>JACCDG010573633.1_pt1 | contig 11622 bp, 12 predicted proteins | sample 7442471 | NCBI WGS metagenome assembly JACCDG01 (sample SAMN15323444, study PRJNA562643) | freshwater metagenome | isolation source: river surface water | place: USA:Blue River Watershed | collected 2017-08-17
GTCATCGCCATTGGCAAGGCGGTAGACGACGGCACGGCTGGCGTGGGGCTGACAACAACGGTCGACTGGCGGCGTTTGGGCGGCTCGGGACTGACGAGGGCCTCGGTCATCGCCTTGAGCAGCTTGGCGCGATCGGCCGGCAGCGGTGTCCGGGTTGCCTCATCGACGTATTCCACAACTGCGGCGTGCAGCTTTTCGACTTGCTCTTTGGTCATGGTCTCACCTCGCGCGGGCAGTATATCCGTCTTGGGTGGGTAGAAGCTCATCAATTCTGGGTTCCTTTACCCCAATCTGGGGAATAGTCCCCTATCTTTGTTGCGATGCTGTAGAGGTCGGGGCTACTCTGGCACTGTATTCAAGCGGGACGCCCCTGGGGGCGGTTGGCGGATCGGATGCGGATTGAGCCCTGCTCCGAGACAAAGGCTCCCCCAGGTGGCGTTAACTCTCCCGCTGAATCGGAGTTCCCGCTGATGGAGATCCCGAAGGAGCTGACCCCTCCCCCGAAGCCCCCCAAGGGCACTGGCCGGCATGGCTACCGGCTTCAGGCGCTCAAGTGTTATGAGCGCTGGTGTGAGACTCACAAGCTTTTAGAGCAGGCGTTGACGGAGAAGGATGCGGTTGTCCGGGCGGAGACCGCGGCGAGTGATCGCGCGGACATGTCCCGGCTGTATTCCCGCACGCCGCGACAGGCGGTGTACCGGGATTTCCGGGTGGGTTTGGCGCAGATGTTCAACGTCTCGCCGGTGGTCTGGCCGGCGGGGATTACGGAGTGGGTTCGCGAGGCGGTGGAGGCGACGTATCCGCACCTGCGGAAGTCTGTCCTCCGCTCGTTTCTCGAGGGTGAGTACACGAACGGTGCGCTTCCGGCGAGGGGGACGCTTCGAACCGATGACGCGCGAGTTCAGGTCGTGCTCTATGTGGCCGACCTGCTCGAGACGGTTGCTTTCTTACAGGCGGGAAAGCAATCGGCGGTTGCGCCGGTCGAAGTCACGACGCCCGCGGCGGCAGAGGTCCAGGAGCCGGTTGAGACGGAGACGAGCGGGGAGCCCGAATCCGATGAGTCTGGCGACGGTGACTCTGCTGCCGAGGGCGCCCCTGATCTTCCTCTTCCCGAGGATCTCCCCGAGGTGATGGTTCCGACTCGATCGCGGCCGGGCGTTCAACGTCTGGTTGCCGACGCGGGGTTTACGTGTGAGCACTGCGGTTACGAGGTGGAGCACTATGGGCCGCCTCTGACCGTTTGCCCGAGCTGTCAGACTCCGGTTCCGCAAGACGCGGCGCCGGCGGAGCCCGAGGGGTGCGCGGAGGAGCCGCCCGACACCCCCGATGGGCTTGAGCCCGAACCAGTTGCGGCAGGGGCGATGAGTGATGTCCCGATCGCGACTGACTGAACTGCTCAATTCCAAAGCCGTTTCCGCCGTGGCCGTCACGGTGCTGGGCCTGGTTGCCGGGTTCGGTACGCGCTACGTTGACGATCGGGTTTCCCGGGCCGTGCTCGATGGCCGGGTGACTGCGATTGAAGAGAAGCAGGCAGCCGGGGCGAAGACCGACCTCGAGTTTGCGAAGCTTCTTCAGGATCTGACGGTTTCTCTCAAAGGCATCCAGGTCCACCAGGACGACACTGACCGGCGGGTAACGGCTCTTGAGGGCCGGCCGGCCGCTCGCGCTAACTAGGAGACGCATGATGCGATCGATCCGAATGGCCGGCCTCGCGCTGGCGATCCTCTTCACCTGTCTCGTCGGCTGTCAGAACACGGAGAGCGACGGAAAAAACTTCTCGATCTTCGGGCAGGAGAGCGCAACTCCGACCACGGTCACGAACAACTACTACGTGTTCAACGGGCCGGCCGTGCCCCCAAAGCTGCCTACGTCGCAGCCCGACGTCGACCCGGCCGACGTCAATGCCCCTGTCACAGTTGCAGACGGCTACGGCGCCACGGTGGGAGCATCTGGCGGCCGGTACACGCAGATCATCGTGCTCAAGAGTGACATCGGCACGACCAACTCGCAGGTTCCGACCGGTAGTAACTCGGGCACGAGCACTCTGACCGCCACACCGACGCAGACGACTGAGACCAAGGCGGGACTGAACGCGACCCTCCAGGCACAAGGGGCGGGCATTCAACAGGCGAACCCGTCTGCGTCGGGTGAGGGTCCGTCGAGCGCCACCGGCGCACCGCAGTCGGCGAGCGCGTCCCTCAGCGCGAACACGAAACCTCCGGGCAACAAAGAGCCGGGCACGCAGCCCGCCCAATGATCCATCGTCAGCGCCGGCCCCGGGGTGTTTGCCATTCCACCCCGGGGCTCCTGTTCTCATCGAGCACGTCATGACACTTCGCCTCACACTCCTGATCGCCCTCCTGCCCCTGCTGCTGCTCTGCACATGCTGCGGGTGCGCCGCGGCCGGCGGGCATCGCGTGACGACGTCTCAGCCTGTGACCATCTCGCAGGACACCGCGGCGATCCTGGCGAAGGCCGAAGCCACCCTATCGGCCGTCGCCAACGTCCAGAGTGAGATCGTCGGAATGAAGACGGACGTCACGGCGAAGCTGCTCGAGATCCATAACGCGCGCACGACCACCTACAACTGCGGGAATCCGTGGTTGCTCGGTTTCGTCGCGTCACTCGTGTTTGTGATGCTCTACGCCGCGTGGAAGCACGATCCGAGAGGCAAATGATCCCCACATGGAAGGTCACGAACGGACGATGGGTTACGGCCGACGACAAGGAGATCGACGCGCGCTACTGGTTCGGTGCTGGCCGGCCGGGACGGAGGGCGGAACCACGTGAAGCCCGCGATCGACGTCGACAGTCTGCCCAACCCTCACCTCCAGAAGTATCTCGACGGTGACTTCAAGGGGATCGATTTCGGCACGTCCGAGATCATCAAACAGTACCGTTTCGCCTACGGTGCTCACTGGTCGAAGCTGACAGGCCCGGAGCAGAAGGCGATTCTTCCACTCCGCCGCGCCCACCTGCGGGCCGCGAATCTCCCACTCGATTACGACAAGCTGACGCCCAACTCCCAGCGCCTTGCACGGATGAAGGTTCTCAAGGGCTGGTTCGACCCGAACACGCCGGACGTTCTCTGTCGCGATACCGAGGCGTTCATCCATGCGATGTATCTCTGGGTAGAGCACTACGAGAAGGGAAGTCAGTATTCTCACGGCTTCTACACCTTCCGCGACTCCAAGGTGAAGTACGATCTGATCCGGTACGCGATGAGCCCCCCGAAGGTTCCCGACGAGCCGGCGAAGACTGTGTTTCACTGCCCGAGAGGAACAACGAAAACCATCACGATCATCCGGCAGATGTGCAAGATGATGGTGATTGTCCGGCCGTACACGAAGATCCTCGTCAGTGAAATCGAGACTGAGAGAACGAAAGAGGAGATCGGGTACATCCGCGACGACGTCGCGAACAACGAGCTGATCCACGAGGACTTCGGCGGCGCGGGTGTGCTCTGGCCGGCCAACGCGCGAGCCGGCAAGAAGTGGTCACTCAAGAAGCTCGAGTTCACTCATTTGCCCGGATGTGAGATTTCGGGGCACTCGTTCAACTCGGCTCAGCGCGGGCGGCATCCTCACTTCATCGTGCTCGACGACATCGAGGACGAGAGCACGATCGGCGACTCCTCCTACCGGCGAAAGCTGTTCAAGAACATCATCGCGCGATACCTGGGGATGCTCTACAAGGGCGGCAAGATCGTGTGGATGGGCACGACGATCCCCGGCTCCTGCATTTCGATGGTGCTCAAGGAACGCGTCCAGGATTACGACGAGGACGTCGTTGAGGACGACGTTGCCGAGCTGCTGGATACGAAGTTCCGCGACTGGCACAAGTACAAAGTGGGCATGTTGCGCGAGCGGGCGGACGGCACGATCGAGTCGATTATGACCGATCACACCTCCGTCGACGGCTACCAGCGCGCGATCGAGACCCGCGGCGCATCGGTGGTGTCGGCGGAGATGGCCGGCGATCCTCAGCCCGCGGGAGAGTTCGCCCTGGTCCGCGACCCGCGCAAGCACGGCTACATGCACTGCTACCGCGAGAACGCCCGCGGACTCCGAGAGGAATACTTCCTCGACCTGCACACCGGCGAAACCATGCCGTGGAACGAGTTCCTGGATTCGCTGTTTACGGCGACCGGGACCGACCTCGCCGACTCCACTGCGGACGACGCGGATATGGGCGCGTGCGTGGCAGTCGGCGTTTCGCCGCGAACGAAAGTGTTCGTGCTTGACGCCCTCATCACGCGTAAGGTTGCCGATGACTGGCCCGAGTTGGCGCTTCAGATGGGCGAGCTCTGGCGAGCGACCCGCGCCGGCTTCGAGGTCGGCGCCATGCAGCGCGTGGTGTACCGGATGGCGAAGCGGCTCCGGGCGAAGTATGAAGCCGAAGGCCGGCTCATGCCGACCACCTGCCCGATCGTCAACGCAGGAGTCAACAAGCACCAGCGCGTGCTCGCAACCATCCGTCCGCTTTACCGCGATGCCCTCATCGCGTTCCCTCATCAGGAGGCGGTTGAGATCCAAGGCGTGATTCACACGCCCGTCCAGCATCCTCACCGCCGGTCGCTGGGGATGCTCAAGAACCAGCTCGACGAGTACACCGACGAGGGCGCCAACGGTCACGACGACGGACCCGACGCGCTGCAGATGGCGATTCGCACCGCGGGAGGACAGCGAGGCAAGCCGCAGGAGTCGGCGGACCCGCGCGAGGCGGCCGTCGAGCAGTGGCGGCGCATCGGTATCGAGGTCAATCCCTGGCACATTCCCGAAGAGGCGTGGACCAAGGAGATGCGCGAGCGCATGGAACAAGAGGCTCTCCCCGCCGGCGTGGAGATCCGGGAGAAAGTGGCCGCCGGCCAATACGTCGAGGACAACCCGTGGGACTGAACGAAACGATCGTGCTGATTCTGGCGTGCGGGCTCGTGGCGATCGCCGCGCTCGGCATCTGGAATCAGGTCGTGGTGAGCCGGACGTCGGGCCGGCTGATGAACGCACTCCTCCAGCACACGCACCGCAGCCACATGGAGAGCAACGCGGCGATGGAGCGCATGATCGAGAAGCTGGTGCTCGATCCGAAGTCGACGCAGACACACGCGATGGAGAGAACCGCGAGGGCTCAGTTGCAGACGTCGCTCGAACGCGACCAGATCCGGCAGGAGGGAGCACCGATGGCTCCGGCCCCTCCTCCGGCACAGCCGGCCGCCGATCAGGCTGATTGGCACCCTGAAGGTCGGCCGACTCGAAACCTTGACGCCGCGAGGCAGTGACCCTCATGGAATCGCTCGGTTATCTCATTGATCGCCTTCAGTCCCAGCGCTCTACGCAGGGACGCATTCCCTCTACGGATGCGGTCGCCGGCCTGGTCAAACAGGACCGCAAGGACGCCGCGAAGATCGAAGACTACTTTCGTCAGCAGTTCCAGGAAGCGATGGGCTATCGCCGATCGCACGCGATCAACTGGATGAAGGTGCTCTCGATCCTGAACGGCATCCACCATTTCCACGTGGACCAGTTCGGCAACTGGACGCCGCTCGCGCCGCTCGACAAGAACCACGTGCGCGTGCGCCTGCCGGTGCTCAAGCCCCTGTATCGGTGGGAGCACGGCCGGCTCACCTCCAACCAGATCGGCGTCACCGCCACCGCGGTCACCGGCCGCGGGCCGAACGCGTTCTACGCGGCATCGCTCGCGCAGGACGCCATGACGCACTGGATCGAGGAGACTGACGTTCACGGCGTCGAGGATGAGGCGAACCAGGCACTCATCACCTACGGTGGGTACGCGTATTTCGTCGAGAAGGATCCGCAGCGCCAACAGGCGTTTCTGCGTTACTTCCCGTTCTGCGACCTGCTGCCGATCCCGTTCGACGCCCGCACCTGGGATGAGTGCTACGGCATCGCCCGCACCACGATGGTCACGGAGTCGTGGCTTCAGATGCAGGACGAGATGTACGAGCGCCGCACGGGCCAGAAGCACCCGCACCCGATGAGCAAGTTTTCCCGCCGGATGGAAAGCAATCCGACCGTGGACTACGTCGGGTTCTCGACCGGAACCGAATGGTTCTCGCGATACCAGGGCGCTCGCGTCACGTGGGTCTGGATGAAGCCCTCCGGCCTCAACGGATACATGGGCGAGCATCTTTTCTTTGTGGAGGACGAGCTGCACGGCTACGTCTCCGGGCTCGACGAGCGCGGCCGGTCGATCGTGTGTCCGCGGGGAGAGTTGCCGCTCTACCCGGTCCAGTATCTCAAGAAGCCGAACGACTTCTGGCCGGACGGATTCTGCGAGGAGATCGTTCCCCTCCAGCGCGAGATGAATCGCCAGTTCGAGGATCTGCTCAAGGCCAGTCGAATCAATCGCGGACTCGTGGCGTTCAACCAGAACGCGATTTCAGTGAACGACATTCAAAGCAGCGTGTCGGGCCTGATCCCGTTTAATCCGCCCGGGCCGGAAGATGCCTCTCGGAAGATCATCGAGTACGTGGCGCCCAACCCGCTCGGTCGCGAGATGGCGTCGATGCTCGAGCTTGTCGATCGATTCACGAAGCAGGCCGCCAGCTACGAGTCGGGACTCATCACCGGGCAGGCGGAGGGCCGAACGGAAAGCGGTCCCGCCATGTCGCTGTTGAACACGAACGCGCAGGCCCCGATGGCCCCGATCCTCCAGCGCAAGCACCGCGCACTGAAGAAGGCGTTCGCCGATGCCCTCGACGGGATCCGCGAGGTGTGGCCGGACGAGAAGAAGATCGTCGTGCTTGGCCCGCAGAACATCGGGCGGGAGCTCATGGTTCGACGCGGCCAGTTGCCTGGTGCGCAGGAGGTCATGCTCTCGCCGCTGCCGCTCGTCATCAACGGCCGGATGGGCATGATGAACATGCTGCTTCAGCTTCGATCGATGCAGTCCGAGGATGGTCCGCTCATCAGCACGCGCGAGCTTCGCCGCAGTCTTCAGATGCTCAACCTGGCGCCGCCGGGCATCGACATCTTCGACAAGCGCGAGCAGCGCATTCTGTTCCGCATCGGCCAGTTGATTAACGACGGGCAGACTCCATCGGTCGCTCCGGCTGGAACACCCGAGGCCGGGCCGGCCGGACGCATCCAGCAGATGGAGGACCATGCCGCGTTCATCACGATCCTCAAGGAGATCGTGCTCGAGCCGAGCTTCGCGATGTATGCACCGCCGGTGCAGCGTGCGCTGCAGGACGAGCTCGCCTTCCACCAGAACATGGCGGACGGGATCGTGCGCGGCACGGACAACTTCGACGACGCCAGCGAGCGATGGGACGCCGCGCAGGCAGACAGCATGTTGGAGGCGTTCGAGAACGATCCGAATACGCTTCAAGGGCAGTTTGCGCCGGGTGGGATCCCGGTGTAACCATTCACCTCTTTACGGAGAACTGTGATGTTCGTCAGTCGGTTTTGCTACAACGTGGATCCACCGGGCGGCGGCGGCGGAAGCGCGCCGCCTGCTGCACCTGCGCCGGCACCGTCACCCGCGGGAGCCCCGCCGGCAGCGCCGGCGCCGACCGCAACGGTGATTGGTGACCCCCCCGCCCTGCCGCCCAATGCCGTCATCCAGATTGGCAACGAGTTCCGCACGGTGCAGGAGATCATCGAGGAGAACCAGCAGAAGGCCGGTCTTTCGCCCGAGGAGCTTGAGGCGTTCAAGACGTTTCAGGCGGTTCGTTCCGGCGATCGCGATGCGATCCTCAAGATGTTCCCCGGCGCGGAGCCCCCGCCTCAGCCGCAGGATCCCAACGTCCTCATCCAGTCGATGCAGCAGCAGATCGCCGAGATGAAGGCGCAGCTCGAGCAGGTCAACGAACCGGTCAGCCGGATCAACCAGCTCCGTGACGAGTCGATGATGCGCGAGACGGTCAAGAGTTACGCGGACAAGCTTCCGCACCTGGCCCACGTGCTGACGCAGGATCCGACGAAGGCGAGTGAGCTGGTCAACGCCGTCACCTACAACATGCAGGTGTTGGCACAGCAGAAGCCGAACACGCCCCGCGACGTGCTCCGGCAGGAGGCAACCGCGATGGCGCTGTACGGCGCAGAGCAGAGCGTGGCGCAGATGGCGCAGCTTTTCGGGGCGCAGTTCAAGCCTCCGACCAAGGCCGCGCCCGGTGCGAACGTGCAGACGGCGAACGGGCAGACCGTTCCCGGCTTCGTACCCTCGCCGACCGGACCCGGCACCGCGGTATCGCCGACGGCCGGCGCCGCACAGGAGGGCCAGAAGTTCAGCCTGGACGATCTCAAGGGCCGCATTCGCGATCGACAGGCGGGCATGAACATCGGGCAGTGACCACGTACCGAAACAACTCTCTTTGTGGAGCCACAAGCACAGTTATGTCCACCGAACTGCAAACCCACTACGGCGACATCGTTGACGGAGCCCAGGAGGTTCGCGCCGGCCTCCGCATCGCCGACTTCGAGCCGTTCCGGCATCACGTTCTCGTCGAGCCCCTCAAACCGGATGAGAAGATCGGGCTCATCGAGATTCCCGAATCGTTCAGGAAAAAGCAGAGCGTCGGCTATGTTCGCGCGATCAACCCGGAGGACCGGGGCAACGGCGTGTGCGAGGTCGGCGACCTCGTGCTGTTCGCCCATTCTGCCGGCCAGGACATCGAGCTCGAGGGAAAGGCGCTGCTCATCTTGCAGTACCATTCGATCGAAGAAGGCGAGATTCTCGGCCGGTTCCCGAAACAGAAGATTGACTCTGAAAGCTGAAAAGCGCAGAGTAGTACGCAGACAGCCTGACCGTGGTGTCGGGCTTTTCATCCCGCCTTGAATACTTGAGCCGTGGTGCTCGCGGGGCTGACTCCAATCCCCACCTGTTGAGCCGTGGTGCTCGTGGAGAACGTCGTGGCCGGCATGTGTCCGGCGCGGACGATCTTTTCACATCGAAACGAGCACAATCATGGCGATCTACACAGACGCGTTTGCTCAGTTCGAATCGCTGCTGCGCGAGTACATGGAGCCCTCGGTCGAGGATCTCACCATCAGCGCGCTCGATCCGATCTGGGATCTCATCAAGTATTGCCGGAACGTGACCAAGATGGGCCGCAAGACCGGCACCGGCGACGGCACCCCGGGCTACGAGGCCAAGTGGCACGTGAAGGCCCAGGAAGGCGGTCTCATGGAGGGCCAGGCGTTTGGCGAAACGCAGCTCACCATGATGGGGCCGGGCAACAAGCTGGTCATGGGCATGAATGCCGCGGCGACCGGCGTTGACCCGCTCAAGGTTCCGCACTCCTCGACGTACCCCCTGAAGTCCTATCTCAAGAAGGCCAAGGGCGCGTACGCGATCAACAAAGAGACCTTCGAGGCGCGGCTTCTGGCCGAGCCCGTCGAGGATCTGGTCGGCGAGGCCGTGATGGACACGACCAAGCTGATTCGCCACACCGGCAGCAAGCTGCTGTGGGGCGCCGGTAACGGCGTCGTGGCGCTGGCCCCGACCGGCGGCATCAGCATCGGCGAATCGTCCATCACGTGGACGGACGTCGCCAAGGCGCAGATCTTCCGGTTCAAGAAGGGCGAGCGTTACGTGTTCGCCTCGCTCACCGGCCTGGTCCCGACCACGGCACGCGTGGGTAACGGCTCGGCGCCGACGACTCCGTCGGTCGCGCGCTGCGTCGGCATCAACCCCCGCACGCTGCAAGTCGGCTTCCAGAGCGAGCCCGGACAGGGCACGATCTCGGTGACGGCCGGCGACGGCATCATCATGTCGCGCATGTGGGATTGGGCGAACGGCGTGTCGTATGCCTGCAACGGCATCGACAACCTGCTCATCACGAGCGGCGCGTTCCCCGATTCCGACATTGCGGACGTGACCGATTACCCCGAGCTCCAGGCGTATGTGTTCGGCGACGAGACGAGCACGGCGACGTATGTCGCGCCGGAGCCGGAGGTCATCGACAACGTGCTCGACTATGTGACCGCGTGGCAGAGCGAGAAGCCGCCGGTTCTCATGGCCGAGAACAACATCTGGACGCTCTGGAAGCACCTGGAGCGCCGCGCCAACATGATGGTCACCATCCCGAATGGTGGCACCTACAACGCCAACGGCGGCGTGGGCGACGTCATGTATACGCACGGCAACCGGCCGTTCCAGATCGGTTCGTCGCCGATGGTCTGCCCGAACCGCATCTACGGGCTCGAGCCCACCTCGTTCGTGCGCTTCATGCCGAACGACATGCAGGTTCGCTGGAAGACGACCCAGGGCGGCATGGCCGGCGTCCCCAACATCTTCCGTCCGCTGTACGTGGGCAACATCAGCACCGACTCGGCCGTGGCCGAGTACGAGCTGCACTACCAGCTCGCGTGCAAGCAGCCCCAGAAGAACGTGGTCTACAAGGGCGTTCACAGCAAGCGCACCTACGACGCCGTGGCGTAAGCCCCGCCCTGTCGCAGGTCGCACGCCTGAGCGCGTGATTCAAATGATCCGGCCGGGCGGCCTCGCGGCTGCCCGGCCTTGTTCGGAGAAACGCAATGTCTTTCCTGACCCTCCTCGCGATCGTGTCCGGCCTGCTGCTCCTGGGCGGCATCTGCTGGGCCGGCGCTTCCAATCCCATCGCTCGCCCCTGGCCGTATGGCACGCAGACCGTGCGCATCGGCTCGTTTGTTCCGAACGGCAAGGGCGACAACACCACTCCGGCAACGGTCGCCAAGTGGATCGCGCCTTACGACTGTTACGTGCGGCGCGTGACGGAGTACCTCTACAACGGCTCGGCCCGTCTCGACATGGTGACCATCCGCACGATCGACAGTACGAAAAAGACGATCGTGACGCAGGTGGCTGACCCGGCGGCGGACGTCGACGGCGTGATCCAAACGCTTCACGCGGACATCATCAACTTCAAGATCGTGGCTGGTAACGGCATCGAAGTTCTCGCCGACTCCAGCCAATCGAACGAGAGCGGGCAGCTTTATTTCGACGTCGAAATCGAGCCGGCCTACTCTGGCATCGGAGATGGCCAGTAAATCATGGTTGCAGCACTCCCCTACACGCAGCGGGCGTTGAAGCAGGCGAAGACGCGCCAGACTTTGACGGCGATCGATCGGGACTTTCGGCGCTACTACATGCGAGCGCGAGAGGACTGGAACCGCGCGGGGCCTGCACTTCCTCTTTGGTTCAAGCTGCAACTCAGGCGGATCGATCGCCGCCTGAAGTTGCAGTTTGTGCCTGGCGACGCGCCGGGTATGCCGTGGCCTGCTGGTGCGTGGTATATCTGCTCGCGGATCCCCCGCACCAAATGGCTGGCGAAGCGCGCGGTTTACATGCTCGTGCAGCAGGATGGATCTCCGATCCCTCCGTCGCGCGACCTGATCCGCGTGCTGCGTCGTGCCCGACAGGATCGTCGCCGCGGCCGGCTGGACGCTCTCGAGCGACAGCACGAGGAGTCGATGCAGCGATTGGTGAAGGAGCGGGACGAGAAATCGAAACGCGATCTCGTCAACCGCATCGCGCAGACCATGCGGGAACGCAACATGCGCAGTTACGCACAGCCGCGCGTGTTCGTTGCCGGTCAGACAAGCTGAGGCACCATGCAGCCGTTCCTCGATCGCTTCTACGATGAGGTTCGCAAAAACCTCTCCGACCCCGGTACGTCCA
>JACCDG011558611.1_pt1 | contig 11620 bp, 6 predicted proteins | sample 7442471 | NCBI WGS metagenome assembly JACCDG01 (sample SAMN15323444, study PRJNA562643) | freshwater metagenome | isolation source: river surface water | place: USA:Blue River Watershed | collected 2017-08-17
CTGGAACGGGAACTGTCACATCCTGGTTCATCATGCGTAGGGCTCCAGGAGTTTCATGAGCAATTTTCCCCCAAAATTCATCCATTTGGGAGGATTTGTTCAAGAAACTTTGAAACATTTCATCCAAACTGATATCCATTTGAGAGGCTGCTCCTGTGCTTTGGACCAATTGACTCCCGGATGTAGTCAAGGAAGGCAAAGCACCCCCCTTTTGCACTTCCTCACCCCAAGGCGATTTCAAGATTTCTAAAATCCAAGGAGCTTCTCCAAATTTTCGTTCCAAATACTCACGGTCTTCTTGTAAAAAAAGAGGATCTCCCACACTATTGACGACTTTCTTTGACCAGTTGGGAGCTCCATTGTCTTTCAAATACGCCAACAAAAGTAATGCTCCATTGGCTAGGGAAACATAAATATGGTTTCTTAATTCATCATCATCTGTATCCCGGATAGTTTGTTTTAGCTCACGGACTGTAGTTTCTATTTGTTCGGCAAGATCAGCCATCTATTTGTCTCTCGGCTTTTTGCTTAACTTCCACACATGAGACATCCTTCTTTGGTCGAGGCTTCATATTCTTGGGCAAGTCGATCAATGAGTTCACGGCGCTCACGGCGGCGTTGTTCTTCAGGTGTTTCTTGATTTTGTGGTTGTTGTTGTGTTTGTTGTTGTTGTGTTTGTTGTTGTTGTTGTTCTTCGTCTGCAGAATCCTCCGTGGATTCTGAAAGAACAGAATTGGTATCGTTGTCGTCATCTTGTTCGACAACAGCAGTTCCTCCTGAAACAGCAGCAAGAAGACGAGGATCCACAGTGAATTTTTGAGCCATCACAGGAGCTTTTGTACGGAGATAATAGCATCCTGTTTTGAGACCTGCTCGCCAACTGTAGAAGTGCATACTGTTGAGTTTGAGATAGGTGGGATCTGCGACGAAGAGATTCAAACTTTGGGATTGGTCAATATAAGCACCGCGTTCGGCAGCCAAATCAATCAAGGTGCGTTGTTTGAGTTCCCAAGCCGTTTTGTAACGGTCTTGAATATCTGAAGGAATCGCCGTGATCCCTTGGACACTGCCATTGCGAGCCACCATTTCTTGTTTCAATGCTTCAGACCAAATTCCAGCATCCATTAATTCTTTAAGAAGATACTTGTTGACCATAATGAATTCACCAGCCAAAGTACGGCGTGTGTAAAGATTACTGGTAAACGGTTCAAAACATTCATTATTGCCAAGAATTTGACTGGTACTGGCTGTGGGCATAGGCGCAATCAAGAGAGAGTTACGAAGACCTGTCTCTTTTACACGCTGTCTGAGACCAGCCCAGTCCAAACTGCCATTGGATTCTGTGATAGGCGTGACTTTCCAGAGATCAGGTTGGAGTTTTCCTTCACTCGCAGGAGATCCGGCGAAAGTCGAATACGATCCTGAAGCTTTCGCCAAAGCATTGGAAGATTCCACGGCAGCGAAGTACATGTGCTCGAAGATAAGCTTATTAAGTTCTGAGGCTTCTGGGCTTTCCCAACTCAATTTCAACATCGCAAATACATCAGCAAGACCTTGTACACCAAGACCTACAGGACGATGACGCATATTGCTGCGTTCCGTTTCAGGTGTAGGATAGTAATTGATATCAATCACGCGATTGAGATTCTCTACCACTTGAAAAACTACAGAGCGGAAGTCATCAAAGTCAAAGCGTCCCTCTTTTACAAAGGCAGGAAGAGACATGGAAGCAAGGTTGCAGACCGCTGTTTCATCGGGAGCAGAATACTCAATGATTTCTGAGCATAAATTGCTTGACTTGATGGTGCCAAGATTTTGTTGATTGGATTTGCGATTGGCACTGTCTTTATAGAGCAAATAAGGAGTTCCTGTTTCCATTTGGGAATCTAAGATTTGGAACCAGAGTTTTTGGGCACTCACGCGTTTGCGAGCACGGCCTTCTCGTTCATAGCGCTCATAAAGTTCACGGAACTTGTCACCCCAACAATCCGCGAGACCAGGGGCTTCATCAGGACAGAAGAGTGACCATTCTCCATCACTTTCCACACGCTCCATAAAGAGATCAGGAATCCAGAGAGCATAGAACAAATCACGAGCACGCTCTTCTTCTGTACCTGTATTGAGCTTGAGTTTGAGGAAATCTTCGACATCTGCGTGCCAAGGTTCGAGGTATACGGCAAAACTACCATTGCGACGACCTCCTTGATTCACATACCGAGCAGTGTTATTGAAGACACGAAGCATGGGTACGAGACCATCACTAATTCCATTGGTGCCACGGATTCCTGATCCACGGGCACGAATGTTGTGCATGTGAATACCAATGCCACCTGCATACTTGCTGATTGCCGCACAATCAGACAAGGTTTTGAAAATACCTTGAATACTGTCATCAGACATAGCAACCAAGAAACAACTGCTGAGTTGTTGACGAGGAGTACCTGCTGAGAAGAGTGTAGGAGTCGCATGGGTGAACTTCTTTTTGCTCAAGAGCTCATAAGTTGTACGAGCTTTGGCAAAGTCATGAGGCCACAAAGCAAGTGCTACACGCATCCATAGATGCTGTGGGCGTTCACGGATTTTGAGATTCACATCTTTGAGCAAATACCCACGCTCTAAGGTTTTGAATCCAAAATAGTCAAACTCATAATCTCTGTCATGATGGATCCAACTGTCAACTTCTTCACCATGTTCTTGACAAATTTGAATCACAGAAGGATGAATGTAACTCACAACCTCCCCTGTTTTAAGATTTTTTTGACTTGCCAATTCGAGCATGACACGGCTAAATCGTGGTTCAGTCATTTTATGATGATTGCTGATGGCAATACGAGCAGCAAGAACTCCCCAGTCGGGGTGGGTGGTGGCGAGACCAGCTGCAAGTTGGGAAGTGAGTTCATCTAACTCACTGGTTTTTACACCATCATAAATCTGACTAAGAACTTGTTGAGCAAGACCATCGGGATGAACCGAGAGGCCTCGAGCTGCTTTGCGAATTCTTTGGAGAACTTTATCAAAACTAATATTCTCCACGGAACCGTCGCGTTTTTGAACTCTCATACTATAAGGCATTGTGAGGATTGATGATACTGAAAACTCGCAGCGATTAGCGGATCCAATTTTTAGCACTTCTTCTTGTGCTTCTGTGACTTCTTCTTGACTTGATTTTAGTCTGTGTTGATCGTTTGGAGTTTTTCAACAAGTCACTGACCTTAGACGCATTCATCTTTTTACTGATCACAAACGAGTGTGATTTTTCAATTTGACTGTGAAGCACATGATCTGGAAGATCATCAAAAAAGTAAATCTTATCATACAGTGGATGTTTTAAAAATGTATTCTCTTGATTTCGTGATTCATAGTTATACTTGTTATACAAACCAACCTCCTCTAACATTTTTTCGACATCCAAAATGGATTTTACAGGATTCTGAGAGGTATCCTCGCGGGTGGAACTACCACGCCAATGAAGATTATCAAAAAAGAAATCTGAACCATAGAGTTTCAAATGTTGAACATTTGGTGCCAAGGAGGACACTTGTTTGAATTTATCGCGTAAAAAAGCATCGACTTGTAAAATATATTTTGTATCCGAATTATTGGATAATAAAAAGATAGCACTAATCGTACCGCGTTTACGCAATTCGACTGCCTTTTCAAGAATCTCTTTTGTCAAAGGAATCATATATTTTTCATATAATGACATATCATACAAAGGATTGTAATTAGGATTCTTAGGTTTTCGAACCTGTATGATACCATCGGAATCTAAAATCGTTTGATCCAAATCAAAGACAAAGACCGGTTTCAAAATACCTCTATTTTTCCTCATGAGCCTTTGCTCTCTGTGTTAAAAGGGGAAAAAACGCGGACATAAGATCTTCTTGTCCATCTTAAATTCAATATGCTTCTCAATATTCCACACAGCCTCGCGACCGCTTTCATGGGTAAAGGCTATGTAGCGACCTGTATTGCTGAGTAAATCCAACGCTACACCAACCCCCCTTTTACACAGCTCGCAACCGACCAGCATTTCAGCCACATGTTCTCGGATTTCTTCTGGAGAATAGTCGGCGATGACTTTTTGAGGTGGAAGATTCGCAAAAGACTCTAAATATTGCTTGTTCAATTCACATGGAACTTTTGTGCCTTCTTCGGGTTGAAACTCAAATACAAAAGCACCCAGTTTTGTTGGAGGACAAGTTGTCACGACACGGATCTCAGGAGGCAAAAGGGATTTAATCTCTTCATAAGCTCTGTAATCATCGGTTTGGACAAAAATAGTCTCTACTTCAGGATAATGCTTGACAAGCTCCTCGACATAAATTCGTGTTCTCACATACACAGACTCTTGAACAATTTTGTCACCACGGCGAATAAAAATTGCTGCATATCTCTTTGACACAAGATCCAAGTCTTTCATAACTCTTTGGACTCGTTCTTCCAACCAAGGTTGAAGTTTGAACAATGCAAGCATTCCCTCACGGTATTCTTCGGCTGTAAAATCGGGGTCTATTTGCCTCATTTCCAATTCCGCACTGGGCACAGATTGTATACATTCATGAAGAGTCGAAAAATAGTCCTTCCATCCCCCTGTTCCATAAAAAGTCCAGACAGAATCATCAAATATAAAAGTTGTCTTTTCTCGTTGGCAGAGTAAATAATTATGAAGAATTCTGAAGGTATCGCAGAAAAACCCAAAACAATCAGTTAACTTCATCACAGGAGTCGGTGTTGTCATCGTCGTTTTCGTCTTTAGTCTTTTCTTCAATAGCCGTTAAACCATTGTTTTGGAGAAGACGGCTTTTGGTAATCAAGCGGCTGCTGATACACATAGTTTCCAATTCTTGAAGTAAGAGTTTATAAGCATAGGGGATCTCCACCTCACTGAAATTTGTGGTGTTTCCACAACCACGGCAATTCCAAATACCTTCTTGCGGATTCGCAATGGCCAAGAGACCACAATCGCGACAAGAGAAGCAACGGAACGCATCGGAACATTCCATAAGACGCTCTTTGATGAATTCAGACATGCCGTGGGCCACCACAGCATCTCGTTCCATTTCACCAAAACGCAAACCTCCTTCACGAGCACGCCCCTCTGCAGGTTGGCGCGTAAGCATAACAAGAGGACCTGAGGCACGGCTATGGAGCTTATCAGCAGAACAGTGGCGGAGACGCTGATAGAAACAAGGTCCAACGAAGATATTGGTTTCCATTTGACGGCCTGTAAATCCATTGTACAAGATCTCGTTTCCATAGGGTTCAAGACCAAGAGTGTCACGGAGATAAGTCGAGAGTCCATCCACAGTACAGTCTGAGAAAGGAGTACCATCTCCTAACGAACCAATTTCAGAACAGACCTTTCCTAGCAAGGTTTCCATGAGCTGTGCAATCGTCATACGGCTAGGAATACAGTGAGGATTGATGATAATATCAGGAATAATACCGGTCGCTGTACGAGGCATATCTTCCGTATTGAGAATCATCCCACAAGTTCCTTTTTGTCCGTGACGGCTGGAGAATTTATCTCCAATTTCAGGAATTCTGTCTTGACGCACACGCACTTTCGCAAAGGAATAGCCTTCTCCATTGCGATTGCGGAAGATACGATCCACCCAACCGACTTCATTGTTACGCATCGTTCTTGAGACATCACGGTATCGTTTGGTGCCGGCAGGCATCACCATCCCTGTAGGAATACGAAGAGGAACGACTTTGCCAATGAGAATGTCGTCGTTGTCGACATACATATTCTCAGGCACAAATCCATCTTCACCGAGTTTTTCATAATTTGCATTTTTCATTTGACGCGTGAGACCCGCATCAGGTTTGTGAAAGCGCTCTTCTTCACCACTGCTTTGGTTCTTTTTCTCTTCGTCTTTGTATGTGCGGTAGAAGATCGAACGGAATCCACCGCGTTGGAGGAACCCGCGGTTGATCATGATCGAATCTTCTTGATTGTAGCCTGTATAAGTCATAATTGCGACTGTAATATTTTGTCCACAAGGCATTTCATTCGCACGATAAAACTTGCTCATGAAAGGGGCGACCAAGGGAATTTGAGGATAACAGAGCAAGTGAGCAAGAGCATCAAAGCGTTCGCGGAAATTGCGGGCGTAGAGACCCATGGCTTGTTTTCCCATCGCAGCTTGATACGCATTACGAGGTGATTGGTTGTGATCTGGGAAAGGAATGTTGCTTGCCAAACTTCCTAGAATACAGCTGGGGTGGATTTCCGCATGCGTGCGCTCCATATCCGTCAAGACATCGGTGTGATGCATCGCAATCAAGAGACCTTCCGTTTCACCAGGATCAATATATTCAACCAAATGATGACCTGCTCCAGTCTTCCACAACATCACTTCTTCCCATGTTTTCATTGTACCAATGGTTTTTTGAAGACCTTGTTGAAGAACTTCACGCAATGCTGGAGCATAGAGAACTGGACGCAACATACGACCTGCTTCTGTGGTGATCCAAAGCTCTTTCATGTTGGCCTTCCAGATAATGCCTGTATGAGGATGGAGTTGGCAGTCTCGTTTGGCTTTGCGAAGTTCTTCGACTACGAAAGGAGCATCTTGTCCGAGAAGCATACCAATCCAAGCTCCATTCAAGAAGACACGCACACCGTGATGCTTTTCCACTAGACTTGCAGCTTGGAGGACACGAAGTTTTCCAAGTTTCATGAGAAAATCGAAGACTGTACGAGGGTTGCTGAAAATACTCACAATCGCTGTGGTGGCCATGTTTTTCACCACACCTACCGAATGTCCTTCGGGTGTCTCAGCTGGGCAAATGAATCCCCATTGGCTATTGTGAAGCTTACGAGGAGCAATGAGTTTGCCGGTTTTTTCAATCGGTGTACTCACACGGCGCAAGTGAGACAAGCCTGAAATGTAATTGAGACGATTCAAGACTTGACTGACACCATTTTTCGTTGGCCCACCTGCTTTGGCAGATCCGAAATTTCCTGTAGCAAGACAGGTTTTGAGACCGACTTCGAGATTTGTAGATTTGATGACCTTGTGGATATTGCTGATATTCAAGATATCCTCAAAATTTCCCGTGGCTTTCCAACTACCACTGTGGATTTCTTTGGCAAGGTAGGTTTTGATATCTTTCACCATCATCGTCGCAAAATGTGTGCGGAAGAGATTGGCGAGCAAGAATCCAGGAAGATCTACACGCTTGTTAGGATAGGAATCACGGTCATCGTTGGGCATACGGCTGTGCGCTACCCAAAGGACTTTGCGCGTCATATGGGCGAGGAAACACGCTTTCTCATAGGCTTTGTCTTCGGAGCCGATATGAGGAAAGAGTTCTTCCGCCAAGATGTCGCGCACAACCATTTGAGGTCGGCTGCTGCGATGATTCCAGGTCTTGATGTAAGAGGTGAGGACTTCGAGGGCTTGTTGTTGCGTTTGAACATGAGCAGCTTCCGCAATGGACTCATCGAAAATACTGTCGAACGCAGGATCTCCTTGAGGGCCTAGAATGAGATCCATGATTTCTTTGTCTGACACAATGCCGAGAGCACGGAAGAGGATAAAGAGGGGAATGGGAGATTTCATACGAGGCAAGGTTGCACGGAGCAAGAGGATTTGCGCATTCTTGGGGTGATACATGATACGCACACTGTTGCTCTTGGGTACTTGATCATTGTCAGGACCAATCGATTTGACCTCAATGACTTCGAGTTCTTTCGCAGAATTACGATTATTACGGAAAACGAAAGGACGATTTTCTGACATACGCTCTTGACTGATACAGACACGCTCTCCACCTTGGATAATGAAATACCCACCCATATCTTCACCACATTCACCTACACGCTCAGGATCAATGTGGCGCTGGTCGGCAAGAAGACAGTATTGACTTCCTACCATCACAGGGATTTTGCCAAAGTGGACATTGGGAAAGAGGCGTTTGCGAACTGTTTGACGACCTCCTTGCGTATTGTCAATTTCCACATAGGTGACATTAATATCCGCAAAGAGAGGAGCAGCATAAGTCAAGTTACGAAGACGAGCATCATTCGGCATCATTGGCAAGACTGCACCATTGTTTTCAAAGATGGTAGGTTTCTTGAACTGAGGATTGCTGAATTCGAGATGGACTTCATATTCCCGATTGATCGGTCCTTGAGGAGCATGCGTAGTCGCATCTTCACGGTTTCCCATCAGAGCATTGGCCGCAGAAGTACTCAATCCCGTCGCAGAAGCCAAGGCAGACCGAGGACCACTGAGAGGAATTTCAGGAGATCCCCGAACAATGACTGGATTTACCATCGTGATAATTTCAGGAATGTCCACATTCATGAAATGGTTGAAACTTTCAATTTGATGGCTGACAATTTGTTTTCCATCGCCTTGGCTAAAATACAATTCCAAGATACGATGCCAAAGATAGTTTTCATTCTCTTCAGGAGTTGTAAAGGATGAATTCATAGGAGTGTTGTTAGACAGGTTTGAAGGCAAAGAGCCAGGACTCAATTTTAGCGAAGCCATCCCTAGGTTCCTTCTTGTCTTCTATTTAGATGGCAGAGCCAGGAGTGAGAAATCTACGCATTACAGGAGGAGCTGTGGACGATTACCAGAAGACAAAAGGACTTCGAAGAGGTGGTCGCAAAGCGACTCGTCGTCTTCCGCCGAATGTGAAAAAGGTGCAAGAGGGGGGTGATGTGCCACCTGGTGGGTCCATTACATCGACCGCCAATTACAAAGCAGGAGCCAATATTGCCAAGTCATTGAACTTGAAAGGAGGAGCTGCTGTGGCAACCAATATCGATCAGATCAAAATCACACCGCCTGTCCCTATCACAACGCCCAAAACCATTCCTACTATGCCCGGCACTACTCCGCAAGTTCCCTTGGCTGTGGAGACACCCGCTACCAAAGCTGCTGCTGCCGCAGGAACCTTGCCACCCGTTTCCCCAGCAACCCCTTTAACACCAACTACAACAAACGCGAAAGTAGGAGGAGGCAAGGTTGCCTTGCTGCCTTCCCGCAAGAAGAAAGCCTCTCGTGTGGTCTTAGCTCCTCCTGGAGCAGGCAAACGCGCACATCCTTCCACACCAGGATCACAAAGCAAAACCCGTAAAATCCGTGTCCAACTCTCAGGCCTCAAGAAACGCTTGACGAAAGCCAAGAGCATTGGTAAAGATAGCCGTGAAAAACCCATTGCGGAAATTCGCAAATTGCTAGAAGATGCTAAGCTGATCAAGCCGGCTACCGAAAATAAGAAGGTTCCCGAATCGGTACTGCGCGACATTTACAAGGACTATTTGCTCCTCAGAAATCGTGCTCTGTAAAAGTAGATGGAGCAAAATAAACCCGCTGCTAATGTACAAAATACATCGACGCCAAAAGTGCCGAATGCCCCGCCGGCTCCTTTGACGGAGAAAGATATCTTACAACAAATTTCAGGTCATTTGAAAGACATTGCACAGGCTTTCAAATCTGGAAAATTCGGTTCTGTGAGTTCTGGGAGTTCTGCAAGTTTTAGTTCTGGCGCACCTGAACCTGTAAAAACTGAAATCAAGGTTGAACTGGATGTTCTTGATAAGTACAAACGAACACTAAGTACAGAGCATAAAAAGAGTTTTCAAGGTATTCTTGAGCAATATGAGATAATACAATATGAGGAACAAAAAGTACTCTTTATCAAAAATATATTGATACCAAATGATTCTTTATACTATATTGAAAAAATTATGTTAAACCCTGATGATTTACGGATACTTTTAAGTTCAAGTTTAATTACAGACGAAGAAGTAAATGAAGTTGCTACATATTATAATTTTGAACCAAACAAAATGGCAGAATTGAAAAGGCGTCGAGCGCAACAAATTCTGATTGAGACTGTATATGCAGAACAAGGAAATAAATTTATATTTGAAAAGGGTACAAAAGAAAAAGATAAAACAACTGGAGTTTATAGAGAAATTCCTTTAAGTAATCGTGGTCAAAAATATGATACTGCTCCTTTAGTAACTGAAAAAGTAATTCCATTTTTATCGGATCTTTTTACAAAACTTGAAGTGAACGACAGGCCTACACCAGAAGAACTCGTTTTTTGGCAAGCCTTAACAGTGTTCGACGGAGCCTTTTCCGAATTGCATCCTAATGTGGACAAAAAAAAGGGAACCTTATACTTTGATGTAACTATATTTCCTCATATCAAAAATATATTCCTGGATAAGAATCTACCACCTTCAAAAACACGACAGAAAGCTTTGAATAAAGCTTTTGTCAATGCGCCAAAAACAAAAACAGTAGATATAAAAGAAGCAATCAAAGCAAGTAAACTAAGACGAGAAAGTCCTACAGGGAATGCTCCCTTAGAACCTACCTCTGTATCAAGTTCGCCGAATTCCTCAAGATCACAAAGTCCTGGATTCACTCCTACAACTCCATCAACAAACAAAGCAGGTTTTGCAGCTTTATTGGCAGCAAGACGGGAAAAAATAGCTCCTAAAACTTCCAATCAAAATGAAGAAAATAAAAGCTTTGCAGGTGGTGCCCGCCGCACACGCAACCGCAGAACCTTAAGACGACGCGCGAAGAATCAGAAGAAGAGTCGCCGCCTCAAAAAATGACCCAATCCATGAGTATCTTATATCGTAAATTTTACGACGAGTATTCTGCCCGCTACGGGCCAAATACTTGTGTCCTTCTTCTCGTTGGCAAATTCTATGAACTCTATGACTACATGAATCCCCAAACAGATCTCCCTTTTACATCTTCCCGCCGAGCCATGGAGCTCATGAACATCGCCATGAAAGAAAAACCGAACTATGGACCCAATGGTGAAATGGGTCTTTGGGGTGGAGTTCCTGAGCAATCTCTCCACAAATTCGCCCAAGTCTTGACCCGTGAAGGATGGACAGTGGTTGTCGTAGATCAAGTGAAAGAAGGAGATACAGTTGTGAATCGTATCCCCACACGCATCCTCAGCCCTGGAACGCACATTGAAACAGCCACCCAAGAACGCATGACTGTGGCGTCTCTCTGGGTCTCCCCCAAAACCACTGCAGCCAGCCTTCTCGATCTCACAACAGGTGAGGTGTTTTCTTTTGAATCCTCCTCTCCTGATGATATTCTTCATATGCTCCAAGTATACAATGTGCGTGAAACAATTTTGACCCATGAAACAGGCCAGGAAGAAGGCACTTTTCGTTCCCGCTACGGAATTCGTGGCTCTCTCTACTGCGTCACCCCACCCACTCCTGACAATTTCAGTCAAGCTTTTGCACGGGAAGAATACTTGCGCCGCATGTTCCGTCTCAAATCAAGCCTTCCTCTTCGTCCTTCTCTCCAACTCCTTCATGAATCTGTCCAACTCGAGCGAGCTCTCTGCACCCTTCTTCACTTTGTTGAAGACCATTTTCCTCAACAAGCGGAGCGTCTGACCAGTCATCAACTCTACAATCCCAGCAAACATATGCGCCTCTCCAACAATATTCTGGAACAGCTCAACTATATTACGACGAACGGCCAACGATCGATTCTTTCCATGCTCGAACGCACACATTCGGCGATTGGTCGCAGACATCTTCGTGAGCGCATGTTGCGTCCTCTCACAGAACCCCAAGCTCTGGAACAATCCTGGACACAAG
>JACCDG010812421.1_pt1 | contig 11619 bp, 8 predicted proteins | sample 7442471 | NCBI WGS metagenome assembly JACCDG01 (sample SAMN15323444, study PRJNA562643) | freshwater metagenome | isolation source: river surface water | place: USA:Blue River Watershed | collected 2017-08-17
ATTTTCTGGTCAAATAAAGAGAGTAGTTTTGTAAGGAATAATGAAGTCCTAAATCGTCTAGCAACTATTTCTTGGTCTGATGTAAAGACACAGGCTCGAGGCTACATCTGGCCAATGGCAGTGAGGGGCGCTCTCGAAAGGCCACTCTTCGGTTGGGGACAGGAAAATTTCAACTATATCTTCAATGCAAATTACGAGCCGGCTATGTACGCTCAGGAACAATGGTTCGACCGTGCGCACAGCGTATTCCTTGATTGGTTGGTTGCGGGAGGTTTTGTTGGTCTATTGGCCTATTTGGCTTTGTATGTTTTGTTACTTACAAATATCTGGAAATCTTCGTTAACTATTGCCGAAAAGTCAGTACTGACGGGTCTTGTTGCTGGTTATTTCATTCATAATATCTTCGTCTTCGACAACATTGCAAGCTATATTATGTTCTTTGCAATTCTAGGTTTTGCAGACTCACAATTTATCGGTAAACACAAAGTTCTCTTTGGCAATAAAACTTTTCAGAAAGATGCAATAGAATACGTCGTCTTGCCAGTGGCTATCGTATTTTTTGTGTTTGTTGTATACACGGTTCAATATCGTGTAGTAAAAGCAAATACTAGACTTATCGACGCTCTCATTGCTTGTTCTGGAGGTGGTACTCCAGATGCGAGCTTGTATGAAAAGGCTTTGGCAGTAAATGTGACAACAGCCAATCAGGAGATACGAGAACAGGTTCTAAATTGTTCACTTAGAGTAATAAATGCTCCGCAAGCTCCGGGTCCTATGAAACAAGCTTTCTTTGCCTTGGCAATGCAAGAGATACAAAATCAAACAAGTTATGCTCCAAAAGATGCGCGCATGTATGTCCTTGGTGGTTCGTTTATGAATGGAATAGGACAATATACCGAGGCAGTCCCTCTTCTCGAAAAAGCTTTGGAGCTTTCACCTAGAAAGCAGTCAATAATATATGATTTGGCAACAAGTTATCTAAATCTCAATACCAATACAGACAAAGCGGTTGAGCTCATGAAAGGTGCTTATGAATCAGCAAAGGATAATAGTCAGGCCAAGATATCTTATGCCACAACCTTGATATCAGCAGATCGTGAGAAAGAGGCAAGGGAATTGTTCAAAGATGATCCTTCGGCTTTGGATTCACCTCAGGTTGCTCAAGCGTATGTTGTAAAGAAACAGTATGCAAAGGCCATCGAAGTTTTCAAAGCTTTACTCAAGACAAATCCAAAAGATATCAATTATTTGAGCCAATTGGCACAGACGCAATATCTTGCGGGTCAGAAGTATTCTGCTATTGAGACGTTGAAACTTATTTCAGCCGAGAAACCAGAATTGAAAGCGCAAGTTGATGAGGCAATAAAACAGATTGAAAAGCAGTAGGGAACGCAGAGGTGACACCTCTGTATCGGTTGCATGTGGATAACTGTTTGCAAAACAGGTGACAACATGGTATAGTACCGACATGTGAAGTCCGTGTGAGAATCCAGTATAAATGTTTTGCAAAGTCCCGCCTCGGCGGGCTTTTGCGTTCTACTACCGAGCTACTGAAGTGCAACCTCGGTACGCCAAGGTTGCACCTCGGTAAGTTTTGCATTTTTGCGATGCTGGGTTATAATTAATCTGGATAGTACATTTGTACCAAATGACGGCGGCGGCTGTACTCACATATATTTTTTAAACATTTTATTTGGAGCTCACACCCGTCGCCATCATTTGGCGCAAAGCGATATATTAGCCATTTTGACGACCATGAATATACAGGAAAACATTTCGCTTTCGCAATATACTACTTTCAAAATTGGTGGACCAGCCAAGTTTTTTTGTAGTGTAAAAAATGAAAAAGAGTTGCTCGAGGCTTTGGATTTTGCAAAAAACAAAAGTCTGCCTATATTCGTCATAGGTGGTGGATCGAATTTACTTGTTTCAGACGAAGGTTACAAAGGTCTTGTCCTTAAAATAGAAATGTACGGTATAGCTTTTTCGCAAAATTTGGTTTCTGCAAGCGCTGGAGAAAATTGGGACAATTTTGTAAACGAGACGGTAGAGAGGGGGTATTATGGTTTGGAAAATCTATCAGCTATTCCTGGAACAGTTGGTGCCTCATCTGTTCAGAACATTGGAGCCTATGGAGTAGATGTTTCTCAGTATATCCAATCAGTACGGGCCTATGATATTCGCAAAGAACAGTTTGTAGATATAAAAAACGAGGAGTGTCAGTTTTCATATAGAGATAGTGTTTTTAAACAACAAAAAGGTAGGTTTATTATTGTCTCGGTAACTTTTAATCTCAAGACTTCTGGTGAAGTAAATATTGAGTATAAAGATTTGAAAGAATATTTTGAAGCAAAAAATTTGAATAGATCACCGAGTTTGAGAGAAGTTCGTGAAGCGGTGATTGCTATAAGAGAAAGTAAATTACCGGATTGGCAAAGGTGGGGCACGGCTGGTTCATTTTTCAAAAATCCTATTATTCCAATTCAGAAATATGTCGATCTCAAACAAAAGTATACAGATTTACCCGGTTTTCCAGAATGTGATGGTGCAAAAATAAAAGTTTCGCTTGCCTGGATTCTGGATAAAATTTGTAATGCCAGAGGGCTGTCGGTGGGTAATGCCTATGTTTATGAAAAACAAGCTTTGGTGTTGGTGGCAAAACCTGGGGCAAAAGCTACCGAAGTTATCGAGCTTTCAAGACGTATTCAAGATATGGTAAAAGAAAAAACAGGGATTGCGGTTGAGGCAGAGGTTGAATGGGTGATTTAGGGGGTACAGAGGTGACACCTCTGTGTGACGTTCCAACCTAGTAAAAAATATGCTAAAGTGGCTTCATTATGTCATTTTTCGATATATTCAAACGGAACAATCATAGTGGTGCTCTGAAAGCCTTCGAGCCAATTGTGGCAAAGATAAACGCTCTTGAGCCTGCCATAAAGTCTCTTACCGACGATGAGCTCAAAGCCAAGACGGCAGAATTTCGAAAACGCCTCGATATCAAACATGGTGAGAATGGCGATTCTATTTCTACAATAAACAAAAAGCTAGCCGAGATTCTACCAGAGGCCTTTGCTGTCGTCCGCGAAACTTCTCGACGAACTCTAGGTCAACGACATTTCGATGTACAACTTTTGGGAGGAATGGTCCTCAACTCTGGTTCGATCGCCGAGATGCGTACTGGAGAGGGTAAAACTTTGGTTGCAACCTTGCCAGTCTACCTCAACGCCCTCACGGGTCGCGGAGTCCACGTGGTCACCGTTAATGACTATCTCTCGAGACGCGACGCAGTCTGGATGGGGCAGATCTATAGTTTCCTTGGACTTAGTATTGGAGTAATTAACCACGAGTCTTCTTTTGTTTATGATCCAAAGGTGTCGGTGAAGGCAAAGGAATCTGAGGGACGCTTCGGAGCGAGCGCAGGCGAGCGAGAACCAGCCGCGGCGCTAGCAAGCGCCGACGGCGTGTCCCGAAGATCCTTTGCCGGAACTGACACCTCTGACAAAAACAATACTCTGGACAAACAAAGAGACGAGCTTGGTGCATTCAAAGTAGTCCACGAATTCCTCCGACCAGTCTCAAGACATGAGGCATACATGGCCGATATTACTTACGGAACAAACAATGAATTTGGTTTCGATTACCTTCGTGACAACCTCGAATATGAGCCGAGCCGATTGCGTCAGCGTGCTTTCAACTATGCTGTCGTCGATGAGATAGACTCAATTCTCATTGATGAAGCCCGAACACCACTCATCATCTCTGCGCCAACGCGAGATGCTGAAGGTACATACCGGCAGTTTGCCAATATGGTCAAGCACTTCAATTTGGATGAAGACTATACAGTCGATGAGAAGCACCGTTCTATTTCTCTTACACAAGTAGGTATTACAAAAGCTGAGAAAGAGCTAGGCATAGACAATATTTACACAGACCGCGGTATCAAATCTGTCCACCATCTCGAGACCGCTATCAAAGCAAAAGCCCTATATCACAACGATAAAGAATATGTAGTCAAGAATAACGAAGTTGTCATAGTCGATGAATTTACAGGTAGATTGCAACCCGGTCGTCGCTGGTCAGATGGTCTGCATCAAGCTGTTGAGGCCAAAGAAGGCGTCTCTATCCAGCAAGAGTCTAGAACTTATGCCTCGATCACATTCCAGAACTTTTTCCGCATGTATCCCAAACTCTCTGGTATGACTGGTACAGCAGTCACTTCAGCAGAGGAATTTTACAAAGTTTATGGACTCGAAGTTACTACGGTACCGACAAATATTCCAGTTGTTAGAAAAGACCAAAATGATCAGATTTTCCGAACCGAGCTTGGCAAGTACAAAGCGATCTCTCGTAAGGTCAAAGAACTGCACGCAAAGGGTCAACCAGTACTTATTGGAACAGTTTCGATCGAAAAGAATGAAGTCTTGTCTCAATTTTTGCGAGCAGAGGGAGTACCACATGAAATTTTGAATGCCAAAAATCACGAAAGAGAAGGAGAGATTATTGCTCAGGCGGGCAAGAATGGTGCAGTTACTATTGCTACAAACATGGCAGGTCGTGGAGTCGATATCAAGTTAGGAGGCAATCCAAATACGCCGGAAAGTGCAAGCGAAATAAAAAGTCTGGGGGGTTTGTTCGTTCTAGGTACCGAGAGACATGAGGCACGTCGTATCGACAATCAACTTCGAGGTCGCTCTGGTCGTCAGGGTGATCCCGGTGAGACGCAATTCTTCGTCTCTCTCGAAGATTCTTTGATGAGAGTTTTTGCATCAGATAGTTTGAAATCAATGATGGGCCGACTGGGCATGCCCGAAGATGAGGCAATAGAACACAAGTTTATTTCGAGAGCTCTAGAATCTGCTCAGCAAAAGATAGAAGGATTCAACTTCGATTCACGCAAACACGTCTTGGAATTTGATGACATTATAAACCAGCAACGCAAGTCTATTTATGATAGGAGAAAACGCCTATTAATGGGCTCTATTGAAGATGTAGAAAATGATTTAGGTGAAATCATAAACGCAATTTCAATTTCAAAAAATGCTCAACTTTCTGCTGGCGGTATGCTCAAGACAAAGACTTATGAAAATGATGACAAGACTGATACTGGTGCAGAGGAAGAAAAAGAAAGTTTCAAAGAAATAATAAATAAAAAAGTCGCAGAATTTGGCCGTGAACATTTCTATAATGCGGTCCGAATGATCTTGTTACAGACTATCGATATGTATTGGGTAGAGCATCTAGAGGTGATGGACTATACGCGTTCGAGTGTGAACTTGCGCGCCTATGGTCAGCGCGACCCTCTCGTAGAATACAAGAAAGAAGGTGTAAGACTTTTCAAAGAGATGCAAGGTGTAATGAAAGAGCAGGTGCTCAAGATCTTACCTCACGTAGTTCCTGTGGTGAATGGTCAGCCGGTCAATGGGGGGAATGGTGTGGGTGGGGCAGTTGGTGGAGTAGGTGGCGCCGAATTAAAAGAAGTACATGAAAATGCGCAAATTATTGGCGCCGGGGATGGTAGTGCGGGCGCGAATGATGGAAGTGCAAATGGTGGTGCAAAAAAAGAAGAAGTTGGCAGGAATGATCTATGTCCTTGTGGTAGTGGTAAGAAGTACAAAAAATGCCATGGGAAGAATGAATAAAAACTTTAAATTAGCACTCGTTCTAGTTTTATTGCTGGCGCTAATTTTGCTGTTGAGTTTTATATTTAACCGTTTTCCACCTGAGAACAACATATCAACTGATACATCAGAAGAATTAGTATCCAAAAAAGTTAATTTTCAAGTGTGGCGAAATGATCAGTGGATGACAATCTACAGAAATTTAATTTATAGACCATTCGTTTCAGTTGGTGATTATTTTATAGTTGGATCAGAACTATATAGTCCGCATGTTCAAGTTGTCGCTTATAATATGAAGACTGGCGAAGAGACTGTTCTTTATAATAAATTTAATGATGGTAACAAGGCCGCACTCTCTGTTTCTCAGATTTATCAAATCGGAAATACGGTATTCTTTTTAATTAGTGGATATTGGTCAAGTGAAGCAATGTACTACATTGACCTTCCTATCGAACAAAACAAAATTCATAAATTAGAAGGATCGTCAGGGGGAGATATAAGAGAAATTGCAGGAAATTATTGGCTCTGGGATGGTGGTGGCGATGTCTGTATATCTTACGGTTCTTATAGTCTATTTGATCCAAAAAGTAAAAAAGTTATTCCTGTTGGAAAGTATTACAACGATTGTGGTACTGGAAATTTTCTAATCGTCCAAAAGGACAAGGTGTTTAATTTGCATTCCATTAATGATAAGGTCGGTGACGAATTCAGTACTACTACATATACGCACGTCTCTTGGATAGATATACAAAATCCACAGATTGAGAAAGATTTAATACCAAAAAGTAAGATGCCAGCATTCATACACGATATTGAATATGATAAAGCAACAAATTCTTTACTTCTAACCGGAAATGAAAAATATGTCTTTGATATTTATAACAAAACATTAGTAAAAAAAGATTTTGTAAAACCAAAAGATCCATCCAAATATCAAGGAACTTATATGGATAGTACTATTAGTAAGTTGAAGGAAATAAAGTTGCCAGAAGGATACAGGTTTGATTTTTCTGATTCTAAGAATAGTTTATAGACATTAGTCAAAATAAGCTTCGCCTCGACCTTTAGAGATAAATTTTATTATCATCTCAACATCTGCGACTGAATTGATTGTAAAGTCAATATTGCTTTTTAATTTCTAGGTGAGAAAATTGCGGTATGGAGTCAACAAAAATTGCGATATTCAAAGGTAAACAAATAAGGAAGATTCTTCATGAAAATGAATGGTTGTTTTCTGTTGTTGATGTCATTGAAGCTTTGACTGACAGTGATAGACCTAGCGCTTATTGGACGGCAATGAAAGCAAGAGTTGAAGAAAGTGATGAATTTCAACTATCTACAATTTGTAGACAGTTGAAATTGCCCGCTCCAGATGGAAAGATGCGCGAAACAGACTGCGCTGATACCGAGGGTTTGTTTAGGATAATTCAATCAATACCATCACCAAAGGCGGAACCTTTCAAACGTTGGCTTGCAAAAGTTGGTTTCGAAAGAGTCAAAGAAATTGAAGATCCAGAACTCGCTACAAAAAGGACTAGATTACTCTACAAACTCAAAGGCTATCCAGAAAGTTGGATCGAAAAAAGGATGCGTGGCATTGCTATTAGGGAAGAATTGACTGATGAGTGGCAAAAACGCGGTGCAGAAAAACAAAAAGATTATGAAATATTGACTGCTGAAATATCCAAAGCAACGTTTGGAGTTACACCGATCGAGTACAAAAAATTGAAGGGCTTGAAAAGACAAAATCTGCGAGATCATATGGACGATTTTGAATTGATTTTTTCTATGCTTGGTGAGCGCTCCACAACAGAAATTCATCGTGAGGAAGATTCAATTGGAGTTGATAAATTGATTAAAGATGCAAATCGTGGAGGTTCTATCGCCGGTATTGCAAGAAAGGCACTAGAAAAAGAACTGGGAAGGTCGGTGGTATCAAAAAATAAATTTTTACCTAGAAAGAAAAAATAATCTGATATTAAATTAAACAAAAAATCCCCACAGGGCTAGGGATACATAAACAGTATGTGACGAGGAAGTAAGTTTAGAGGAGAGGGGTTTTAATCCCTCAATTACTTCCATTTCACATTCTATAAAGTATCCATAGCCCTACGGGGACTTCAGACTCTACAGAGGTGACACCTCTGTAAACGAAACTCTATGAGCTCGCTATTGTAGTGAGCTCAACAAAGGGGAGAATGTACAACCAATTAATATGAATGATTCTCCCGAACATTCATATATCATCTCGCTATTCTGTTGTCACCTCGCGAGACGAGGCCGCTTGCCACATTTCTGCGCAGCAGGGAACCGAGCAACATCAGTTGCCACGGCTGATCACGTCGAGATACTCGTCCCGAGTGATCAGGATTCCATTATAGTAGTACATTGTTGGTCTCCTCTTTGACCAATTTACAAGTCACTTCCGAATTGTTAGTTCATAGTAACTTGTAGCATCGTTTTTCATTAGGATGATACACTCCTTGCGATCTGTATGTTGCCACACAGTTGTAAGCCGTCGCTCGGCTTGTGTTTTATGAGTACACCTCTCTTTGTGGCGTTACCAGGGGAACTCCCGCCTGATCCCTTCCACAGCGCGACCAAAGTCCTCGTGCCCTGTTGCCAAGGCGAGAACATGGATCGCAACTCGCGCCCAACCACCGTGTCTGCCGATGGCGCGGATGACTAAGAACATTTTAAAAGTTTTCATTCGGCCTTTCTCGAATGTGGAACATCCGTATCCGATGAGCTAACCAGTCCGGAGACTGACGAGCTCAAAAGGATGGAGAATTTGACGTATTCTCCACCTGATTGCCTTTCGGCGACCAGACGACAGATATATGGGAATCTGCAACCCTTCACTTTTTGAAAGGAGTAAAGTGGACAACCTTAAACAAGTTAATCCTTAGAGGGTCGCGACATACGTTATCGCAACTACGACAATTGCTATTGCGAAAGCGATCAGTCGGCCATGATAGTCGGTGCTGTTTTCACACTCGCTACATTGGACTACCCGATGATCTTTCTGATCTTTCGGCTCACGTCACGTACGTAAAACCTGGTGTCGCCGAAAAGATCGAGAACTTCTGATACCCAATAACCTTGCCTGCTGAGTCGCGGACCGGGTCCGCGGTGATCAAGAGATCACCGGTGGTCCGTCCAGCCGCCACCGCGGCCTGCGCGGTGGCGATGCTAACCACCAGTTTCACGCCGTCCTTCGGCTCGGGCAGATCCTTGCCCGTGGGGGCGAGGGTTCCGTTCACACGGAAGTGACCCTCGATCGGTTTCGTCGGGTTTCCGATGTAACCGGTGACCGCCCCACCTTCAACGAGCGTGAGGATGACGATCGGCTCGGGAGTCAGGTTGATGAGGTTGTTGATAAGGTTCATGACTTCTTCTGCCTCTATTCCTCCACACTTTCTTCTTAGTTCACACGACAGTGTAAACTCACTCTACCTTTAGAGCGCTCACATGAGAAAAAGAAAAGTGAAGTTTCGATTGGCATAATACAACTACCATCTTATGGGGGCTGTATTATGCCAATCATTCGGGATCTTGCAACCCCTCTTGTCCTGCCGATCTAGAAGTTTTTTACGCTATCGATCAGCCTGACGAAGAGGAATAACATAGCGGTTATCGTTTGCACGAAATTTGTTCCGCGTTATCCATTTCCTCGCTTTGTGGCTTTCAATGAACGGGCGTCGCCTTTCTAATTTCCTATTTCCAAAATAAAGAAAAAAGCGACTGATACATACCTTCATTCTTAGGGAAGACATGTATCAACCGCTTTGGTCTGATACTGCGAGATTGCTCTCGCGATTCTCCTCTAAGAAAATCAGTTATGTAGTTTTGAGTAGTTCTTAACTTTTATAAGTATAGCATACTAACATACACATGTCAAGCAATTATTATTAAAATATCAATAAAACCCATATTGTGAGCCATATATTTGCCTGTCATGGCAAAGTGTGGCCCAAATACTCACTTTATTAATGTACTTTTTTGGAGAAGATGGTGTTAGAATTGGGGCAGTTATTAGACTAAATATTTAATTCCATGCCAACACACAGCCGGGATGTGTCACATCCCGAAAAGCCAAAAAAGAAAGTCATGACTCTCTGTATCGTGCATCAACATCCCCGTGTCTTGATCGGCAGGAAGAAACGTGGATTTGGAGCGGGTAGGTGGAATGGTTTTGGTGGCAAAGTTACACCGGGTGAGACTATCGAAGAGGCGGCGAGGAGAGAGCTTTCCGAGGAGGCAGGCATCGAGGTTGGGGAGATAGAGAAACACGGCATTCTCGACTTTGAATTTGAAGGCAATCCCGAGATCCTTGAGGTTCATATTTTCAAAGCTCTGGACTTCGATGGTGAACCAAGTGAAAGTGAAGAGATGTTGCCACAGTGGTTCTTTGTCGATCAAATACCTTTTCGAGAGATGTGGCCAGACGATATCTATTGGATACCACTTTTTCTAAAAGGCAAAAAGTTTAAAGGCAAAATTCTCTTTGGTCCCAATGATACAATCATCGATAAGGAGATCGGGGTGGTAGATGATTTGGGGTAATCGAGTTGTAGATGCAACGATCCTTCACTGCATGATCTTTTGCAGTTCGTCTTTGTGAGCGGTCAAGACCTCCATTACCGCGCTCTGCTGATCTTTGCCACTCTTTATCTTGGTCTGGACTTCCTCGGCTACCTTGGTGAAGAACTCAGGATTCTTTTCGAGCATTGCAAAGATCTTCTCTTGTTCGGATGCGGGCACGTCTTTCATTTTTGATTTTAATAATTGTTTTAGGAAGAAATTCTTGATAGACATAATGCGACAATATTAACACATAGCCTGGACATTTTTCACCCTAGGCGCATTTTAGTAATTGTGGTAATCTATAGTTATTATGATTTCAAAAGTCTCATCATATTTCTTTTTCATACTATTATTAGGTGCGGCAGTTGCTTCGGTTTTTATCTTTATGCCATTCTTGACTCCGATCATCCTCGGCATAGCTGGGTCGGTCGTGGCATATCCGGTTTACATTAGACTCAGCAGATTGTTGGGTAGTGACGTCGGTTGGAGGGCAAATATAGCTGCTTTGCTTACAGTCGCTTTTGTTATTGTAATAATAATCGCACCACTATTCTTCTTGGTTAGTAGGATATATGTTGAGGTTCAGACTTTGTACGCCATCCTTACAGATGAGTCTGGTCGTTCTATCGTGATCGACAATCTCAACCATCTTTCAAAAGTTCTTTCAGATAAGCTGTTCAATATTTTTCCAGCCTATTCCTTTGACTCTCTCAATGTTACAGAGTATCTCAAAACTATTTTGGTTTGGATTTTTGCCAACCTTGATAGGATCTTTACAGGACTTGCTACTATCGCTATTTATTTATTTGTCTTTATCCTCGCTATGTTCTACTTTATTCGCGATGGGGCATATATCAAGCGCAAATTTGTCTCGTGGAGTCCTTTGCTTGATAAATATGATGAATACATTACCTCAACACTCAAGAAAGCCGTACTATCAGTTTTCGGCGGGACGATAGTTGTAGCTGTTATTCAAGGTTTGCTTACAGGTATAGGATTTTTGATCTTTGATATACCGGCTCCAGCGGTCTGGGGGGCAGTTGCCGCTATAGCTGCATTTATCCCTGGTATTGGTACGAGTTTGGTCATAGTTCCCGGAATTATCTATCTTATCGTCACTGGAAATACTACTTATGCTGTCGGTTTGGCAATTTGGGGCGCTGTAGCAGTTGGACTGATTGATAATATTCTTGGACCTCATTTGGTAAACAAAGGCGTTAACATCCATCCATTCCTTATCTTGATATCAGTCCTCGGTGGCCTATCGACTTTTGGGCCAATAGGCTTCATCTTGGGTCCTCTTGTTTTGGCTTTACTTTTTGCTCTACTCGAAGTCTACCGCACATCATTTACTGATATCAGCGAAGGACGTTAAGACTTATCGGAAAACTGTGCTAAGGTAGTTAAACAAAAC
>JACCDG011174581.1_pt1 | contig 11618 bp, 12 predicted proteins | sample 7442471 | NCBI WGS metagenome assembly JACCDG01 (sample SAMN15323444, study PRJNA562643) | freshwater metagenome | isolation source: river surface water | place: USA:Blue River Watershed | collected 2017-08-17
CATGGGCCATGCGGTTCTCGAACATCCAGCTGTTGCCCGCGCTGTTCGTGATCACTTCGTACAGCGCTTCGGCGTTCACACCCTCGCGCAGGCCCAGCGCCATGGCTTCGGCGGCGGCGGCGATGTGTACGCCCGCCAGCAGCTGGTTGATGATCTTGACCTTGCTGCCCGCGCCTGCGCTGTCGCCCAGCTTGTAGACCTTGGCGGCCATCGCGTTCAAAAACGGTTCGGCCAGGGCATAGGCCTCGGGCTTGCCGGCGGTCATCATGGTCATCTGTCCCGACGCCGCCTTGGCCGCACCGCCCGAGATGGGTGCGTCCACATAGCGCAGACCCATGGCTTGCAGGCGTGCCTCCAAAGCCACCGACCAGTTCGGGTCGACGGTGGAGCACATCACGAACACGCTGCCGGGCTTCATGCTGGCGGCACACCCTGTCATGTTGTTGGACGTGGTGCCATCGCCAAACAGCACGCTCTCGGTTTGCGCCGCATTGACCACCACCGACACGATCACATCGCACGCTGCACCCAGCGAGGCCAGCGTGTCGTGTGCGGTGCCGCCGTCTTTGGCGAAGGCCTCGGCGACTTCGCGGCGCACGTCAAACACCTGCACGTTGTGCCCGGCGCGGCGCAGCGATGCCGCCATGCCAGAGCCCATGGCCCCCAAACCGATCAGTCCAACTGTTGTCATGTTCACGCTCTCAATCCAGGGTGATCTTGGCGTAGATCGCCACTTTTTTCCATTGCGCCATATCGGCTTGCATGAAGTTGGCCATGCTTTGCGCATTCACCCAGGTGGGTTCGGCCCCGGCTTTCTGGATCGCGGCTTGGACTTCGGGCTGTTTGGCCACCCGCTCCAGCGCTTGTTCGAGTTTTTGCGCTACTGGGGTGGGCAAGCCTGCTGGCGCTGCCAGGCCGAACCAGGCAAACACCTGGTAGCCCTTGACGCCCGCTTCTTCCATGGTGGGCACGTTGGGCAAGGCGCTGCTGCGCTGAGGGGTAGTTACCGCCAAGGCCTTGAGCTTGCCGCCGTTGATCAGGCCCAGCGCCGAGGGCAGGTTGTCGAACATCATGCTCACCTCATCGGCCATCACCGCTGTCAGGCCAGCGGCTGCACCCCGGTAGGGGATGTGCGTGATGAACAGACCCGATTGGCTTTTGTAAAGCTCGGCGCTCAGGTGCAAAGACGTGCCCTGACCGTTGGACGCGTAATTGAGCTGACCGGGTTTGGCCTTGATGCGTGCGCTCAGCTCGGCCACCGACTGGATGCCCGATGCCGGATTGACCACCAGCACATTGGGCACCCGGCCCAGCAGGCCCACCGGCACGATTTGCTCGGGCTTGTAAGGCAGCTTGCTGTAAAGCGCCGGGCTGATCGTCAACGGCGGCGACGCCATCAAGAGCGTGTAGCCATCGGCCGCTGCACGCGCTGCTTCGGCCGCGCCCAGGTTACCGCCCGCGCCGGGCTTGTTGTCGATCACGATGGGCTGCCCCAGCTCTTGGCTCAGCTTGGGCGCCACCAGGCGTGCCATGTTGTCAATCAGGCCACCGGGTGGAAAAGGCACCACCAGCTTGATGGGGCGAGCAGGCCAGGCTTGTGCAAGTGCGGATGAAGCCAGGAAGGGTGTGGCCAGGGCCAAGACGGTGGCGGCCATGAGCCAGTTTTTGCGTTGCATGAGCTGTCTCCAGAAAGAAATTGATCAGGTCATCATACAAATTTTCAGACCAGCATGCATCCGGGGTTTTCCAGAGCCTGCGGCTGGCACGGGTACTGAAGCAGAAAACTCGCCTTCAATCCTCATTGGGGCGCCAATACCTATAAAATTTATAAATCATCGAACATGGAATGAAGGGCTGTCATGCGTGCCATTGGTAATTTTTTGTGGTTCATTCTTGGCGGCGTTTTCATGGGTTTGCTGTGGTGGCTGGTGGGCTTGATCGCTTTCATCAGCATCGTGGGCATCCCTTGGGGACGGGCGTGCTTTGTGATTGGCAACTTCACGTTTTTCCCGTTCGGGCGTGAAGCCATCAACCGCAAGGAATTGACACAAGAGGACGATCTGGGCACCGGCACTTTGGGCTTGCTGGGCAACATCGTCTGGTTTTTGTTGGCCGGTATCTGGCTGGCGGTGGGGCATGCGGTGTCGGCTGTGGCCTGTTTTTTCACCATCATCGGCATCCCTTTCGGGATTCAGCACCTCAAACTGGCAGGCATTGCGCTGGCTCCGGTCGGCAAGACCATTGTGAGCAAAGAGGTGGCTGCGGCTGCGCGCGAGCACAATGCACAGGCCGAACTGGCCCGTCTGCGCAGCCATTGACCTTGGTTCAGGGCTGCGGTCCCCAGGGCGCGGACAGCATGAGCTTGTTGTTTTGCTCGCGCATCAGCGGGCGGATCTTGGCGGCGAAAGCCATGAATTCCGGGTCAGCGAACACAGCGGCCCAAAAGGCGCGTCGGTCGGCATCGTCGTCAAATTTCCAGACATGAATCAGCTCGTTCAACGCCCCCACATCGCCCGTGAAATAGCCCACCAGTTTTTGCGGGTGCTTGGCCAACGCAGGCCAGCCCTCGTTTTTGTAGTGCGAGATCACCTCGGACATTTTTCCGACGATGACGGAATAAGTGCGCAGTTCGTAAATGGCCATGGAAGCTCCAGATTTGAGATGAGTGACGCATTCACTTTAGGAGCACAGGTCGGCAGCCGGTGTCGGCTACGTGACCGCCACCGCCATGGCAAAGCAGGCGTCACCCGATGGCTGTGCATGTGAGCAGATGATTTTGGTTCTGCAGACAAAAGAAGATTTTTAAAATGAAGTGTTATCAAGGAGAGTTCTGATGAAAAAACACATTCAATGGTTCACGCTTTTTTGCTCATCGTTTGTTTTGACGGGTTGCTTCGACATCGATCAGAAAATCACTCTGGTGAAAGACCAATTGACCTACAAAGCCGAGTTGAAGGTAGACGCCAAAATTGCCGCCTTTGCAGACAAAAAACAAGGCGGGTTTTGCAGCGATTTTGGATCGAGCCAAAATGAAGGGATCGTGATCGACGTGAAAGAGTCTGCTGACGGCGGCAATGTCATTTGCGCCATCACCGCACAGGGGCATGTCGACAAGTTCAAAAACTTCTCCAGCGGTGACAAGAACAAATCCGAAATGGTTCGAATCACCGAAGTCGATGCCAGCAAATATCGCATTGAAAGCACCATCGATTTCCAAGGCAAAAATCATGGGGTTTCGGGCATGGAAGGCATGCTGGAAGCCATGCTGGCTGGACGAAACGTTTCATGGTCAGTCAGTGCCCCAAGAGTGATCGAGTCCAACGGAAAAATTGCAGAGGATGGCAAAAGCGTGACATGGGCATTGCCCATGTCGGTGGCATTTAAAACCCCGCAAAAGTTTTATGCGGTCATTCAAAAAGAAACCTCATGGTTAGACAGCATCGTTGAGTTTTTCAAGAAAATTCTGAATGCCATCCTGGGCGTTTTCAAAAGTGATGCCCCAGCTGCCGCACAGGCTTCAAGCCCGGTCAAAGCCGTGGTCGCCCCCAAGACCGAGGCCCCCATCGCGACCACTCCAGCCGATGTGGACAACAATCCATTTGCCCCCAGTTTTGATTGCACAAAAGCCAGCTCTTCACAGGAACGCTTGATTTGTGGAGACCGTGAGCTCTCGAAACTGGATGTCCAAATGGCTGGCGCTTATGCTGATGCGCGTCAAAAATCGACAGACACGGATGCCCTGAAGGCGGCGCAAAAACAGTGGCTCAAGAACACCCAGCGGTCTTGCTCTGACAAAGCGTGTCTTGTCGATGCATACACATCCCGTATCGCCGAAATGGACAAATGAATACGGCCATGGGCTAGAAAGTGACGCGCTGTCACCCTGGGCTCAGCGCATTGAACGGGTCAGCATTTACGCTCTTTGGCTGCCGCATTTTTGATTTGGAGCCCCCATGAACGCCCCTCTCTCCCGCGCCGCTCTGGCGAATGTGCAGGCAGCCGACTTGGCTGCCTTGCCCCTGATTGAGAAATGGATCGCCTTTGCCACTGTCTCGCGTGACAGCAATCTGGCCCTGCTGGACTGGACCGAGGCTTACCTGAACGATCTGGGCATTAGCTGCAGCCGTACCTACGACGACAGCGGCCAAAAGGCCAACCTGTGGGCCACCCTGCCCGCGCACGACGGCGAAACCAAAATCGGCGGCATTGTGCTGTCAGGCCACACCGACGTCGTGCCGGTCGATGGCCAGCCATGGGACACCAACCCGTTCAAGGTCGAGATCAGGGGCGACAAGATGTTTGGGCGGGGCGTGACCGACATGAAAAGCTTTGGCGCGACCTGCCTGATGATGGTTCCCGAGTTGCTGAAAAGAAAACTCAAGCGCCCGATTCACCTGGCCTTCAGCTACGACGAAGAGGTGGGCTGCATTGGCGTGCGCCGCATGATTGCCGACATGGTGGCGCAGGGCTACAAACCTGCCGGCTGCATCGTGGGTGAACCCACCGGCATGCAGGTGGTCATCGCGCACAAGGGCAAGCACGCTTACAAAACCACCGTGCACGGTTTTGAGGCGCATTCCTCACTCACCCCATTGGGCGTGAACGCGGTCGAAATCGCTTGCGAGTTTGTGGCCAACTTGAAAAGCATGCACCGCGAGCTGGTGCAAAACGGCCCCTTTGATCCGATTTACGACGTGCCCCATGCCACCATCCACACCGGCGTGATCGCGGGTGGCACGGCGCTCAACATCATCCCGCGCCAGTGCGAAGTGACTTGGGAAATCCGCCACCACCACATGAACTCGCCTGAAACACTGTTTGCCCAAGCAAAGGCCTTTGGCGAGAGCCTGGTGCCCGCCATGCAAGCCGTAGCCTCTGACACGGGCATCACGCACGAACTCAAGTCGGTGTTGCCTGGTTTTGCCACCGCAGCCGACAGCGAGATTGCACAACTGTGCTTTGACTGCGCCGAGGTCGACCCGGCCAGTGGCGCGGGCAAGGTGTCCTTTGGCACGGAAGCTGCTCTGTTTCACCAAGCCGGTGTGCCCACCATCGTGTGTGGCCCCGGTCACATTGCCCAAGCGCACCAGCCCAATGAGTGGGTCACGCTCGAGCAACTGGCCTGGTGCGAGCGCTTCATGCGCCGCCTGGCCGACCGGGTCTGTGTGGCCTGATTTTTTTCAAACGGTTCAACCCTTTACAAGGAAATTCTCATGATTCAACGGCGTGAAATTCTGGCTTCGGGTCTCGGCATGGCCATGCTGTCGGCGGTGGGCCTGGCCCAGGCCCAACCCACCAAAACGGTGCGCATCGTCGTGCCCTTTGCCTCCAGTGGCGTGCAAGACACCCTGGCCCGCGCGCTGTCGCAGGAAATGGGCGCGGCCTTGGGCCAGTCCGTGATTGTGGAAAACCGCCCAGGGGCAGGCGGCACCATCGGCACTGGCTATGTGGCCCGGGCCGAGGCCGATGGCACGGTGATGGTGGCCGCCGCCGCCAGCCACAACATTGCCGGATCGCTCTACACCAAGCTGCCTTACGACCCGCAAAAAGACTTCACACCGCTGGCCCACATTGGCAGCGCGAGCTACGTGCTCATGGTGCACCCCGATGTGCCTGCCAAGACCGCTGCCGAGTTCATCCGCCACGCCAAGGCCAACCCCGGCAAGATGAATTACGCGAGCGCAGGCGTGGGCAGTGCCACGCACCTGGCCATGGCCTACTTCACCGGTCTGGCAGGCATCGATGTGGTGCACATTCCGCTCAAGGCCACCGGCGAAGCCATCAACGAAGTGCTGTCGGGCCGCGCCCAGGCCGTGATTGCCGCCAGCATTGGCGCGTTGGCTTTTGCCAAGGACAGCCGTGTGCGCTTGCTGGGCGTGACCTCACCCCAGCGCAGCAAATATTTGCCCGACTTGCCCACACTGGCCGAGAGCGGTTTGCCGGGTTATCAATTCGATTCATGGTTCGGTTTTCTCGGCCCGGTCGGCGTGCCCACGGCCGAGGCCAACCGCATCAACGCAGCAGTCAGCAAGCTGCTCAAGGACCCGGTGATTCTGAGCCGTCTGGACAAACAAGGCATCGAGCCGCGCGACATGAGCAATGCTGATTTCAGCAAGCTGCTGGCCGCCGACTACGTGCGCATGGCCCAGGTGGTCAAGGCCTCGGGCGCGAAGATCGACTGATCGGCCGCCCAAGACTGCATCACTCAGTCAGAACCACGCACCATCAGCACCGGCACGGGTGACATGCGCATGACCTGCTCGGCTCCGCTGCCGAGCAGGACACGGCCAATCCCACGGCGGCCGTGCGTGCCAATCACCACCAGGTCCGCGCCCCAATCGCCTGCGGCATCGGCCACCGATTCGCCCAGGCGTTGACCCACGCGATCAACCAGTCGGGTATCGGCTTTGACATGGGCCGCGTTGGCAAGTGCCATGCCATCTTGCAAAATTTTGTGCCCGCTTTCGCGTGCCAGTTGCGCCATCTCGCCCGAATACTCATGGCTGCTCAACAGGGACAGCTCGTCAATGCAGTACACCAAGCGCACATCTGCATGGTCAGCCTGCGCCAGCTTGAACGCGTAAGCAAGTGCTTTGTTGGCGCTTGAGCTGCCGTCGATGGGCACCAGGATTTTTTTGAACAGGGACATGGCGATCTCCACAGAGGCGTGCAACCCACCGCTCATGAAGCGGGTCATCTCGGGTCACAGGGGTTTGAAAAGCGGTTTGAAACCAATGAACCTGCATGCTAAAAAACTCAAGCGTTCGGGGCCATAGATCGGGCGGCCAATTCGCATCTGTCTGAAGCGCTATACCGAGCGATGGATGCACCAACCCACATGAAAAAAGCCACCCTGGCTGCCCGGGGTGGCTTGGCGCTGCAGCCGTTAATCAGGCTCAGGGTGCCACAGCTTCCAGTGCGATGTCGATGCGCACCTCGTCACCGACATAAGGCGCGTATTTGCCGGCGTTGAACTCGGTGCGCTTGATGGTGGTGAACGCGTTGGCGCCCAAGGCTGGCTTTTTCATCATGGGGTGGGGCATGGCCAGGAAGCCGGTCACGGTCAGTGTCACAGGCTTGGTCACGCCCTTGATGGTCAGGTTGCCTTCGATGGCTTTGGGCTTGTCGCCTTCAAACACCACTTTGGTCGACTTGAAGCTTGCGGTGGGGAATTTGGCGGTGTCCAAAAAGTCCTCGCCCTGAATGTGGCCGTTGAAATCGGCAAAGCCGGTGTTGACCGATTTCATGTCAATGGTGATGTCCACCGAACCTGTTTTGGCTTCGGCGTCAAACACCACTTTGCCTGTGGTGTTGCTGAAGCTGCTCAGCTGTGTGGACAGACCGAAGTGCGAGTATGAAAAACGCGGGAAGGTGTGTGAGCTGTCTACGTTGTAGGTCACAGGTGCGGCCAGGGCCGAGCCTGCGGCCACCGATGCGAAGGCCAAAGCGGCTGTGATTTTTTTGAAAGATGTCATGAAAAGCTCCTGTTGAAAAAATGAAGTGAAGGAAAAAAGATGGATAAGGGAGATGGATACCCGCCTTCGCGGGTATGACCGCTTTTTTTGTCACCCCCGACTCGATCGGGGGTCTACCATTTGTCACCCCCGACTCGATCGGGGCTCCATGTCTTGAATGGGCTCATTTGGCCTGTGATGCGGTGATGGAAAAGTTGACCTGGATGTCATTGGCCACCACATCGAACTTGGCCCACATGCCTTCGCCGATGCTGTAGTCGGCGCGCTTGAGGGTGAAGCCACCGGTGAGCAGGCCGTCCTTGCCCTGGGGGGTGTGCTTCATCGGAAACTTCACCTCGCGGCTTTGGCCCTTGATGCTCAGCGTGCCCAGCACTTCGTATTGGTTCGGCGCCGTTTGTTTGATTTGTTTGCTCACAAACTGGGCCTTGGGAAAGGCGGCGGTGTTGAACCACGACTTGGTCGCCACTTCCTGATCGGCCTCGCCCGAACCCGCATCCACGCTGGCCAGATCCACCTCGAAGCTGGCCTTGCCTTGTTCGGCCTTGGCGGGGTCAAAGTTCACCTGTGCGGCAAACTTCTTGAAGCGCCCGTCCATGGCGACACCCATTTGCTTGTACTGGAAAGTGACGCCACTTTTGGCAGGCACGATGGATTGATAAGGTGCGGCCTGCACTTGCAAAGCCAGCGCAGCGGCCGTCAGGGCCAGCAGGGTTTTGATGGTGGTGTTCATGGGTTTCCTTAATGGGGGCAATAAAAGTTCAACGAGTGGGCAACATGCGACGCAGCGTGTCGTCCTTGTGAACGATGTGATGGAACAGGGCCGCAGCCACATGGCCTGCGATCAAGAGCAGCAAACCCATATTCAGCTGGGCGTGCAGCTGGGCCAGTTGCTCGCCCAGGACTTTGTCCCTGCCGATCAGGTCGGGGATGGGCAGCACGCCAAACCAGATGGTTTGAAAGCCCTTGGCCGAACTCATCAGCCAACCAGTCAAAGGGATGGCGATCATGAGGGCATAGAGCAAAAAATGGCCCGCATGCGCCGCCCACTGCATGGGGGCAGGCATATTGCCCGGCAGTGCGGGTGGGCGGTGCGTGACGCGCCAGGCCAAGCGCAACCAGACCAGTGCGAACACGCTCACACCTGCCCACTTGTGCCACGAGTAATACTGCAACTTCTCAGGCGACAGCGGCAGGTCACTCATGTAAAAACCCAGGGCCAGCAGACCCAAGATCATCAAGGCCATCAGCCAGTGCAGGCTTTTGGCGGTGCGGGTGTAGTGCGTGTTCATGCGGTGCAATCTTTTGAAAAATTCGGCTCAGTGGAAGGCGTAGCCATCCATGGCAATGACGTGGTCACTGATGCCCCGGAAAAACGCTTCGGGCTGTGCGTCAGCGCCCGCAGCGCCCAGGGCTGTGAACAGCGGCAGCAGGTGCTCGTCGCTCGGGTGGGCGCGTTGGCCTGCGCTTTGCTGACGGTAAGCCAGCAAGCCAGCCGCATCGCCGGCCGTCATGTGGGTGTGAATCCAGTCGGCAAAGGTCTGCACATAGGCGGGTGTGGCGCCACCTTGCATGCGCACCACCATGAAGTCGCGCAGGTTGTGCGTGATGTTGCCCGAGGCCACCACCAGAATGCCTTGCTGTGCCAAACCGGCCAGCGCCTGACCCACGCGGTAAGCGTGCTCAGGACCGAGATGGCTTTGCACCGACAGAGGCACCACCGGCACATCTGCATCGGGGAACATTTGACGCAGCGGAATCCAGGCACCGTGGTCCAGGCCACGCTGGCTGTCTTGCACAACGGGCAACCCGGCGTTTTGCAGGGCGCTGACCACTTGCGCGGCCACTTCGGGGCAGCCGGTGGCGGGGTATTGCATCTCGTACAGGCGAGGGTCAAAGCCGCCAAAGTCGTGGATGGTTTCGGGTCGGGTGGCAAAGCCCACGGTGGGCACGGCGGTTTCCCAGTGCGGGCTGACCACCACAATGGCGCGGGGTGTGGGCAGGCGCGCCGCCAACTGGGTCATGGCCGCTCCCGCCGCACCAGGATGCAGGGCAAACATGGGGGAGCCGTGAGGCACAAACAGAACAGAGCGTAGAGCAGACATGGTGTTGGGCAACAAAAAGTTGGATCAGGGGCGTGGCACCCCAACAGGGTGGGGGCCACCGATGGATCGAACTTTAGGGGCTTCAATCGATTTGAAAAAGCGGCAAATCTACAAATATTTGTTGCATAAATTGCAACAATTGAAGCTCGAAACCGCTTGTGGTGGGGAATTTGCAGGAGGCCAGATCCTGCGTCAGATGCCCGGGCGTCAGTGGCCTGGATGAGGCTGCACCGATTTCAGGGCTTGAGCGCACCCTTGGCCAACTGACCCACCAGCTCTGGCAGCAGGGTTTGCGGGTCCACGGTCTGGCACGCTGCGGCCAACGTGGCTTGCATGGCCTTGGCTGCGGCATCGTGCGAACCGGTCTCGTGCGCCATGTCGGCGTAATAGCCCAGGTCTTTCAAGGCATTGCCCATCGAAAAGCGCAGGCCGGACGTTTCACCGCGCAACAGGTAGGGCTTGAGGCGCTCGAGCGCCGCGCCCCAGCCACCGCCTTTTTCCAGCACTTCGACAAACACCGCGTCATCAATGCCCGAGCGACGCGCACAGGCGGCCGCCTCGGCCAGCAGCGTGACGGAGCCGAGCGAGACAAAGTTGTGCAGCAGCTTCATGCTGTGCCCTGAACTCACAGCACCGGCATGCACGATGTTTTCGGCAAAGGTGGCTCTGTTGAATTTCAAGTGGGTTGCCCAGCATGAGGGTTGATGGCGTGGAAGTCCAAACGCCCGGCGATCAGGAAGATCACAGTCCTGATGGTATCGATGCGCGTGAAGCCGCGAGCACGGCGTTTGGCGGCCTGGAACAAGCCATTGATGGCCTCCACAAACCCATTGGTCTGGCGCGTCTGCGCCCAGGCCACGATCCCCTCCAGGTGAGCGCGGATCATCTTGGCCACCTCCTTCATGGGGGTGACCTTGGAGCGCAGCACACAGGTGCACCAATGCTTGAGCATGGCACGCACCACATTGATCTGCTTGCGATCCAAGATTTCGCGCAACTGCTCCTTGTAGACCCAGGCCCGAGCGGTGCGTTTGACCGTCATCTTGGCGATCAGGGCCTCGAGGTCAGCGGCGGCCGCGGGTTTGAGCTTGGCCGTGTCCTTGAGCAGCGTCCAGCGCATGCCCTTGAGGGACTTGTCCGTGCGCTGCTCGATGCGGCGCATCTTGTCGACCGCCAGGCTGGCGTGGCCGATGACGTGGAACTTGTCAAAGGTGATGCGGGCATTGGGCAGATGCTCGGTGACCCCCGAGATGAAGGCTGGCGACATGTCGATGCTCGCCGAGGTGATGTTCTGGGCTGCGCAGCCATGCTCATCGAGGTACTGGGCCAAGCGCTCGATGGTCTTGGCGTCCCGGCCTTCGGTAACGAACAGCACACGCCGGGCTTGGGCATCAGCGGCCAGGGTGACGTAGCTGTGGCCCCGGGCACGGGAAGTCTCGTCAATGGCCAAGGCCGTGACATCAGAGTAGTCAGCCAGGCCACAGGCCATCTCCACGTACTTCTGGCACACCGCCAGCACCCGGTGAGGCGACTCTCCCACGATGCGTGCTACGGCGGCAAACGGCATCTGGCGCGCCAGCATCAGGATGAGGGCCTCAAACAGCAGGGTAAAGCCGTTCAAGCGACCGGCAAAGTCCGGCTCGACCAGGCGCACCGAGCCGTTGGGCAGCTTCACGCGCGGCGTGCGCACTTGCAGATGGCACTCGTGCTGGAAGAAGTTCAGGTGCCGGTAGGTCTTGGTTACGGTGTCGTGCACCGGATGCGCCCCCTCATGCCCGCAGATGCCAAAGCGAGTGCCAGGCTTGAAGTCGATAAGCACCGTCAAGGTCTTGGCCTTCTCGTCAAAGTCCACCGACGCCACCAGCCACGGGTCGGCAATTCCAAGGGCAGCTTCAAACAGCTTAGCAGTCATCAATTCGCTCTTCCAAGTCGATCAATATGTCCGTAGCTTACCCACTCAGAATTCAACAGAGGCGTAAAGCGCATTCCAAAGACGACCAAAGGGCGCAGAGGTGCTGCTGCTGGTGCTCAGTGTCGGGAC
>JACCDG010140648.1_pt1 | contig 11615 bp, 10 predicted proteins | sample 7442471 | NCBI WGS metagenome assembly JACCDG01 (sample SAMN15323444, study PRJNA562643) | freshwater metagenome | isolation source: river surface water | place: USA:Blue River Watershed | collected 2017-08-17
CATCGGTTGAAGCGCCAAGGTGTGGAGTTGCTACTACATTTTCTAATTTGAAAAGTGGCGAATCAACACATGGTTCGGTTGCGAATACATCTAAACCTGCTCCAGCAACTCGACCTTGAGTTAGGGCTTCGTAAAGAGCGGCTTCATCTAAAACTCCACCTCGCGCTGCATTGATTATGCGTACTGAAGGTTTAACTTTTTTCAGAGCTTCTACGCCAATGAGGTTTGCCGTTTCTTTAGTCTTTGGCAGATGAATTGTTATGAAATCTGATTCAGCTAACAACTGATCTAACGAAACTAAATCAACACCTAATTGCGCGGCTCTTGAAGGCTGTAAATATGGATCATATGCAATTACTTTCATTCCGAAAGCTTGCATTCGTTGCGCAACAAGTTGACCAATTCTTCCGAAACCAACTACACCAAGAGTTTTTTCAAATAATTCTGCACCTGTGTATTTCGATCTCGCCCACTTTCCATTCATCAATGCATTGTGAGCAGGCGCGACATGACGAGCGCTAGCCAACAGTAGGGCGATTGCCAATTCGGCTGCGCTAACGATGTTTGAAGTTGGTGCATTTACAACCATAATTCCAGCGGCGGTTGCTGCAGGAATATCAACGTTATCTAGTCCTACACCAGCACGTGCAATTACCTTTAAACCTTTTGCCGCTTCGATTGCTTCTGAATCCATCTTTGTCGCAGAGCGAATCAAGATTGCATCTACTCCACTATTTAGAGATTTAAGGAGTTCAGCTCGATTTGCGCCATCACATTGGCGAATCTCGAAGTCTGGTCCGAGCGCGCTAATTGTTGCTGGACTCAACTCCTCTGCAATCAAAACTACTGGTTTAGTCACGCGCGGCCGATCCCTCTCGATAATCATCCTTATTTGAGGCTTTAACCCAGGACATCATCGAGCGAAGTTCGCGACCAACTTTTTCAATTGGGTGGCTTTCGCCTTTGGCGCGTAGTGATTTGAATTCCGGAGCGCCAGCATCTTGATCATCAATAAATCTCTTGGCAAATGCCCCACTTTGAATATCTGCAAGAACTGCTTTCATATTCTCTTTTACTCGAGGATCAATTACCCGAGGACCGGAAATGTAATCACCATACTCGGCTGTATCAGAAACAGACCAACGCTGTTTTGCGATTCCGCCTTCATACATCAAATCCACAATTAATTTGAGCTCGTGTAGGCATTCAAAATAAGCAACCTCCGGTTGATAACCTGCCTCAATCAAAGTCTCGAATCCGTACATAACAAGTTGCGAAGCGCCGCCGCAAAGAACTGATTGCTCACCAAATAAATCAGTTTCAGTCTCTTCGGTAAATGTAGTCAAAATCGCGCCAGCTCTTAAACCGCCCATAGCCTTTGCGTAGGAAAGAGTGAGTGGCCAAGCATTTCCAGTTGCATCTTGTTCCACGGCGACAATATCTGGAACGCCTCGTCCGGCAGCAAATTCTCGTCGAACTAAATGTCCTGGACCCTTTGGCGCGACCATGCATACATCGACATTTGCCGGTGGTTTTATATATCCAAATCGAATATTGAAACCGTGGCCGAAGAAGAGCGCATCGCCAGGTTTCAAATTTGGCTCGATTGATTCTTTATAGATATGACGTTGCTTGTGATCTGGTGCCAACAACATAATCACGGTTGCTTCTTTCACTGCGTCAGCAACTGACAAAACTCGAAGACCTTCTTGTTCGGCCTTTGCTCGTGATTTTGATCCTTCTGCAAGTCCGACTCGAACATCGACTCCGCTATCGCGTAGATTCAAAGCATGAGCATGCCCTTGAGATCCATATCCGATTACCGCGACTTTTCGCCCTTGGATAACTGATAGATCAGCATCCTCTTCGTGATAGATCGTTGCCATCTTTGCCTCTCTCTGTTCGGTCTATTTCGTTCGGTCTATTTCTTTTTTCTTCTCAATTAGTTCTGATAATCCTCAAGCTGTGCCTGAGTTTCCGAGCTCGCCAAACCAGTTTCTAACGCGGTCTGTTCAGCTAGCGTTTCGGAACTTAGTTCAATAGCAATTGCACCAGATTGAACTAATTCTCGGACGCCGAATTTTCCTAATTTCTCAAGTAAATTGGCTGAATCTTTCGCAGTTGCGACAACTTGAATGACAGCGTAATTACCTTTCTCTTCAACAATCTCGGCTTGGAAATCTTTCAGGATCGGCTCTAGTTGGGCTCTGCTTGCAGCAACTTTTACAAAGAGAAGTTCTCGTTGTCTGGTCTTTGATTCCTTCATCTCTTGAATTCCAATGACATTTACCAATTTGAATAATTGCGCACTTACTTGATCAAGAGCATGACCTTCAAGGTTCAAGACAATAGTCATTCTTGAAACCTTTGGATCTTCGGTTGGTCCGACGGCTAGAGAATCAATGTTGTAACCACGTCTTGAAAACAAACCAGCAACTCGCGCTAGAACGCCCGGACTATTTTCAACTAGAACTGCAAGAGTGTGTTGTGCCATGGCTATAACTCCTGCGAATCCCAGTCAGGCGCGAGTTCGCGCGCAATCATGATGTCATCATTAGAAGTACCCGCAGCGACCATCGGCCAAACCATTGCATCTCGATGAACATTAAAGTCAACTACAACTGGAGCATCATTAATTGCATTTGCTTCTTTGATTATTCGATCCACATCACCTTTTGATTCGCAACGCAAACCTACACAACCCATTGCTTCCGCAAGTTTCGCAAAATCAGGGATACGTTTTGAATGCAGATCTGTATTGGAATAACGACCCTGATAGAAAAGCGACTGCCATTGACGAACCATGCCCAAGCTTTCATTATTAATAATTGCAACTTTGATTGGGATGTCATTTAGTGAACAAGTAACTAATTCTTGATTTGTCATCTGGAAGCAACCATCGCCATCAATCGCCCAGACTGGCGTGTTAGGTGCTCCAACTTTTGCTCCCATTGCAGCCGGAACTGCATAACCCATGGTTCCTAAACCACCAGAATTTAACCAAGTGCGTGGCTTTTCATATTTAATAAATTGTGAAGCCCACATCTGATGCTGGCCAACTCCTGCTACGTAAATTGCATCTGGACCAGTAATTGCACCAATTCGTTCAATTACATATTGCGGTGAGAGTGAACCATCTTCGGGCTCGTTGTAACCCAATGGATAAGTCTCACGAAGTGAATTCATCTGGCGCCACCAAGTAGAGAAATCAGGTTGACGCTTCTTGAACGCCTCTTTCACAGCTGGAATCAAGGCTTTTATTGTTGGCAACAAATCGCCAATTAGCGGAACATCCGCATAGCGATTCTTGCCAATCTCTGCTGGATCAATATCAGCGTGAATAATTTTGGCATTTACTGCAAAACTACTTAATTTTCCGGTAACTCGATCATCAAATCTGGCGCCAAGTGTGATTAGTAAATCTGCCTTTTGTAGCGCTGTGACCGCAGCAACTGTTCCGTGCATGCCAGGCATACCTAAATGCTGTTTATGACTATCTGGAAATGCGCCACGTGCCATCAAAGTTGTTACGACTGGCGCGCCAACAACTTGCGCAAGCTCTAACAATTCACGCGCAGCATTTGCCTTTATTACGCCACCGCCAATATAGAAAACTGGCTTGCTGGATTCAGAAATTAAGGTTGCTGCATCTTTTATTGCCTGATTATCAGGTTCAACTTGTGGACGATAGCCACGCAAATCCAATTGCTTCGGATAATTAAAACCAGTCAACTTCTGCAAAGCGTCTTTTGCAATATCAACTAGCACCGGTCCTGGGCGTCCCGATTTTGCAATATAAAATGCTTCGGCAATAGCTCTTGGAATATCTTCCGGATTAGTAATTAAGTAGTTGTGTTTTGTAACAGGCATCGTAACGCCACGGATATCTGCTTCTTGAAATGCGTCGGTGCCAATTGCAGGTCCTGGCACCTGACCAGTAATTGCAACCATCGGAACTGAATCCATATGTGCATCAGCAAGTGGAGTAACCAAGTTTGTGGCACCAGGTCCTGAAGTTGCGATGCAGACGCCAACTTTTCCAGTTGCTTGTGCATAGCCAGTTGCAGCATGGCCAGCACCTTGTTCGTGACGAACCAAAATATGTCTGATTTTTGAATCGTAGATTGGATCGTATGCCGGAAGAATTGCGCCGCCAGGGATTCCAAACATGACATCTACTCCGGCAAGTTCTAGCGATTTCACTAGTGACTGTGCCCCGGTTATCTGCTCACTCATCTCTGACTCCTCTCTTCTCGGTTATCAATCTTTAGTTTTTGCCCTATTAATGGAAAAACCCTCAGTTTCCTGAGGGTGCGCGTGATCTTTTATTTAGATCACGCGCAACGAATCACCACCACTGATACAGAGATTGTGTTCGTTGCCATGCCTGAATTATCCATTCCCCAAATAGGGTGAGTCAACCCCTGAGATTCCCATCTCAGCATGTGAAACTAGTCGCAGACCGCTCCGCGTGAAGCAGAACCCACTAACTTCGTATATTTAGAGAGGACTCCGTGTGTGTATCTTGGAGGTAAGGGTTTAAAGGCTTTTCTACGTTCGATTATTTCGTTTGGGTCAACCAATAAATCTAAAGTCCTAGCATTCACGTCAATTCTGATTCGATCACCATCTTTAACTAGTGCAATTGGCCCACCATCAACTGCTTCAGGCGCTACGTGACCGACGCATAATCCAGTTGTTCCTCCGGAGAAACGTCCATCAGTAATTAGCAATACTGATTTTCCTAATCCGGCTCCTTTAATTGCGCCAGTAATCATCAACATTTCGCGCATTCCTGGTCCGCCTTTAGGACCTTCATAACGGATTACAACAACATCTCCAGCTTGAATTGTGCCATTTTCTAAAGCTTCCATTGCACTCTGCTCGCGATCAAAAACTCTTGCAGGTCCTTCGAATACATCGACACCAACTCCTGCGACTTTTGTTACAGCACCTTCTGGAGCCAGAGTTCCACCAAGAATTGTTATGCCACCCGTTGCTGCAATTGCAGTTTTAGTCGATTTCAAAATTTGACCATCAGGATCTGGTGGAGAAATTTCGGCAAGATTTTCTGCCATTGTCTTTCCGGTTACTGTCAAACAATCGCCATGAATTAAACCAGCGTCAAAGAGCGCCTTAAGTACAACCGGAACTCCTCCAACTTTGTCCACATCGTTCATAACATATTTTCCAAATGGCTTTAAATCGCCCAGAAGTGGAACTTTGGAACCAACGCGATGGAAATCTTCTAAAGTAAGTGGGACTCGAGCCTCATGGGCAATTGCAAGAAGATGTAGCACTGCATTTGTCGATCCACCCAACGCCATCAAAATTGTAATTGCGTTTTCAAATGCCTCTTTGGTGAGAATATCTCGAGTGCGAATTCCTTTTCTAATTAATTCAACGACTGCTTCACCAGATTTAATAGCGTAATTATCTCTTCGGCGATCGATAGATGGTGGTGCTGCAGATCCAGGTAAAGAAAGTCCGAGCGCTTCGCCAATTGAAGCCATCGTATTAGCGGTATACATACCGCCACAGGCTCCTTCACCAGGACAAATAGCTCTTTCAATCTTGTCGACCTCTTCTTGCGAAATCAATCCTCGCGCACATGCACCAACAGCTTCAAAAGCATCAATGATTGTCACATCTCTACCGTCAACTTTTCCAGGCATGATTGAACCGGCATAAACAAATACGCTTGCAACGTTAATTCTCGCTGCGGCCATCATCATTCCAGGAAGAGATTTGTCACAACCAGCAAATGTAACCATTCCATCTAAACGTTCAGCTTCCATAACCGTCTCAACAGAATCTGCAATAACTTCTCTAGACACTAAAGAGAAGTGCATTCCTTCATGGCCCATGGAAATTCCATCTGATACCGAAATAGTTCCAAATTGCATCGGGAATCCACCAGCTTTTATTACTCCCTCTTTCGAAGCCTTTGCTAACCGATCAAGCGACAAGTTGCACGGAGTAACTTCATTCCAAGAAGATGCGATTCCAATTTGTGGCTTATCAAAATCTTCATCTTTCATACCGACAGCTCGCAACATGCCGCGAGCAGGGGCACGCTCTAGTCCATCTGTAACCAAATACGAACGTGGTTTCATTGGATTCTTACTCATACATTCTGTCCCAAATGTTTAAGTAGTAATTCTCTAACTTTAGCGGCATCCGCCTGACCTTTTGTTTCTTTCATGACAGCGCCAATAAGTGCGCCAGCGGCAGGAACATGTCCGTTACGGACTTTTTCAGCAACATCAGGTTGTGCAGCAATCGCATTCTCGATCGCAACCATAAGCGCTGAATCATCTGAAACGACCTTAATTCCTTTTGCAGCGATGATTTCTTTTGGTCGCCCTTCACCATTAATTACTGATTCAACGACTTGTCTCGCCAATTTGTCAGTGAGCTCACCACGATTTATCAAATCAACAACTTCTGCAACATCTGATGCAGTAATCGGCAATTCTGCGGCTGGCACCTCTCGTTCATTTGCAATTCTGGCAATCTCGCCCAGCCACCAGCTGCGTGCTCTTGCTGGATCAGCGCCAAGAACTACAGTTGCTTCAACTAAATCCAATACATCGGCATTGATCATTGCCGCCATTTCTTTATCTGGAACTTGCCATGAATCTTGTAGGCGCTTTCTTCGAGCTGAAGGTTTTTCTGGAAGTGACTTGCGTATTCCTTCAATGAACTCAGGAGCAGGTGCAACTGGAACTAGATCAGGTTCTGGGAAGTAGCGGTAATCCTCGGCTTGTTCCTTGGAGCGACCAGGAGTTGTTTCGCCAGTGTCTTCATGAAAATGTCTGGTTTCTTGAATTACTCGATTACCTGAATTCAAGACTTCTGCATGTCGAATCATCTCGCTTCGTACTGCACGTTCAACGCTTCGTAATGAATTTACATTCTTGGTTTCACTGCGGATACCGAACTTTGGCTCTCCAATAAGTTTGAGGGAAACGTTGGCATCGCATCTAAGAGAGCCTTGTTCCATCTTTACATCGCTGACTCCGAGTGAGCGCAAGATATCCCTTAGCTCTGCAACATAAGCTCGTGCGACCTGCGGTGCATACTTTCCAGTTCCAGTAATTGGTTTTGTAACAATTTCGACTAGTGGTATTCCGGCCCTGTTGTAATCAAGTAGCGAGTAATCCGCACCATGAATTCGTCCGGTGGCTCCACCCATGTGTAGAGATTTGCCTGTGTCTTCTTCCATGTGAACTCGTTCAATTTCAATTCGAAAATCTTTAAGTCCATCATCGGTTTCTACTTTAATATCAAGATAACCATTGAAACAGATTGGTTCGTCATATTGCGAAGTTTGAAAATTCTTCGGCATATCTGGGTAGAAATAATTCTTTCTAGCAAATCGCGAATATGGCGCTATAGAACAGTTCAATGCCAGACCAATTGCAATCGTATATTCAATTGCTTTTCCATTTACTACCGGTAAAGAACCTGGAAGGCCGAGACATACGGGACAAGTTTGAGTATTGGGCGCAGCACCAAATACTGTGTTACAACCACAAAACATCTTTGATTTGGTTCCAAGTTCAACATGAACTTCAAGACCTAATACTGGTTCGTACTTGCTTAGAACTTCGTCAAAAGTAATTGTCATTTTCCACCAACCAATTGCGGAGCGTTTGCCAAAATTGGTCCGCCCCACTTATTGACTAGAGCGCTCTCTAAAGCTGCACCTACTCGATAAAGTCGATCATCTTTCATCGCGCCTGCCATTATTTGAAAACCAGCTGGTAGCCCATCTTCATCTGCAAGTCCAGAAGGAAGCGACATTCCGCAGATACCCGCAAGATTTGTTGGAATTGTGGCAATGTCATTTAGATACATAGCAATTGGGTCATTTGCCTTTTCCCCAATTTTAAATGCGGTAGTTGGAGCAGTTGGAGAAACTAAGACATCGGCTTTCTCAAAAGCGGTGGCAAAATCACGAGAAATCAAAGTGCGAACTTTTTGAGCACTTCCATAGTAGGCATCGTAGTAACCACTTGATAGCGCATATGTGCCAAGAATGATTCTGCGTTTAACTTCTTTACCAAAACCAGCTTCACGAGTTGCGTTCATTACTTCTTCTGCAGATCCACCGCCGACTCTCATTCCGTATCGCATCGCATCAAAGCGGGCCAAATTAGAAGAACATTCGCTGGGGGCAATCAAGTAATATGCAGCAAGGGCATAATCGAAATACTTGCAAGATACTTCAACAATTTCTGCGCCAAGTTTTGCAAGTTCTTCTAAGGATTCATTAAAACGTTTGAGAACGCCCGGTTGATATCCATCACCTTGTAATTCTTTTATGACACCAATCTTCATTCCTTTGACATCTGGATTCTTAGCAGCTTCAACGATTGGGGGTAGAGGCTGATTAATAGATGTTGAATCAAGTGGATCATGCCCACCAATAACTTCGTGAAGATATGCCGCATCTAAAACAGTACGCGCACAAGGCCCTGCTTGATCCAATGAAGAAGAGAATGCAACGAGTCCGTAGCGAGAGACGCCGCCATAAGTTGGTTTAACTCCAACTGTTCCGGTTACCGCAGCAGGCTGTCTAATAGATCCACCGGTATCAGTACCTATAGCAAGAGGCGCTTGAAAAGCGGCAAGCGATGCAGAAGATCCGCCACCAGAGCCACCAGGAATTCTTGTTAAATCCCATGGATTATGTGTTGGGAAGAAAGCAGAATTTTCTGTAGAAGATCCCATAGCAAACTCATCACAATTAGTTTTGCCAAGTATTACGACATCGGATGCCTTCAATCTAGAGACTACAGTGGAATCATATGGAGGACGCCAACCTTCCAATATTTTTGAACCACAAGTTGTCGGAATTCCTTTTTGCGTCATGACATCTTTCAAAGCAAGCGGAACACCGGCTAACGGTGAGAGTTTTTCGCCACTCTTTCGTTTATTATCTACAAGCGTTGCTTGTTCGAGAGCGCCGTCATGATCCACATATAGAAAAGCTTTAACTTTATCGTCTACTTCTTTAATCCGATCAAGATGAAGATTTGTTAATTCGACAGAAGTAATTTCACCCGAATTTAGAAGTTGCGCCATTTCAGTTGCGCTCTTATTGATAATCATTCTTCGCCTAAAATCTTAGGAACTTTAAAGCGTTGCTCTTCTTTCTCGGGCGCACCGGAAAGAGCTTCCTCGGGAGTAAGGCTTGGTCTATTTACATCATCGCGAAACACATTTGTGATTGAAAGCGGATGTGACGTTGGAGGAACTTCGGCGCCCGCTACTTCTTGAACTCTTGCTACTGCGTCCAGAATTACCGAGAGTTCACCTGATAATTGTTCGAGCTCGGAATCTGTCATTTCAATACGAGCTAGCTTCGCAAGATTTGCAACATCTTGCAGAGAAATCTTGGACATAGAGGTAACTTTACCTTGAGTGTTCATTGCTTCCCTTCGAATCTTCTTCCACTACGGGCGAAGAAGGGTTCGGCACACGGTTCTCCCATTGCTGGGCAAGTTCCTCATCATCAAGTTGGTCAATTGCTTCTTCATCAGATTTTTCCCAGCCTCGCGGAATTCTCAAATCATCTCCACGTGGGCCGGCCAACAATTCCGCACCAGCCTCAATAGTTGGCTCCCAATCAAAAACAACTGCGTCCTCTCCGTTGCCAATTCGCACTTCATCGCCTGCTTTGGCGCCCAATTTGAAGAGTTCTTTTTCAACTCCAAGACTTGCAAGACGGTCTGCTAGATAACCAATTGCTTCAGCATTTCCAAAATTCGTTTGATGCACCCAACGCTCAGGCTTTGTCCCAGTAACAGTAAAAGATCCATCTTCGTTAGTAATCACCTTAAAACCTCGATCATCAACAGGAGTAGGCCGTAAGACGATTCGAGTCTTTTCATCACTAACCTGTTTACTTCGATAATCTTTAACAATTCTTGCCATTGCAAACAAAAGTTCACTTAAACCAAGTCTGGCGGCTGCTGAAATTTGAAATACTTCATAACCACGTTCTTTAAGGATTGGTTCGACCATATCTGCAATCGCTTTTCCGTCAGGCAAATCAATTTTGTTGAGCGCGATAATTCGTGGTCTATCACTTAGGTCCGCTGAATATTGCTTTAATTCGTTTTCGATAATTTCAAAATCTTTGATTGGGTCACGTTCTGTTTCTAAAGCGCCACAATCAAGGACGTGGACAAGCGCAGCGCATCGCTCAACATGTCGCAAAAACTCTAATCCAAGTCCCTTACCTTCAGAAGCTCCTGGAATTAAACCTGGAACATCTGCAACCGTGAATCGTGCTTCGCCAGCCTGAACAACTCCAAGATTTGGAACCAAAGTTGTAAACGGGTAATCAGCGATTTTTGGACGCGCCGCCGAAATGGCTGCAATCAAAGAGGACTTTCCAGCGCTTGGAAAACCAATTAACCCAATATCTGCAACGGATTTGAGTTCAAGAATTAAAGTTCTTTTCTCACCAGGTTCGCCTAGTAATGCAAAACCAGGTGCACGACGTCTCGATGATGAGAGCGCAGCATTTCCAAGTCCGCCCTGACCGCCTTGAGCTGCCACAAATCTGGTGCCATTTCCAACTAAATCGGCAAGAACTTTTCCATCTCTAGATAAAACGACAGTTCCATTGGGAACACCCAAAATTAAATCTTCACCATCTGGACCATTCTTGAGTGATCCATATCCTTGTCGCCCCGAAGTTGCTGATTTGTGTGGCGAATGATGAAAATCAAGAAGAGTTGTTACATCGGGATCGACAACAAGAACAACGTCTCCGCCTCGTCCACCGCTGCCACCGTCTGGTCCGCCTAGAGGAACAAATTTCTCGCGATGTACAGAAACACAACCGTCTCCACCTTTACCGGCACTGACATGGAGCGTTACACGATCTACAAAAGTAGCCATAACCCTCCAAATAGAAAATCGGGCCCGTAATTACGGACCCGACAAAATTAAGTCCGTTGGTTAAGAAACTGGAACAATATTTACAACGCGACGACCACGAGCGCTGCCAAATTCAACTGCGCCGGCAGCTAATGCAAAGAGTGTGTCATCTTTGCCAATTCCTACGTTCTTGCCAGGGTGGAACTTTGTTCCGCGTTGGCGAACCAAAATCTCTCCGCTATTTACAACCTGACCACCAAAGCGTTTGATGCCAAGGTATTGCGGATTGGAATCGCGACCATTTCGTGTCGAGGAGACGCCTTTTTTGGATGCCATTTATTTGCTCCTTACTTCACACCGTTAATAGCGGTGATTTTTACTCGAGTGTTCTTCGAGCGGAAACCTTGGCGACGGCGATATCCGGTCTTTGCCTTATAGCGAAGAATCTGAATCTTTGGTCCTTTAACTTCAGCAACGATTTCACCGGTGACTTTTACACCTGACAAAACTTTTGGATCAGAAGTTACTGAATCGCCATCAACTACTAGGACTGCTGGAAATGAAACTGTTGAACCAGGTGCAGCCTCAATGCGATCAACAAAGACAGTGTCGCCAACTGCAACCTTTTCTTGACGGCCGCCAGCCTTAACAATCGCGTACACGAGATTCCTTCCGATAACTGCTCAGTTGATGCAGGGGGCTAGGTTAGAGATTGA
>JACCDG010885720.1_pt1 | contig 11613 bp, 8 predicted proteins | sample 7442471 | NCBI WGS metagenome assembly JACCDG01 (sample SAMN15323444, study PRJNA562643) | freshwater metagenome | isolation source: river surface water | place: USA:Blue River Watershed | collected 2017-08-17
TCGATTGATATTAGAAGGCCCGGATTGGCCGCCTTCTCCACCTCTCTTAAGCAATCACGCAAATCATCGATCAGATCTCGCAGCGAATACTGACTGAGCTCAGACTTAGAGAGACCGGCATTAGATCCTATAGCGGAAAAGGCAAGTCGCCAGCATAAAGATTGCTCAATAGACATGCTTGACGCTTCCTTTGACGAATAACTCGTACTCTGATTGAACGTGACATGGAAACTGCGTAAGTAATCAATATCAGGGAGGTTCTTATGCAGGTCATGAGACTTCGCCAATTGCTGACATAGCTCAGTCTTTCCCTGGCCCGAAATAGCCATAGTCGCCATTATTGAAACGGATTCCTTATTAGCACGAGTTTGCCCCCGATTATCCCAAATATTCGCAAGCTCTGTCCGCACACTAAATACTCCTGTCGGCACTCCATCTTCGCTACAATCAGATTGCTGATAATTTATCAATTGGCAAAGCCCCGTAGCTTTTTGCTCTGCAAGTTCTAACGAAAAGCGAATTCTAGCGGAAAATATGCTTTTGAACTGCTCTCTAAAATTCAACGTTTCTCTCAGTTCAGATGACATATTATTATAATTTAGTAGTAATTTTAATTATTATTATATTAAATAATTTATTTTTGTTCATGTTGTTAGATGGAAATTTTTGTTTCCGAACGCGAAATAGTAAATTGAATTACTATCACTCCTTGTCAAAAGGATACAGAATCGAAAAATCCGGACTTGAGATCTATCTATCGAAGACTTCGATTCGAAGTAAAGTTTTCAAAATAAAAAGTGAGGAATTCATTTGTTGAACGGCGATTTTACATACGAATAATTTGTTTACATTAGAAATTAGATAACTCTGGATCGGCTCTGAAATTTTTGTACTTTTCAAAAAATATTTGTATATTACTTCATTCTGTAGTGTAATATTTAGTTATTTTAGATTTATTCAGAAGGAAAATGGAGAATTCCGATGTCTTCGATGGGGCCCATATAGTGGACAGGTATTGAAGATGGATGTTGCATCAAAATTATTACAACCTTCGAAGGCCTAATCCTCGACCCGACTACTGAGAGAGTGCCTGGGATATTGAGACTTGTAGATAGAAGCTATCCTGGCAAGTAGGTATGCTGAGAAATGGACGAATAGCCAGCGTGTCATATTATGCATATAGACAACGAAAGCAACAGTCCAGTTTTCATACCGTCCAATTGACCGAAGTCACTAGTGGAGGCCACTTGCAGGTATTTTTTGAACAAAAATATTTAAAATACAGCAAGACATGCAAAGTATTCATTTTGCAGTTTCCATTATTTGGCGAGAAAACTATCTGCAACCACGAAACCTTCACCAAAATGATAATTTTGATCCTACCAACTGATGTAGTGTTTGATTCAAACGAAAATCCAGCGAAATAAATGCACTCCAATTTTACAAAATAATAGTTGGTGTTTTCGACGATTACTACTTCCGTCTACTGCGCAATCAAGACTCATCCATAAAGTGCCAATATTGAATCGATCTGAACTATTAGATTGGGCGAAACAAAATATTCGTCAATTGCTAGGGAAAGATTTTAAGAATGAAAAATATACTATTATTTAATATCGCATACTTGGAATGATGTCAAAGATATGAAGGTGAAAATTTGCGCGAATATATGGATGTTCAAAATAATTGTAAATCTATTACATTATGGCTGGACAAAATTTGTATGGATAAGAAAAAACTACACAGTCGCTGCAAGGTTTGGCAATAAATATTTCATCATTTACCTTGTTTGCGTTTTGTAGACTGGAAGTTGCTATGGAGAGATTATCATTTTGAATGATTCAATTGCGAAAATTTATACTGCAAACGATCGCTTAAATATATTGGCGTATAAATTAGATTATGCCCATTGCTTCGATCCAAATGAGGAAAATAAGTTTTGTATCATTACTGAGGTTCATCATTCAAACAATCAGATCAAACCCATATCTACTCGCAAATTTATGTGCTTACTTTAGCAACATCCTAAGCTACAGGATGAAAATGAAATTTATTTATCGACAGGGGACCGTCATGCCAGAATCAATTGTAACAAGTGATAGCATAGATTTTAATATAGATTCGATAAGAAGTAATAATTGATTAGGAAATCTGATAATTTCAGCATTTCCAAGAAGCAAATTTTGAATGTATGAGAAATGTCTACTGCTCTTTTTGAACTAACTAGAATATTGCCCCCCTCGCGACCAATTAGGTGCGCAATTAGATCCTTTACTTGGATACTTGAAAAGTCAGTCGTTACTTCAGTAACATTACTTTTAACATAAAAAGAATGCTTTAGGACGCATTCGATAACCAATGCAAGTTAATCCAACGCATGCGTCAGTTTGAAGACTAGATATCTCTTTGCATTGGATGTTTGTCTTCCTTGAAAAAGCTGCTGAATTCATAAATATAGATTAAAGTAATAAAAGTAGTATAAAAGTAGTAGATTTAAGTTATATGAAAGTAGTATGGGGCTTGCTTCTCGGTGAATGAATACACTTACAATCCACATCTCGGTTGGATGGCGATAAACGAAGGAAATAACAAAGGTAAATAAAGAGAGTGAACTGAAAGAAAAGAATCAAGTGGAAATGATATAGTCTTGCCTATCATCAGAAAAGTATTTCTGAGGCATAGAGGAAAGATCTTGGAGTAAAGTTGAAGCATCCAAGTTAATGATGCTGGCATCCTTTGAAGGGGCATTGGTAATTCAATCGCTATGAAATTCAGGTAAATGTAGAGAAGTAGAGTTGTGATGAATTAGTTCAAAATATTTCTGCATAGCAATCATTTGGATACTTTCATTGCGCAAGCTTAAAATTCCAATAATGAAGATAGAATCATTTACTATTGAGTCTAGAACATGTAAAAATTTAAATGGAAAACAAGAAAAAGATGATCTAAGCATCAGACATTGATTTTGATTCTATAACACATCGATTGTTGAAATTGTCCACTATTATTCCTTGCCAGAGTTCTCGCTGAGCACTTGCCTTTCATACAGGATTCAATGCTGTTCTTTTAATTGCTTTTTGAGCGGGTAGACAAATAGGACAGTCTTGATCCTTGCATTTCCAATTATGATAAAGAGCGTTCCGCGATGAAACGCAATGCAGTCGAAATCATTAAAACTAATAATATGTTGCCAAAGCAATTTCATGTTAGCACATAGAGGAGTAACTGGACAAACATGTCTTAGTAACAAAAGAAGTTTCTGCTGCAAGGCAATATCAATTCTGTGCTCTTGGTTCTTTTGTGCATGTAAAATACTTGACACATGCAAAGAAGATAATTCTCACGCCTTTATCGTAGTGTCCGAAGAGCCCGATACGATCGAAGACCCATCGGGAAAATACGCTCAGATTCTACAAAATTACTATGTCCCTCGAGAGTAGTTAAAGGTGAGATAAAATTATTATTATTAGAAATTTTAACTTGTTATATGACTAACAATTTACATCTTATATATTTCAATCTCAGCGAAATTTTTCAAAATGGTTACTTCATTGGCTTTGCGAAGACTTGCAAAAATTTCACCGGAGTGCATGAATGACAAAGAGTTCCAAGAAATTATTCATACCGCTCTCTGATACGACGAATTAGAAGATACGGAAGAAACTTTAGATCACTTGAGACGTGAACTCGAGAAACTGGGGGTCAAAGTTGAGCTCAAACCATGAGCGTGCGATCGAATATGCTGCATAGAAAGCGGACATTTACAAACACCTCAAAGGCGGAGGTAATTGAGTTCATGGAGTATCACCATGTGTCTGCATACGTACAAAGTCTTACGTGGATGTGGACAATTCACGTTTAAATCCTCCGAGATAATCGATCATTTACACAATATTTTGACATCAAGCATTTGATTATTCGACCATGACTTCTATAATTTACAGATTCTAGTTCCTCGCGATTATTTTTAAAGAAATGAGTGATGATCTAAGATTTGAGTGACATTCGATTGCAGAATGGAGATTAGCAGCGCGGGCCTAAGAGTAAAGCTATGTTCACTACTTGTGATTACCTTCGGAGGTAGACTTTTTGGTACGAGGGCGTAGTGACGTTTGTAAACCAGTATAGCTTTCGAGTGAAACTCAGAGATTTTCTAGAGGAATATACAGTTCAAATTTCTGAAATGAAATCTTTCAATGAACTCAAAGACAGTTACAGTCATACAGTACACTGCATTGACTGGTTGAAAATAGAGGAATCACATTTGGTTAGCGGGCCACGATCCGGTGAATCGTTGTATGAGTCATCTCGAATTTTACAACCTGGCGAAAGAATTGACTTTTTCATTTCCCATATGACTCCGAGTTTTCAATGTCGATACCTTTTACTTATTAGGTTATTTGGTTATTACGTTATTCGGTTATTAGGTTATTTCCTTATTATGTTATTTGGTTATTATGTTATTTGGTTATTTATTTTCATAGCAATTCATTAGTTTGACAGCGCAACATTATTTTAATGTTGCAAAGCCGATTCGGCTGCTGTCAAACTAATAGAGACTAGAGAATAAAAATAATAAAAATAAAATAATAAAGTAATAGATTGATATATATTTGTGCAAGATTCTCTTAACGATAATAAAGCAATTATCCAGGCAAACATTAATTTTCAATGGCAGAATACACTTCTTATTCTACTACATAAATAATAATACTACATTAAATATAAAATAAGATCTTAGCCAACTAATGATACGCAAGCATCATTGAAGTTTAACTATTTGAAAATTTATAAGTTAATACTATGTTTTCGTTCCGTATCGCACCACTGCAGCAGGACAAATGCTATAACTGTTAACAGAAACATAAAAATTAAAACTCTGAAAATTGAGTTTTTTTGTTAATTCTTCTGATGTAATTGAATTGAGATAATGTCGAGTTTTATGTACAACCGAACCCAAGCTAGAAAGATCATAAGTTCATTTTATTTATTTATAGTACTATATTTGTATGTATGAAAATTATGCAACATGTACTTGTGTTGTAGATATAAGTAATATAGTTATATATATAATTAAATCTATTTACTTAAGTAGAGTAATTGTAAATCTATTAAATCGAAGTCAAGAGGCCTATGACATTACTTTATTTCATTCTTTTCTGACTATCAATCAAATATAGAAATGACGTATTGCACCACTATTAACAGAAACATAAAAATTAAAACTCTGAATATTTGTAAATTCCCAACTTAGTCGCCACTTTTGCGCACATGAGCTTAAATAAATCTGCATTTGGCATTTCGTCAATTTCCAACTCTTTAATGTACACGTCGTCTAGCCAAACCCGCATCTCGTGAAAGTTTTTGAATTTGTTTGAATCAGATCCATTCTTACACAGCTCATACAGATCACTTAACTCACACCTCTTGCGCTTCTTACAAGAGACTTTTTCATTTTGATCTGAAAATGGCGGTCTTTCTGGTAAATTGCGCCCCAATTCCACCAATGCATTAAATATTTTTTCGGGCATTGGACGATATCCTTCAATAGTAAAAGTTCCGGGGATAGCAGTACCATATTTTAAAATATGCGTAAATATCGAAGACTTCGTCTCTGCGTCACCAACACAAGAAATCTTAAATGTAACTTGACCTTTTCTTCCAAAAGTTGGTTCCTCATCAGATTTCTTCATAAAATCGGCCCGATGTTTCGACCAATTTGAGTGAGTTATTTTATTTCGCACAATAAAAACGTAATGGGCGTGCGCTCTCTTTTCCTTGCCATTTAAATGCAAGCAAGCTCCTTTGGAAAATAGCTGCCAGTATTCGCCCACATAGCTCTGAATTGAGGCTAATATATCATCCTTCTCCCAAAATTGTTCATCAAAGTTACCAGCATGGTCACCGTAATCGATTCTAAAACACAAGCGATCGCAACCATCTGGAAATATTTTGTCGACTCTTTCACTTAATGACATTTTTGACTGATTATTACATAAACATATATTATTTTATGATATATTTAACTTATTTGATTTATTTGATTTATTTGATTTATCTTTAGTCTGTATAATTAGATTGGCAGCGCAACATTAATAAAATGTTGAAAAGCCGATGTCACAATTTGAGTTCAAAATAAAACAAAAATCCAACTTATTTGGTTATTTGATTAGAAATGAACAAAATAATCAAGTGTGGTGATCGTTCCACTGAATAAGCATTTTACAAAAATGTCGCGAATATAAAACTTTTCTCAGAAAGTCTTGAAATCCATGTTATTTGGTTATTTGTTTATTTGGTAAGAAAATGAATATAAATAATATGTTGGCGATCTTATAATAGTAGAGTTAAGTACATTGGATTACGGATCTCTTTTTCCCCTGGTTCGCCATCTTGCAGATCCGATTCATCGACTCTTCAACTAATAATTTTGTATTTAGTAGTAATGATTGAAAAAAGTAGTGCAAATTACAGTACTTCCCAAGTGCAATAGTTGAATAGCTTCATATAACGTAACAATTTTCCGATTCCCAGATGTTTCGACCAGAGCTATTTTGTACAAGAAATCCATAAAGATCGCACATTATATCACTCAAACCTTCGATCGTCACTCATTTTTATTATTTACAATGTTGAAATAAATCGAAGTAAACAGCATTTTTATTATTATGAGTCAAATAGAGGACAAATTCTGAAGTACTTGCTCAAGTATATAATCGGAGAACATTTTTGTTGACACCCGTCGAAGGTTTTCTAAGATAATTTCATCTATCAGCATTATTTTTGCCATTTTAACGCAGAATCGCAAAAAAAACTTATTATTCTTATTATTACATCTACGTAAGGTTATATTGTTTTCCGATCGAAGTTTTTTTTTGCCATTTTTAATGCTTAAACATTGTGCCATTATTTTTCAGCCATTTTATGCAGAATTGGCAAGCAAATCTTGTTGCAACTTTGTGCCAGCCATTTTACGCAGAATTCTAGAATCTTGTTTATTACGGACGGGCAAATCCGGACACTTGGGTTGGAAGAACAATGCATGGAAATATGTAACACACATCAATCAATAGTAATATTCATAATTTACTTAATCAACGTGGGTGTTTAAAATGAGTTTGTTTGACTACGGTTTGAAGAATTTGCGTGTAGAAAGGAGAGAGAAGAGAGGCGCATTAGTAGTCTTAATCGATAAATGCTCAAAAATCAAGCTTTTGTTAACTGACGATAGGACTTGCTTACATCTCGAAAATGCCCTCCATAATCTTGAGTTGGTTGTTGATTCTGTGAATACTTTGGAGGTTTTGATAAATGACCTTGTCACGAGTACTAGCGATTGGTTTGGTAGTAGAGCCAAGGCAAAGTATATGGAGGATTTGCACGGAGTTATTGCAGGATTGAATATAGTAATAAAGGACCCAGAAAATCATAATCTGATCGCTGTAGATCATAGTGGGCTTGAAGCGGTAATTGGCTTGAATAGAAAGCAGCGAGTTATAGCCATGAAGCCCTTTTTTGATTTATTAGTGGGTGTCTGTCACATTATTCAGAAGCATTCATTTGCGGCAATACAAGGTGTGACAAAAGGGGCTTTTGCAAACGAATCGTTGAAAGAGAATATCGAAAGCGAACTGGAGGATCTAGAGAAAGAGTTACAATGTAAGATTACATTCATTTAGTTCTTGTACCTTGATCTATTGGCACTGTATGATAAAAGAAGTAATTCTGGGTCAGAGAATTTTGCATGTAATTTCTTATATAATTGAATTGAGATAATGTTGTGTGCTTTCAAAGTTATAATTCGATCAATTCAATTGTTAATTATTTTATAACATTATCAAAAAAAAATATAATAACTAACTAACTAATTTATTATTGTCCCCAAAAGTAAATCGAGGTTTTATCCATTTTGGACATTTATTTTGTCCATTTTTGTGTCCAACAGAAATAACTTTGGAGTTTTTTGGATTTTCGATTATTCAACTTTTTCTGACACCATACTGAAAATTTAGCGTCACGTGGCCAAAAAAAGTAACTAAAAAGTTGTTACGATAATTTTTTATACACGACTTTTGATCGATTTTTTTCTTTATCTATTTTATAGGTCATTGTTTAGACATGAACGAAACTGGACTTCAAAATGCGCAAAAATGCGTTGAAACTTTTGAATCCAAAAAATGCTTATTTATTACATCACGAAAATACGATTTTGACAGACATTGCATGTCATCAAAACATAATAAAAACGCATTTGGACTTTTGGACCCTGGAATTTGCGTTGAGCCTGTTAAAGCGAGCTATAAATGTGGCAAGTGTGAACGTAAATATGAGACTTCTTCTGGGCTACGAAAGCATACACAGAAATGTCTAGATCAAAAGGACGTATTAGTGAATCTCCTCTTAAAGGAAAACAATGAATTAATGACGACAATGCTGCAACGTGATGACGAATATAAAAGACTTATTATTGAAGTCTGTAAAAATACACAAGCTATTACTAATAATAATACACAAAATGCAATTATTAACAGCAATAGTAACAACACTCAAAACAACACATTCAGCTTGCATTTCTTTTTAAATGAGACGTGCAAAGATGCGCTAAATCTTTCAGAGTTCATTCAAACGATCAAGTCAAGTCTAGACGACCTTGATAAAATTGGCAACATGGGTTATGTAGACGGATTAAGCGAATTTATTATTAAGCAATTACATGCTTTGGGAGTGGAAAAGAGACCCATACATTGCACTGACGCAAAAAGACAAACTTTGTACATTAAAGTAGGTGGTCAATGGACAAAAGAAGAATCAAATCAAATACGACTACAACATCTCGTAGATGAAGTTCAACAAATTCATCTACGTTTACTCCCTTTGTGGCGGGAGAATCACCCAGATTGTTTAACCAGCACTTCCAAGTATACAAATTTCTATAATCAAATGAGTCAAGAGTTAATGGGAGGTTTCTGCCACAATGTAAAGTTACATGTCAAAGACAATAAAATTAAAAATAGAATTGTAAAACAAGTCGTTATTGAGAAGCGGCAATATATTGGACAAAAAACGATCTAAACACTTCACATTCATTCCTCTGCGTTTTGAGCAATTATTTTTATTTACTGTTAACTGTATACTTAAAAAATAAGCGTATAGTAAATTATTTATATTAAACAACTTAGTAGATTTAAGTACATTGGATTACGGATCTCAGTGTGAAAACGGCGCAATATTCTATTTCCACTGTTTCGCCATCTTGCAGATCCGTTTCATCGACGTCCCAAATGAAGTGGGATCTGTCATACACGCCCGCTTGTAATTCCAGAACTATTCAACTTCAACTAATAATTTTGTATTTAGTAGTAATGATTCTCTATTAGTTGTAATACGATCATTGAGCACATCAAACAAAAAAGTAGTGCAAATTACAGTACTTCCCAAGTGCAATAGTTGAATAGCTTCATATAACGTAAAATGTAGCTTTTCACAACAGCGATTGCATTGAACTTTGCTTCCAGATCATGCGGCCAGATGTTTCGACCAGAGTACAAGAAATCCATAAAGATCGTATAAAATCCAATAATATATACACATTATATTTTTATATTTCCAGCGAACTGTTACAGTCCTTTTCCCATCAAATAATATATCACTCAAACCTTCAATCATCACTCATTTTATCATCATTTTCACCCCTCGAAGGTTTTCTGAGATAATTTCATTTTACGAACATGAATTTTGTGCATTAAAGATTAAACACAAGCACAGGATATCTATTTATTTTACTGCCATTTTTCAAAACAAATCTGGGCTCTTATTTTTGAGCCATTTTTATGCAGAATGGCAAAACAAATCTGGCTCTTATTTTTCAGCTATGTTTACGATAAGTTTTGCCGCCAAGTTTTTACGCCAGAATTCAAAAGCTACGGTAAATATGTCCAGATTGCTGATCTGTTGTGGTGCCAATCGCGTCTTCTCTTGAACTTTCCACTGTTTTAATTAAGAAGGCTCTTAACTATCAATCACATTATCATTATTATTAATAATAGATTCTATTATATTTAGTTTTCCTTACCGTTAAAAAATAATCTAATAGTAACATTTGAATTTATACATCTTTCGAGTTTACATTACTACCTGAAATCAAATATACACATTTCCATGTCGGAATTGACAGCTACAACTTTAGGTAGACAGCCACCCTTCGAAGTAATATCTACAGGAGAAAGGCGCGGATATACGCAAAAATTGATTCAAGCTCGTCCAGTATATACAGATATTGCCGTTGTTGACGATAGGCGAGAAGCTGTTAATGCTCTTGTAGATCACATAGTTAGTATTCTTTACGAGTTTAAAACCGACAACTTGTTTGGTCAACAAGTTGCTCAAGTTGTAATCGGTAAAACGTACGCCGCAAAAAAGGATCGAAGCGTCTTCAGTCCTACAAATCCAAATACATGGAAAATCTGTGGAGTTAGCTCTCGTTGGAATTCGAAGTATTTTACTGAAGAATATGATGCACTAGTTGTATTTGAATGCTTTTCCGCGAGGGATGTCCCTGAAAATTTACAAATATATCATATTGATCAACAACAGTATTCGAAGATCTTCTTTTGAAAGAACTGAAACGAAGGGTAGCTGATGATAGTAGTGATTTGTACGAAGAAGTTCTAAGCCATTTAGTCATAAAAAATGCCGATGAGGGTGGTGGTGGTCGCGTGAGCACTAGATATGCAGGTGCCGTTCTTTATGTAGCGATAAAGCTCACTGCAAAGGAAGAAGATGAAGATTAAATTTAAATATTCTTCATTATTCATAATAATGTTACTATTACTATGAGCTGAAATCTATTCGAAAATCAGGTAGAGACTTTTTGATCACTTTACAATTCTTATAAAAGTCTCAATTTTTTTTGGTTTCATAGAAAAATTCAAAAAATATGCAAATAACATGAAATCTTATTTTATTTTATTTTTTTAATTACATACAATAAAAAAAAATTGGCTTGAATAGAAAGCAACGAGTTATAGCCATGAAGCCCTTTTTTGATTTATTAGTGGGTGTCTGTCACATTATTCAGAAGCAAGGGGCTATTGCAAACGAATTGTTGAAAGAGAATATCGAAAGCGAAGTGGAGGATCTAGAGAAAGAGTTACAATGTAAGATTACATTCATTTAGTTCTTGCACCTTGATCTCTTGGCTCTGCATGACAAAAGAAAAAAAAATCATCTGCATTTAATTTCTTATGTAATTGAATTGTGTGCTTTCAAGCAAATAATTCGATCAATTCAATTGTTAATTATCAAAAAATAATTGAATTGCACATTTATTATTATTTAATTACAACGTAAAAGTATGTTATTATATGGTTTTATTCTCTTTTGGAGTAAAGCTTACATGCCAAGCTCGCAAAACTAAATAAACCGCAGAAATTGTGAAAGGTTTTGCTTCCATTTACCCATTTTTATTTTATGCCTTCTCAATCAGGCCTTTCTTCTCGGCGAGATAAAGTAGAGAGGATGCTCCGAAAGGCTCCAACAAGCATTGCACAGTTTCCAATGGGACTATTACGGTTCCTGGATGGAGTTCATCAACATTAATTCTAGCCTTAGGAA
>JACCDG011272180.1_pt1 | contig 11613 bp, 12 predicted proteins | sample 7442471 | NCBI WGS metagenome assembly JACCDG01 (sample SAMN15323444, study PRJNA562643) | freshwater metagenome | isolation source: river surface water | place: USA:Blue River Watershed | collected 2017-08-17
CGGTGGGCGGGACCATCACCGGGAAGGGATGCACCCGTCTCGTTATCGACGATTTGATCAACCCGTTTTCGGCTGAGTCAAAGGCGGAACGGGAATCGGCCATTGAATTCTACCGGACCACCCTTTCAACACGCCTTGACGACGAATCGGCGGCCATTGTCGCCATCGAACAGCGGACGCACCGTGGCGATCTCACCGGGAGCGTCCTAAACGATGGGGAATGGACACACCTAAAACTCCCGGCCATTGCAGAGAAGGCGGAGCGGATCGTATTCCCCATGTCGGGGACGGTTGTGGACCGCGTGGCGGGGGACCTCCTATGGCCCGAGCGGCACGACGCCAAGGCCCTGGACGGCCAGAAGGTCCGCATGGGAACCCGCGGGTTCAATGCCCAATTCCAACAGGCCCCGGTGAGCGAAGAGGGGGCCATATTCAAGCGGGCATGGTGGAAATTTTACCGGGAGTTGCCAACGGTTGAGAAGCGCGGGTGGTTTTGGGACACCGCCGTTAAAACGGGGGAGAAGAACGATTACAGCGTGGGGATGCTCATCGCCCAATGTGCGAACGGTTTTTACGTTGAACGGATCGTAAAAGAGCGCATGGAATACCCGGACCTCAAGCGGGCCATCTCCCTAAACCAGGCGGCCCACCCCGCCGACGTGATTGTGGTGGAGGATAAGTCATCCGGCCAGCAGATCATTCAGGATTTGAGACGTGATTCACGGTCCCCGGTTGTGGCGTTCGATTCAGCCGGGAAAGACAAGATTCTTCGGGCCAACCTAGTTGCCCCGACAGTTGAAGCGGGGAAAGTTTTCCTCCCCGAGGCCACCAATTGGGTGGCCGATTTGATTGAGAACATGGCCGCGTTCCCAGAGGTGGAACACGACGACGACGTGGACGCCTTCACGTCGGGGATTATTTATTTCAAGGGCGGGTCTGGGAACGTGTCGATATACGTTGAAAATGACGGCGATGACGAAATTTCAGAAGGGGCGGAATAATGGCCACAAGGAAAAAGAGAAATACACCCGAAATAGTCAAAGAGTTCCCGGCCCAGAAGATCGAGGTGGAGGCCGCGGGGCTCTCTTCTGATTACGGGATACAACAGCCGGAGCCGTTCCAGGAATTGATTGATGCGTTTAGCGTTCACACGTGGGTGTACGCGTGCGCGAACCTCATTGCGAATTCGTTTTCGATGATTGAGTTTCTTCCCTATTCCCAGGGGAAGGGCGGTTCATGGGATGTGAACGAAAAGCACCCGTTTAGGAAAATCCTCAATAACCCTAACCCGAGCATGTCTGGCGTTGAATTGCGGCGTCTTCTTTCCCTGTCATCGAAGCTCACAGGGAACGCTTTCATGATTTGCGAGCCGGACGGAGCGAAGGACCCGCTCGAATTATGGCCACTTCAGCCGCACAAGGTGACCGTCACTTCTGATTCAAAGAATTTCGTTTCAGGCTATGTTTACAACGTAAACGGCCACAAGCAGTCATTCCCGGCGGGGCGTATTATTCACATCAGAGAGGCCACGCCGACGAATCTTCAATACGGCCAGGGGTCACTCACGGCGGCAAAAAACGCTGTGACATCGGACCTGTTTGCAGACGCATGGAACCGCCACTTCTTCGCCAACAGCACACGGCCGGACGCTATTCTCCAATCGGATGCGGCATTGAGCCCAGAGGAACAGAAGCGGGCTATCACAGCATGGAAGAAAGCGTATGAGGGGCCGAGGAACCGTGGGAAAATTGCCGTCCTTGGCGGGCTGAAATACATTGAGGTAAACCGACTCCACAAGGACATGGACTTTGTGAACCTTCGGAAGATGCTCCGCGAAGAAGTTCTGGCGGCGTTCGGCGTTCCCCAGTCAATGGTTGGGATCCTCGACCAGGCAAACTACTCGAACATGAAAGAACAAACGAAGGTTTTCTGGACTCAAACAATGATACCGGAGATTCGGAAGTTCGAGTCAATCATGACGATGCGGGCCGCCCAGATAACAGGGGACGACAAAACGATCATCCAAGCCGACCTTTCAAAGGTCGAGGCATTGCGCGAGGACGAGGCCGCGCGGGCCGCCACGGCTCAAATTTACGTAAACATGGGCGTCCCCCTCTCCCAAGTCGTGGAAGCGCTTGACCTCCCTTTCGAGATTGCGGAAGAAGTCGCGCCAACCGCTGGGGATGCGAACCCTAAGCCAGCGCAGAACGTGAACACCGACGGGGAAAAAGGAATTAGCACGAAAGGGTTACAGCAGGAATCACCGAATGACATCAAGTGGAAGAGCTTTGACCGGGACTTCACCCCGTTCGAGAACTCCATGCGGTCGGCCATGCGGGCCTATTTCAAGGGCCAGAAGAACCGCGTTGTGGCGAAATTCGAGGCATTGGCAGAACATCTTGTGCCGAAAAGCTGGAAGAACTACAAGGCCGCCGGGGATGAGGCCGGGTCAATTTTCGACTTTGACAAGGAAAAGGAACTTTTGAAGAGGGTGGCGGGGCCAAAGATCCAGGACGTTTACGTTTCGTTTGGGAAGCGGCAGGCCCGGAAAATGAAACCTGGCATGCCTTACGCCGTGAGCGAAAGCGCGGCGGCGACGTGGGCGGAGCGCAAAACGCTTAAATTGGCCCAAGAGGTTTCGATCTACACGCGGGAGCAGATCAGCGACGCAATTGTGGAAAGCGTGTCCGACGGTGTGGCGGCAGGATTGTCCCAGGCGGAGACGATCGACATGATTAAAAACCGGATTGACGAAATTTACACGTTCGCAAACGAAACTCGGTCCGACAACATCGCCACAACCGAGATGTTGGGATCCGCCCACGCCGGGAGCTTCCAAGCCGCGGGGGATCTGGGGGCGACGACCAAAATGTGGATCACGGCGCGGGATAACAGGGTGAGGGAGTCACACTCTTCAATGGAAGGTAGGGAAACAGGGCTCAAAGAACCGTTTCTTGTTGGAGAAGGTTACAGCCTCCAATTCCCCGGCGACCCGTCCGGCCCACCCGAGGAAATATGCCGTTGCCGATGCGATTGCACGTTTGAGGGGCCGAAATGAGGGCGCGGGCGGCGTTGTTCCTCTTGAAAATGGCTAAGCGGTTGTCCCCGAACGTGTGGGCGTCAACCGTGACGGCGGCGGCAAACAGCGTATCGGTGACCGTGACCATGGCCTACCTCGACAGAATGGGTATTGACCATTGCGACCGATGCGCCCAGACGATGGGCCTCACGTATCAAGGCTATAAGGTGTTCTGTCACCAACACAGAACAGAATCACGGGACAAATTCGCGGTGTGGCTCTTAAAATGAAGGAGACGAAAATGGAACGAAAACAGAAACTTGCCTACGCGAAAAGCGTGGACTCTGAAAAAAAACTGGTGACGGCCTACGTTTCCACCTATGAGTGGGACCGGACGCTGGAAAAGTTCTCCCCCGGCGCGTGGGATTTGACGAATTACAAGAAGAACCCCATCGTTTTGTGGGGACACGACGGGTCACAACCTCCCATTGGCCGCGCCGTTGACATCAAAGAGGACGAGAACGGACTTTCGGCGATCACCGAGTTTGATACCCAGAGCGAACGCGGGGCGGAGATATTCGGCCTCTATGAGCGCGGGTTCCTCAATGCGTTTTCGGTTGGGTTCATCCCTAAAAACCATCTCATGGAACAGGTGCCGGATCAGAACACGAAAGGCGTCGTGTGGACCGACGCGGAACTCTTGGAATATTCGGCGGTGAGCATCCCGGCGAATCCCGGCGCCGTTATTGGGCGCGACCTGGCGGAATTGGCGATCAAATGCCTTGGCGAAGGCTCTATTACAAAAAGCTCAGATGGAACGACGTTCCTCGTCAACACGTTCAGCGAGCCCGCGCGCGGGCCTGTGGAGAAGCTGGAAGCGTCCCTTGAGCAGTTGATAACCCTTGCCAGGATCGTAAAGGGCCAACCGCTGGATAAGGCGAAACTTTCCCTTGTTGGTACGGCCACGGCTCTTCTCAATGAGATCATCACCGAACATGACGAGGTTTCGCCGGACGAGATCGTGAAACTTCACAACGTGATTAAAGAGCTTGCGTCCGTCGTGGGCGCGATCAACCCGGACTCGGAGGCCATCGTTAAGCGGACCATCGCCAACGTGTCGAAGGCTCTTTACCAGAAATAGATTTGTAAACGTCCGCCGGACATCCCGGCGCGGGGTAACGCCCGCTTAAGGACGCGGAAAAGAAAATGTCCAACATGGACGAAGTGATTAAGTCGGTCCGAGATTTGGCCGATGAAGTGAAGAAAGCAGGAGAACGGCATCAAGCTTTGCCCGAACAGATCATGGAAGGAATCAAAGGGTTGGTTGCCAGCGCGCCCAATCCCGCTCCTGCTCGATCGGTTGAATTCGCCACCGGAGTGTCGTCTCAAGAACGCGTTGAATCCGAGATCATCGGGTCCATGCCTAAAGAATTGCGCCAGAACATCGACGAAATGGTGGTTGCGTCGAAACTCCTTGGAAAGCCCGTCCAAAACCTGAAATCTTGGGGCGAATGGAAACGGCGCGCCGGGGAATTTAAAAAAGCCCTCGACACCGCTACCGGGGCGCAGGGTGGTGACTGGGTTCCCACGAACTTCTCGAACGAATTGTTTGAGTTCGTGCAGTTGGAAGCGAAAGTTCCGAACCTGTTCCGTACCATCGTGATGCCGTCCAACCCCTATAAACTCCCCGTTGGATTGTCTCGCATTTCGACCTTCAAACATGCCGAACAAACCGCCGACACTGGTCAAACCAAAATCACCGTTGGTGACGGCTCGAACGTTGGGAACGCGACTTTGACCGCCGTTGGTCACGCGGCCCGCGTGTTGACTTCAACCGAATTGGACGAGGACTCCATTGTCCCCGTTCTTCCTTGGTTGGTCCGAGACATCGCGAAATCCATCGCGGAAGGCCGGGAAGACTTCATCCTGAACGGCGACAGCGCGGGGACTCACGAAGACTCCGACATCGGAGCCGGATCGGCTGACTCTCGCCGACGCATTGCACTCGGATTGCGGGCGGCGTCCAACGACGGCGGCTCGACATACAAACTGGACATGGGGACGTTCAGCCTTGCCAACCTCCGCGCCCTTCGCGTGAAGCTCGGCAAATACGGCGTCAATCCCGCCGATTGCGCCATCATCACTGGCCCCGTCGGGTATGCCAAGCTCCTTGGACTGACGGAAGTCGTGACCATGCAGAACTTCGGAAACGCGGCCACCGCGATTACTGGTTCTCTCGGTAACGTGGACGGTATGCCTGTGTTCGTGTCTGGGTTTGTGCGTGAAGACCTGAACGCCTCGAACGTGTATGACGGCGTTACCACCACCAAGACGGCTCTTTACATGGTTTACCGTCCGGGTTGGGTCATGGGCGAACGGCGTGCGACGAATTCTGTGCGCGTGCTCAACGAGTTGTATGCGGAAAGCGACCAGGTTGCCTTGGTTGCGAAAGAACGCGTGACGTTCAAAGACATCTATCCGACGGCCAGCAACAAGATCATCGGCGTGGGTTACAACATCGCTTAATAAAACGGCAAGCGGCGCGGGGGAGTGGGGCGACTCACTCCCCCCGTGCGCGGGCCGGACGAGGTGACAAGATGAAAAAATTGAAACATATCGGGCCTGGGTATCACGGCGGATCACCGGATGGGACGCTTGTTTTTGCAAGAACCGGGGACGTTGTGGACGTGTGCGACGAAAAGGCCACGCAGTTGTTTTCCGATTTTCCTAAAGAGTGGGAATATGTGAAGGAACCGGGACAGGTGAAGGCGGAGGAACCGAAGGCGCGGGGTAAGAAGTAAATGGCACTCGATACAGTCAACGCCCTGGTGTCTTTAGCTGACGCGAAGGCGTTTCTTAAAATTTCGGCGGCGTCGGAAGATACTGTTATCGAAAACATGATAAACAGGGCGTCGGCGTTCGCCAACGATTACACGCAACGGCTTTTGTTGTCCCGCGTTAACACGGATTATTACGACGGGGACGGGACCGGGACGCTCATACTAAACCAATATCCGGTTACGGCGTTATCGAACCTATACGACGACGTTGACCGTGCTTTCGGCGCGGGGACGGCCATCAATGTTTCGACCGATATCGTTCTGGACAACAACAACGGGTTGATTCGCCTTTTCAACCAGGCCGTGGCGTTCAATGTGGGAATTCTGAACGTGAAGGCCGTTTACACGGCTGGGTATTCTCTGGCCAACGTCCCGGCGTCAATACAAGAAGCGGTTTTGCTTTACGTCGCGAACGCCTACCGGAGCCAATACCTGGGCCAGCGGTTCGGCGCGACTTCGGAACATGTCGGCGACCGTTCCACTACTTACTCTAACGACGAAATCATGAACCAGGTAAAGGGCCTGCTGAATCCCCACAGGTCCGAGAGGGCGTTCATTCATGCCGTCTGAATTCGTCATCGAAGGCGTTAAGGAATTGCAGAAGGTGGCCGGGAACTACTCGCGCGGGCGGGCGATGATTAACGGCCTCCTTGAAAAGGCGTGCAAGAAGTTCGCGGTTTCGGCCAGGTCAACGGCGGTAAACAAATATATGTCTAAGGCCCACGGGGGCGAACGGAGAAACGACAGCGACATCCTCCGGGTCCAGTCCGGGCAATTGAGAAGCCGCGTATATTCTGATGTTGAAAGTGACGGGACAGGCTTTTTAATCGGGCTCGGTGTCGACAATATCCCATATGCGGCGATCCATGAATACGGCGGGGTCATCCTACGGAAAACAAAAGGCGGGGCGAAGTCGGTGACCATCCGTGAGAGGTCATATCTCCGGCGGGCGATCAAGGACACCATCGAACCTTTAACGGAAGACATCACGGCGGTTATCCTGGGCGCCGGAAGAGCGGGGTTTGAACGTGGCGAATTCTAAACGGAAGCTCATACTCGATTACATCAAGGCGACCACGCTCCCTCTTATCACCACGGGCGGCGGATATAACAGCACCATCGCCCTTGTGAAACGTGGCGTGACCTCGCTTGACTCGGTGGCAGACAGCGAACTTCCGGCCCTATTCCTCGGAAAGACCATCGAGAAGCGGGAGAACATCACGCGGAACCAATTTAAAAGCACGATCACGTTGTTCGTTATAGGGTTTGCGAAGAGTGCGGACGGGTTCTCTGATGCCCAAGGGCCGCTTGATAACCTCATTGAGGACACGACCCACGCCCTCGAAACAGATCGGACGCTTGGCGGTAACGCTAAATGGCTTGAAATCAAAAACGTGGTGACCGATGACGGGAACCTTGACCCCCGAGCTGGGTTCGTGATGGAGGTCGAGATTGTCTATGTGACGGAAGGGACAATGCCATGACGTTTCTTTCTATACGAAATGGCGGGCATGCGGTCGTAGACGATGAATTTGCGCATCTTGGAAATTGGCGATGGTTTAAGAGCAAGCAGGGATATGTTGTTCGGAGATTCAGAATGCCTAAAACAAAGACTCAAAAATGTATGTTTTTGCATCACGCAATTATCGGAAGGCCAATTGACGGAAGGATCATTGATCATTTAGACGGCAACCCATTAAATAATTCGATCGACAATCTTCGGATTGTTACGAGGAGAGAAAACAATCAAAACCTAAGGTGTCACAGGTCAGGCCATAAAATTGGAACATCAATGATCAAAAATAAAGCCAAAAACGGAAACAAGATTTACACGACATGGCAAGCGCAGATTCATGTAAATGGGAAAAGCAAATATCTCGGGGCATTTAAAACAGAAGAAGAAGCGGCAGAGCGTTATCGGCAAGAATTAAGAAAAGGAGTCTAAGGTTATGATGCCAGAATATAAAAACAAAGAAATGAAGAGCGGAGGGAAGGCTATGCGCTTGAAGTGCATCCGTGAATGTTGGGCTCCGGGTCTTGGCGAATTCAAGACGGGCGAAATTTTGAGCGGCACCGATTTGGTTGAAAAACTGAAAGATAATCCAAACTTTATCGAATTCAAAGAGGAGGCTTAACCGTGGCATTGTATCCCATCGTAGCGCAAAGGTTCGGACTTAAGAAAGAGGCGGTGCGTGGCACGGCTGAAACCACCCCTACGAAGTGGTACCCGGTTCTCAAAGGGACCGAGATGAAATACGAGCTTGGCCTTTTGGAAAACGACGTTCTGAAAGGCGATCCCACCATGATGCCGCCAATTGCCGGGGCGAAGACTGGCGCGGGGAAGGTGTCCCTACCGCTTGATTCTCAAACATGCGTGGAGTTTCTTCGTTCGCTTCTGGGAGGCGTCTCCTCCGCACAGCAGGGAGGGTCGGCGGCATACAAGCACACCATCACGTTAAGTTCCTCTTACCAGAAGCCACCCTACACGTTCTTCCTTGATTACGGGATCGACGTGAAGAAATACGCCCTGGGGATCGTCAAGAAAGTCTCATTCGCTGGGGCGGTTGACTCCCTTGGGAAGTTCGAGGCGGACGTTCTTTTCAAGAACGAAGCCACCGGGGCCATCGGGTCACCCACGTTCCCAACGCAGAAATACCTTGCGTTCAATACGATGGACTTCAAGATAGCCGGGGCATCGAACACCGACGTGAAAGAGTGGAACATCGAAATCGACAACGGGGCGATGGGCCTAAAGACGCTCAACCTATCACAGGACGTGGCAGACATTGTTACACCCGGAAAAATCGACATCAAGGGCGGGTTCACGATCTACTTCTCGACGGAAGCGGAGCGCACAAAGTTCCTTGCCAATACCGCCGTTGCCATTCGGATGTTGGCCGTCGGCCCGCTTATCGCCGCGACCTACTACCACACTGTGGACATCAACATCTATGAGGCGCATTACACCGCGTTCCCATTTGGTGATGACTCCGGGCTCCTGGCGGCAAAGGTGGCGTTCACTGGCTACTATTCCGCCTCGGACTCGAAGGCGATCCAGATAGACGTGACCAACGCGGACACCGCCTACTAAATGACTCCGAAGCAGATCATGAAAATGGAACCGGATGCCCGGCTCGCGCTAGAAGCGCGGGCGCGGGCTGGGGACGCGGAAAGCATCTCCGGATGGATCCTGTCTTCTGCGTGGCGGTCAATTTCGGCAAGGAAAGATTTGACGCCCAAAGATCGGGTTAGGGCGTTCGTTGACATCTGCTCCCGCGTGACAATAAAGGTAGAGGCCTAAAATGGCAGATCAAAAGATAGAGCTGACAGTCCGGGTAAACTCCGAAACGGGACAGCTTGACGTTGTTTCCCAAAAGCTGAAAGGCCTCGGGGCGGACTCCGAAAAGGCTGGGAAACAGATCGCCGGGGCCGGGGAAGGGTTCAAATCTCTTGGTAAGGCCCTGGGAGGCCTTGCCACAGCGGCGGCCATTGGCGCTTTCTTCAAGTCAGCGGTCCAGGGGGCCGAAGAAGAAAACCAGGCCATGCGGCGTCTCAAATTCGCCGTCGACGCCTCTGGCCAGTCGTTCCAGGATAGCCAAAAACAGATCAACGCATGGGCGCAGGGAATCCAGGCGGCGACGCGGTTCACGGATGGGCAGGCCATTGAGACGATGGCGAAGTTCGTCCGGATCACGGGGGACGTGACGAAGGCGCAAAAGGCAAGCCAATTGGCTATGTCTCTTTCCGTGGCCACGGGGAAAGACCTCTCAACATCAACGGATGTTCTCACCAATCTGATCAACAAAAATGAGCGCGGCGTAATGATGGCCCGCAAGGAGTTTGGGGCTTTCATCGGCGGGGCGGAAAACGGCCAGCAAGTCCTCGATGTCCTTTCCCAAAAGTTCGGAGACGCGGCGCTCAAAGAAGAGGGATTCTCTAAAGAGACATCAAGCCTTTCCAACAACTGGAACGAGCTAAAAGACACCATCGGAAACGCGGTCATCCCGGTTTTAACGTCTTTCGTTTCGTGGCTGAACAAGGGCGTAGACGCCATTCGTGCGGTCGGTGATGCGCTCGGGACGTTGGCGGCCCTTATTTTTACGACGTTTGAGGGGGTTGGCCGTGCGGTTGTAGCGTTGGTGAAGCGTGATTTTGGGAGCATTGAAAACATCGCAAAAGAGACGTGGGGGAAAATTCAGACCATCACGCTTGAATCAGGGGAGATGATTCGCCAGGAATTCGACAAAACAACGGCGGCCCACGCGGTCCACTCTGATACAAGGGTCCAGCAGACTTCGGCGCGAACGGAAGCGGAAATAGCGGCGGAAAAAAAGCTGAACGACGACAAAGAGGCCGAAGCGCAACGGGCCTTGCAGATGGCCGAGGCACTTGACCAACAGCTTCTTTCGCTCAATCAAGACACGCTCGAACAGAAAAAGGCTCTCTTAAACGCGGAGACGCAGGCGCAAAGAAACAAGATCACACGGGAAATATCCGACGCCAAAAGCAAAGAACAGCTTCTGGCACAGCTTGATAAGGTCCACGCGGCGAGAGTGGTCCAGCTAACGAAAGCGGAATCAATTATAAAACGAGACGCTGCTTTTCAAGTTGTCGAAGACACGCTCCAAACACTTTCGATCATTAACTCGATGCAGTCCGGTCACACGAAGGCCCAGCTTGCGCGGGCGCGCGTGATTCTTGCCCTTGAAAAAGCCATTGCCATTGCGCGGCTTTGGGCGGCGGAAGCAGGGAAAGGGGTTGTCGGTGTGGCACTCGCGGCGGCTGGGACCGCCGTCCTTGTCGCCCAATTCGCCCAGCAGTCCAAGGCTCTCGGGGAAGCCTCCAAAATGTCCGACGGGACGCAGGAATTTACGACATCTACCGACCTCGGGAACGGACAGACGTTTTCGGACACAACGACAAGCGGAGGGACAGGCTCTACAACGTCCGGAGGCATCTCTTCACTTGGCTCAAGCGGCGGGAGTTCGTCCGGTGGCGGGGGCGGTGGCGGCTCAACGATCATCAACGTGGGACCGATTACGGTCCAGTTTTCGGCGGATAACGTCGACCTTTCAAGCGTCGAAGTGGTTGCCCGCCGATTGGGAGAGGAAGTGTTAAGACGGACAACGGAAGGCGTTCATCTAGCGGTAGCCATCCGAAACGTGGGCGAAGCGAACAAGAATTTGGCGGTATAGGGGAGAAAATGGCGGAACCACGGATATATTCACGGAATTGGATAGATGAGAAAACAGTTTTTGTTTTGTCACACGGTGGAGTATCGAATTATATTTATGACCGTAGTTCGACTCCGACATTTACGACAAGTGGGGCGAATTCAGACTCAACGACAGTCTCAATAACCATGTATTTCTATGACGGAGGGATTCCTGTTTACAGGACGATAGATAGTATCTTTTTAAATAATTATAACTGGAAAGAATGGAGCATTAAATACTGGGATGGTTCAACGTTCCAATCCTGGACATCAAATAATAACGACACACAATCTGATAGATGGATAAATATTTCTCCCAGTTCATTGGATCGTCTAAGAATAGACATCGTATCAACGAAAACAGCAAATCAAGAAAAATCAATAGGTGAGATTGTCCTTTGTGGCGTTGCCCTGGCCGCCGAAGATTTGGCCTCTTACGACACGAAATGGCGGGAGAAAACTAAGGAGATCGTCCTGGGTGACGGGGCGATTCACAGGGTCATCACGCGGGCGGTGTCTGGGCGGAATGGACGCTATGA
>JACCDG011862691.1_pt1 | contig 11612 bp, 8 predicted proteins | sample 7442471 | NCBI WGS metagenome assembly JACCDG01 (sample SAMN15323444, study PRJNA562643) | freshwater metagenome | isolation source: river surface water | place: USA:Blue River Watershed | collected 2017-08-17
CAATCCGACGATTTCTCGCGAAGAAGTTTTGGCTGCAGCCAAAAAAATTGGTGTACACGATTTCATCATGACTTTACCCGAAGGTTATGATTATAACGTTAAAGAACGAGGCGTTATGTTATCATCGGGTCAGCGCCAATTGATAGCTTTTTTAAGAGCCTACGTGAGTAATCCAAGTATATTAATTTTAGACGAAGCCACCTCATCAATCGATACCCATTCGGAAGAATTGATTCAAAAAGCAACAGACGCCATTACTAAAGATCGAACATCCATAGTTATTGCCCATCGCCTCGCCACTATAGTAAACGCCAGTAAAATTATTGTTATGGATCAAGGGAAAATCGTGGAAACGGGTACACATCATGAACTTTTAGCCGATCCTAATGGCTATTATCGAAAACTATACGATTCGCAATTTGCTGGAGAGGTCGAGTAATTGCTAGTTTCCGTATTCCTGCTTTCAATACTCGAAAACTAGAGTTTCAAAGGATTACCTCAGATTTTCGTCGCGTTACTTGGCATAAAACTTTGCGAACTTTGCGTTTAAACTTTTAAAATAATTCCTTAAATTCGCAACTTATAAATAAAACTGAAATACTTTATAAAAAATGAAATACGACATCATCGTTTTAGGAAGTGGCCCTGGTGGTTATGTAACTGCAATCAGAGCTTCACAATTGGGCTTTAAAGTAGCTGTAATTGAAAAAGAAAGTTTGGGAGGAATTTGTTTGAATTGGGGGTGTATCCCAACGAAAGCTTTATTAAAATCAGCTCAAGTTTTTGATTACCTAAAACATGCTGCAGATTATGGGTTAACTGTTAAAGACTTTGACAAAGATTTCAATGCCGTTGTAAAACGTTCTCGAGATGTTGCCGATGGCATGAGCAAAGGTGTTCAGTTTTTGATGAAGAAAAACAAAATCGATATCATTGATGGTTTTGGAAAAATTAAACCCGGTAAAAAAGTAGACGTAACTGCTGCCGATGGCAAAGTAACAGAATATTCAGCCGATCACATTATCATTGCAACTGGAGCACGTTCTCGCGAATTGCCTAACTTGCCACAAGATGGTAAAAAAGTAATCGGTTACCGCCAAGCGATGACGTTACCAGAACAGCCTAAGAAGATGATTGTTGTAGGTTCGGGTGCTATTGGAGTGGAATTTGCGCATTTCTATAATGCATTGGGAACCGAAGTTACGATCGTTGAGTTCATGCCAAATATTGTGCCTGTTGAAGACGAAGACATTTCAAAACAATTTGAGCGTTCGTTAAAAAAAGCAGGAATCAACATAATGACCAATGCTTCTGTAGAACGCATTGATACTTCGGGTAAAGGCGTTAAAGCCTTTGTTAAAACAGCTAAAGGAGAAGAAGTTTTAGAAGCCGATATCTTATTATCTGCCGTTGGCATTAAAACCAACATCGAAAACATCGGATTAGAAGAAACCGGTATTGCTACCGATAGGGATAAAATTTTAGTAAACGCATATTATCAAACTAACGTTCCTGGTTACTACGCCATAGGTGATGTTACGCCAGGACAAGCTTTAGCGCACGTAGCTTCGGCTGAAGGTATTTTATGTGTGGAAAAAATTGCTGGTTTACATGTTGAAGCATTAGACTATGGAAACATTCCGGGTTGTACGTATGCAACACCCGAAATTGCTTCGGTAGGTTTGACTGAAAAAGCAGCAAAAGAAAAAGGTTACGAAATTAAAGTGGGTAAATTCCCATTCTCAGCTTCTGGAAAAGCGAAAGCGGCAGGAACGCCTGACGGATTTGTAAAAGTAATTTTTGATGCCAAATACGGCGAATGGTTGGGTTGCCACATGATTGGTGCCGGCGTTACCGACATGATTGCAGAAGCGGTTGTGGCCCGTAAATTAGAAACTACAGGACACGAAATCTTAAAAGCAGTGCATCCACACCCAACGATGAGTGAAGCGGTTATGGAAGCGGTTGCTGATGCCTATGGTGAAGTAATTCATTTATAGTCTTTGAAATAAAATAAATAGAAAACATCCGATTTGTGTAAGCAGATCGGATTTTTTTTTTAAACACAATTCCCCGCTAGCGCGGATTTCTAATCCGTGCCCACAATAAATCAAATTTCAGGTTAAAGTTGCTCTTTCACCAACTTTAAAACCAATTCAAACTGTTCGGTTTTGCTCATCGCCGAATTGTCAATTTCAATAGCATCTGTTGCTTTTACCAGCGGTGAGTCTTCTCTGTGCGTATCAATATAATCGCGCTCTTCCACATTTTGCAACACCTCATCAAAAGTAACTTGTTGGCCTTTCGCTACCAATTCATCAAAACGGCGTTGGGCTCTGGTTTTGGAACTGGCATTCATGAATAGTTTTAGTTCGGCTTCTGGGAAAACAACCGTACCAATATCTCTTCCGTCCATTACAATGCCTTTGTCTTTGCCCATAGCTTGTTGTTGCTCTACTAATTTGGCACGCACTTCCGAGATTTCAGCAACTTTACTCACCATACGAGATACTTCGATGGTTCTGATTTGCGTTTCAATGTTTTCGTTGTTCATATACATTTCGGCAAATCCTAAAGTCGGATTAAATTGAAAGCGTAAATTGATATTTGGTAATTCAGCTATCAAACCCAATTTATCTAAATGCGTTTCAGAAACTAAATTGTGTTGCATGGCATAATACGCTACCGCGCGATACATGGCACCTGTATCTACATACACGTAACCCAATGCTGCTGCCAATTGCTTAGCCAAAGTACTTTTTCCTGTTGACGAAAAACCGTCTATTGCTATGGTAATTTTTTTCATATATTCTGCCACGAAGACGCTAAGGCGCTAATTTTTATATATTAATTTACAATATTTTAAACATATAAGTGATATAAGTTTTTTTTAGTAATACTTTGTGTATAATAAAGTTCATTTAAGTGTATCCTTTTCACTTTTTACTAATCACTAATCACTCTTCACTAATCCCTAATCCCTTTTCACTAATCCCTTTTCACTAATCCCTTAACTTTAATTCAAATCAATCATCAATCCAAACAAACTCGTATTGGCTGCTAAAGTGTATCTCGAATAGGAATAATCAAATTTAATTTTTCCGATTCGGAGTCCAAAACCAACCGAAATACCTGAAAAATGGCGTTGTTCTATAATTCGAAGCTCTTCACCTCTTCTAAAATTATAACCCAATCGGATGTTAAAACCCTTTTCTGGAAATAATTCGGCGCCCAAAATAACATGTCGCAACGCATTGTTAAAAAACGACACCTTTTCTTCTTGAGAACTTCCATCTAGGCTTCCTTGTGCTCTATTGGGATTGGAAAATGCAATGTTCCATTGTTGCAAATTTTCAAAAGTCATGTGCCAACGAATGGGTACGTTTTCCAATAATTGAGAAATTCCTGCATCAATCGAAAGGGGTAATTTTTCACGGGTATCTGCATAAGGCGTAATTTGTGCCCCAATATTACGCACAGCCAAACCGTAGTTGATATCGTTTTGTGTATCTACATACAAAAGACCTAAATCTATGGCAGCACCCCAAGAATTATAACTTTCTAATGTTGATGAAATCAATTTGGCGTTTACCCCCATATACATATCTGTCCAAGGCAAATTGTAAGCATATCCAAGAGATACAGCCGCTTCACTACCCGTAAAATCGGAAGTAGGATTGCCCAATTCATCTCTTCCCTCAAATGAACCGTAATTGATGTAGCTTACACCCGCATGAAACGTTTGCAAATGTTTATCGTAGGTATAGGCATAGGCAGCCGTTCCATAGGTCACTTCACCATAATAATTACCAAAGTTAGTCGATAAACGGTTGCTCATTTTCTCATTAATTGTTGCCGGATTATAAAAGGCCTGATTGACATCATAATCTACTACAGTAACCGTTTTACCTCCCAAAGCTGCCTGTCGTGCAGATTGAGCCAAATTTAAAAACTGATATACATACTTACCTCCTATTTGACTATAAACTGTAGTCGAAAGGAAGAACATAAAATAGAATATCGTTTTTTGTAACATGTTGCGGAGTTAACTAATTGATAACGCAACTGCGAAGATAAAATTATATTGATTAGGAAACAAAAAGAACCCCCAATATTAATTGAGGGTTCTATATTTTACGATTGAAGATTATCTACTTTTTTGCTTCAAAAGTTTTTGCATTTTTTACCTTTTGATTCGTTATGGCAATATCCAAAACTTCACTCATTTTGTCGACATAATGAAATGTCAATCCGTCAATGTAATCGGGTTTAATTTCTTCGATATCGCGTTTGTTTTCTCGGCACAAAATAATTTCTTTAATGTTGGCGCGTTTAGCTGCTAATATCTTTTCTTTGATACCACCCACAGGCAATACTTTTCCTCGAAGCGTAATTTCTCCCGTCATGGCAATACTTTTTTTGATTCGCTTTTGCGTAAATGAAGAAACCATAGATGTCAACATCGCAATTCCAGCACTAGGACCGTCTTTCGGGGTAGCGCCTTCTGGCACGTGAATGTGAATATTGTACTGATTTAATACTTCGGGATCAATACCTAAGTGTTCGGCATTCGAACGAATATATTCCAAAGCTATCGTTACCGACTCTTTCATCACCGTACCTAAATTTCCGGTCATGGTCATTGTACCTTTCCCTTTTGAGATTAAAGATTCAATAAACAAAATATCCCCCCCTACCGAAGTCCAGGCCAAACCTGTTACCACACCGGCAATTTCATTGTTTTCATATTTATCGCGCTCCATTCGAGGCGATTTCAATACGGCTACTATATCTTCATCACTTACTTTTACATTATAGCTTTCGTCCATGGCAATAGATTTTGCAGCATGACGCACCACCTGTGCTATTTTTTTCTCCAAACCACGTACACCCGATTCACGTGTATAGCCGACCACAATTTTTTCCAATTGTTTTTTGCCAATTTGCAAGTCTTTAGGCGATAACCCATGTTCTTTTAATTGTTTGGGTAACAAATGATTTTTGGCGATTTCTATTTTTTCTTCGATGGTATAACCAGTCATTTCAATAATTTCCATACGATCACGTAAGGCAGGTTGAATGGTCGACAAACTATTTGACGTTGCAATGAACATTACTTTTGATAAATCATAGCCTAATTCCAAGAAATTATCATGAAACTCTTTGTTTTGCTCTGGATCCAATACCTCTAACAAAGCCGATGAAGGATCACCATTGTGGCTTAACGACAACTTATCTATTTCATCCAGTACAAACACAGGATTTGATGTTTTTGCCTTTTTGATGTTTTGCAATATTCGTCCAGGCATGGCTCCAATATACGTTTTTCGATGTCCGCGAATTTCAGCTTCATCGCGCAAGCCACCTAATGACATACGAATATATTCTCTCCCCAATGCCTCAGCAACCGATTTTCCAATAGAAGTTTTACCCACGCCTGGAGGACCATATAAACACAATATTGGCGATTTCATGTCGTTTCGCAATTTCAAAACAGCCAAGTGCTCAATGATGCGTTTCTTCACATCTTCCAAGCCATAATGATCTCTATCAAGGATTTTTTGCGCACGTTTTAAATCGAAATTATCTTTAGTAAATTCGTTCCAAGGTAACTCTAAAAACAATTCGATATAATTGCGTTGGATTCCAAAATCTGGCGAATTGGGATTGGTGCGTTGCAATTTTGACAATTCTTTTTCAAAATGTTTTGCCGTGCTTTCATCCCATTTTTTCAATAATCCTTTGGCGCGCATTTCTTCAATTTCAGCTTCATAAGAAACACCACCCAATTCTTCTTGAATGGTTTTCATTTGTTGTTGTAAGAAATACTCGCGTTGTTGTTGGTCTAAATCAAAACGAACTTTCGATTGGATATCGTTACGAACTTCTAATTTTTGAAGTTCTAAATTCATAAATCGTAACGTTTCTAGTGCTCTGTCTTTTAAGTTCTTAATTGATAATAATTGTTGTTTTTCTTCAACTGATAAATTCATATTTGAAGACACAAAATTGATCAAAAAAGGATTGCTTTCTATGTTCTTTATGGCAAAAGTGGCTTCTGTGGGAATACTCGGACTTTCCTTAATAATTTGGATGGCCAACTCTTTAATGGACTCGATAATGGCTTTGAACTCTACATTTTTTGCATCTGGGCGTTCTTCCGTAACCTCTTTAATGGAAGCGCGCAAATAAGGTTCTTCTTGCGTAAAAGCATCAATTTCAAAGCGTTTTTTGCCTTGTAGAATTACGGTTGTATTGCCATCGGGCATTTTTAATACACGCATGATACGCGCCACCGTTCCAATATGATGTACGTCATTTGGCGTAGGTTCTTCTACATTTTCATCTTTTTGTGCTACTACACCAATGATTTTACCTTTCGCATTGGCATCATTGATTAATTTTATGGATTTATCCCTACCGGCTGTAATGGGAATAACTACTCCTGGAAATAAAACAGTATTACGCAGGGGTAAAATAGCAATGTCGTTGGGCAATGCTTCATTGTTCATTTCTTCTTCATCTTCCGGAGTCATTAATGGAATCAATTCCGAATCGGGATCCATTTCTTGAAGTGACAAATTGTCAAGGGCAAGTATTTTATGATGTGGCATAGGTCTATTTTGTCAGTAAATAATACAATAATTAGGTTTAAAATGTTTAGTATTTGATTTTATTTAATTGATAATCAATGAAATAAATTACAACAACAGCAATTACTCTAACTTGTAATTCAAGATGTGTGCCATAAAAAATCCCGAACATACATTCGGGATTTCAATATGCAATTATAGTATGATTGTTATTCATAACGAACAAAAAATTCACCTTCAGTGAAATTTCTTGTTAGAGTCATATTATCATTTTTTCCCACAAAACTAAAAGTTCCTTTTACAGTTCTATTCGATGTGTTTTTTTCTTCAATAACAATATTGCCAGCACTGATTGTAAAATCTTGATAATCGGAAGCATAGTTTGCAGATCCTTCAATAAAATCACAACCTACATTCGTCCACTCTAACGGGTAAGTTCCCTCGCCAACAACTGTAACGGTTTGATCCATTACATGAAGATTCATTGAATTCAAACCTTCAATTCCCACTATTGATAATGTTCCCATAGGGCCTACATTCATAAAAGTAGCATCAGTATTCGTGTACGTTTTTTGCACACCATCCATTTTAAATTTCACATAATAACTTGAATTATTTGCAGTAGGATCAATGGTAGGATCAATGGGCTCATTACTACAAGAGTTCAAGATAAATGTTATAGCAATTACAACTAAAAATGAGATGCGTTTTATTGATTTCATAAAATAATAGATTAAGTTTTCAAATATAAAAACTATATTTTATTTTTTGGTACTCTAAGAAGTAAAAGTAATCCTATCATAAAAAATAAAATGAAAAATATTATAGCATTTTGAATACGCCCCGTAATATCCGCAATAAATCCATAAGTAAACATTCCAATCACGATGCCAATTTTTTCGGCAACATCATAAAAACTAAAAAAAGAGGTGGTATCTTTTGAATCGGAAGGAATAAGTTTTGAATAGGTAGAGCGTGATAACGATTGAATACCCCCCATCACTAACCCCACACAAAAAGCGGCAATATAAAAGTCGTTTGGTTTAATTACGAAATAAGCGTAACTACAAATGAGTATCCATAAAAAATTCAAAAATATCAATACGTTAATATTTCCATATCTTTCAACCAATTTAGACGTGATCCAAGCACCCAAAATTGCCACTATTTGTATCACTAAAATACTCACAATCAAACCCATAGTTCGCTTACCATCGCTTCCCCATTGCACTTCTTTTTCACCAAAATAAGCGGCAATAAGCATAATCGTTTGCACTGCCATACTGTAGACAAAAAAAGCGGTGAGGTAACGTTTCATTGGTTTTAATTGCGAAATGATTTGCCCTACTTTTTGCAATTCACGAAAGCCATTAAACACAATATCAAGATGGAGTTTGTTGCTGTTTTTAAAACTGGGCAAATACTTATAAGTATACTGACTAAAACCAAGCCACCACAAACCAACCAACAAAAAGGAGTAGCGCATCATTTGCAAAGCTTGATTCTCGGGAACCAACAAAACCATAGCCAAACAAATCAGCAACAAAATCACACTACCAATATATCCTAAACTAAATCCTTTGGCACTTGCCCGATCTTGTTGTTCTTTTGGAGCAATGTCAGGCAAATACGAATTATAAAAGACCAAACTTCCCCAAAATCCAATAAGGGCAAAAAGATAAGACAGCAAACTAAACCACAAATTTTCTAATGCAAAAAAGTACAAACTCATACAGGAAAGTGAACCGAGGTAGCAGAAAAATTTCATAAACGATTTCTTATTTCCCAGATAATCGGCTATTCCAGACAATAACGGCGACATGATTGCAATAATTAAAAACCCAAAAGCAGTCACATACGGAATCAACGCATCACTCTGAATTGAAAAATCAAGAAACTGAATCGCATCTATACCTTTTTGTCTAAATAGCGCCCCATAAAATATCGGAAAAATAGTGGAGGCGATAACTAGAGAATAAACCGAATTGGCCCAATCATAAAATGCCCAAGCGTGAATTAATTTTGGTGATCCTTTTGCTAAATATTTCATATGAATTAACTCCAAAACTTGAGTTGGAATTCAAATATAGCATATTATTTTTTATTCAAAAGAGGTTTGAATCGTTTTTAATAGTTGTAAATTGCGTCAAAATTACAAGCATGTCAAAAAATAACACCAAAGCAACAGGTGGACAGCCGATTCCAAAAATTATTATTGGAATTGTACAGCTGCTACAAGCCGTATCACCTAAATTAACAACACTATTTGCTGCTAAATTATTTACGACACCGATAAAACATAAAATACCCAAAAGAGAATTGGCTATGGATCAAAACAGTGATCAACACACACTTTGGATTCCGGCTATTGCTAAAGAAATTGTGGTATATACTTATGGATCGGGTAACAAAAAAATACTATTCGTACATGGTTGGTCTGGAAGAGGGACCCAATTGGTAAAAATTGCAGATGAGTTGGTAAAAAAAGGGTTCATGATCATTAGCTTTGACGCACCTGCTCACGGAAAATCCAAAGGCAATTTTTCAATTATGACCGAATTTATTGCTTCGATACTTGAGCTAGAAAAAAGTCAAGGGCCATTCGAGTTTGCCATAGGGCATTCCTTAGGCGGGATGTCGGTTTTAAATGCAATCCAACAAAATTTAGCGGTAAAAAAAGCAGTTACTATAGGAAGTGGTGATGTGATTCAAGACATTATTGATGATTTCATTCGTAAATTAAAATTAAAACCTCAATTTGGCCAACATTTAAAAAATCATTTTGAAACAAAATTTGGCGGTAAAATGGACGATTATTCAGCCTACAGAGCAGCTGCCAACATCACCATACCTGTTTTAGTTATTCATGACGCAGACGACGCAGACGTTTCGGTCCAATCGGCCTATCATATAGAAAAACACTTGAAACAAGGCGAATTATTCATAACCGAAGGCTTAGGCCATCGAAAAATTTTAGGAGATGCCGCAGTAATCGAAAAAATCAACTGTTTTCTTAACTAAAAAAAGCCTAACAAATGTTAGGCTTTTTTAGAATTATATTCCAGCAATTTTTTTCAACTCTTCTACAAATCGCTGTGCTAATGCATCCGCTTCGTTTTGAGAAGGCGCTTCGGTATATATACGAATAATAGGTTCAGTATTTGATTTTCGCAAATGCACCCATTGGGTTGGAAAATCAATTTTAACACCATCTATCGTGGTAATATTTTCTAACTTGTAGGTTTCAGTTAATGCCGCTAGAACAGCATCTACATCAATTTGAGGCGTCAACTCAATTTTATTTTTACTCATAAAGTATTGTGGAAAACCGGCTCTAATTTCGGCAACTGTTTTGTTTTGATGCGCTAAATAGGTTAAAAACAAAGCGACTCCTACCATACTATCCCTTCCATAGTGAGAAGAAGGGTAAATGATTCCGCCGTTTCCTTCCCCACCGATAATAGCATTTGTTTTTTTCATCAACTCCACTACGTTTACTTCACCTACAGCACTGGCTTGATAGTTACCACCATGCTTCTCTGTAATATCTCGCAAGGCACGAGAAGAAGACATATTTGATACGGTATTACCCGGTGTTTTTGATAAGACGTAATCTGCAACAGCTACTAAAGTATATTCCTCACCAAACATTTCGCCGTCGTTTGAAATAAACGCCAAACGATCTACGTCGGGGTCTACTACTATACCAAAGTCTGCTTTTTCTGCGACAACCAACTTGCAGATATCACCCAAATGTTCTTTCAAGGGTTCTGGGTTGTGCGGAAAATGACCGTTGGGTTCGCAATATAATTTCACCACTTCCACCCCCATTTGTTCTAATAAATTAGGAATAATAATTCCCCCCGATGAATTCACACCGTCAACTACAACTTTAAATTTTTTGGTTTTTACTAATTCGGCATCGACTAAAGGCAATGCTAACACTTCATCTATGTGGATATCCATGTAAGCATTATTCTCTGTTACTTCTCCTAAATTATCAACATCTGAAAAATCAAAAGCTTCTTTTTCGGCGATTTCTAAAATAATCTCCCCTTCTTTACCGCTCAAAAATTCCCCTTTTTCATTCAATAATTTTAAAGCATTCCATTGTTTGGGATTGTGAGAAGCCGTTAATATTATTCCACCATCTGCTTTTTCTAGTGGCACTGCAATTTCAACTGTTGGCGTAGTGGATAATCCCAAATCAATAACATCAATTCCTAAGCCCACTAAGGTATGCATCACTAAATTATGAATCATAGGTCCCGAGATTCGTGCGTCTCTACCAATAACTACTTTTAAACGTTCATTGCTTTTTGCAGCATGTCTTGTTTTTAAAAAAGTACCGTATGCCGATGCAAATTTAACAGCATCAACCGGGGTTAAATTATCTCCTACAGCACCACCTATGGTTCCTCTAATTCCTGATATTGATTTTATTAATGTCATATTTCGTATTAATTTTGAACTACAAATATAAAAGATGTAGGTCGCAATGGCACAACAACGCAACTATTTTTTTTATATTTACAAAAAGAACATAGAAAAATCAATGAACTATTTGGCCCATATCTATTTATCGGGAAACAATGATGCTGTAAAAATTGGAAATTTCATGGCCGATAGCATTAAAGGAAGCCACTACCTCAATTACAGCAATGAACTACAGAAAGGGATTTTACTGCACCGCCATATTGATTCATATACGGATGCACATCCAATCTATAGAAAAAGTAAACACAGGTTGCATAAAAAATACGGGCATTATTCCGGGGTAATTATGGATATTTTGTACGATCACTTTTTGGCGAAGAATTGGCAGCAATATTCAGCAGTTACTCTCAGCGATTTTGCTATATCATTTTATCAACTCCTCGAAAAAAACAATACACTACTGCCAGAAAAAACAAAAAAAATCGCTCCCTATATGGTTGCTCAAAATTGGTTGGTAAGCTATGCAACATTAGCGGGAATTGAGCAAATACTTTTCCAAATGGACTACAAAACCCTACACAG
>JACCDG010862286.1_pt1 | contig 11610 bp, 7 predicted proteins | sample 7442471 | NCBI WGS metagenome assembly JACCDG01 (sample SAMN15323444, study PRJNA562643) | freshwater metagenome | isolation source: river surface water | place: USA:Blue River Watershed | collected 2017-08-17
CGATCCTGGAAGCCAAGGAGCGCGCCATGCACGTGATCGAACTGTCCGGCACCAAGGGCGCCGACCGCCAGCCCTGGTTCTGCTCGGGCTGCCCGCACAACACCTCCACCAAGGTGCCCGAAGGCTCGCGCGCCATGGCCGGCATTGGCTGCCACTTCATGACCATCTGGATGGACCGCAGCACTGACGGCTTCACCCAGATGGGCGGCGAGGGCGTGCCCTGGGTGGGCCAGCAGCCCTTCACCAACGAGAAGCACATCTTCGCCAATCTGCGCGACGGCACCTACTTCCACAGCGGCCTGCTGGCAGTGCGCCAGAGCATTGCGGCCGGTGTGAACATCACCTACAAGATCCTCTACAACGATGCCGTGGCCATGACGGGCGGCCAGCAGGTGGGTGAGCGGCCCGAAGGGCACTCTGTGGTCCAGATCGCCCAGAGCATGCGGGCGGAGGGCGCGGTCAAGATCATCATCGTGACCGATGAGCCGGACAAATACGACGACGTGCAGGGACTGCCTTCGGGTATCGCCATCCAGCATCGCGACACACTGGATGCGGTGCAGCGCGAGTTCCGCGAGATCAAGGGCACCACCGTGATCATTTACGACCAGACCTGCGCCACAGAAAAACGTCGCCGCCGCAAGCGTGGCACGCTGGTGGACCCGGCCAAGCGCGTGGTCATCAATGAGCTGGTGTGCGAAGGCTGTGGTGACTGCGGCGTGCAGAGCAACTGCATGAGCGTGGAGCCGCTGGAAACCGAGTTTGGCCGCAAGCGCCAGATCAACCAGAGCACCTGCAACAAGGATTTTTCCTGCGTCAAGGGCTTCTGCCCCAGCTTTGTGACGGTGGAGGGCGGTTCGCTCAAGAAGGCGGCCAAATCGAAAACCGGGGACAGCAGCAGCCCCTGGCCGGCCTTGCCCGATCCCGTCCTGCCCGAGTTGGCCACGGCCATCGGTGGCGTCTGGGGCACCATCGTCGCCGGCGTGGGCGGCACCGGCGTCATCACCATCGGCCAGCTGCTGGGCGTGGCCGCACACCTGGAAGGCAAAGGCATCGTCACGCAGGACGCCGGTGGCCTGGCGCAAAAGGGCGGTGCTACCTGGAGCCACGTGCTCATAGGCGCCAGCCAGGACGCCATCCGCACCACACGCGTGGGCATGGCCTCGGCCGATCTGGTGCTGGGCTGCGACCCCATTGTGGTGGCGGGCAAGGAGACCCTGGTCCGCATGCGCCCGGGCCGCACCCACGTGGCGCTCAACACCAACAGCGCGCCCACGGCAGCCTTTGTGAAGAACGCCAACTGGAGCAACCCCGGCGAACAATGCGTGGCCGACATCGCCAAGACGGTGGGCGAGGCGAACCTGGGCGTGTTCAACGCCGATGCCGTCGCCACCCAGCTCATGGGTGACAGTATTTACACCAACCCCATGATGCTGGGCTACGCCTGGCAAAAGGGCTGGATCCCGCTGGGGATGGAGTCCCTGATGCGCGCCATCGAACTGAACGCCGTGGCTGTGGCCAACAACAAGACGGCCTTTGAGTGGGGCCGTCGCGCTGCGGTGGACTGGCCGGCTGTGCAGCGCGCGCTGAACCCGGGGCAGGTGATCGCTTTCACACCGCGTCAGACCCAGTCACTGGATGCATTGGTGCGCCAGCGTGTGGAGTTTCTGAACGCGTACCAGAGCGCGGCCTACGCCCAAAGCTATGCCGACTTCGTCGCCAAGGTGCGCAGTGCAGAGCAGACCGCGGTGGGTGGCGACAAGCTGCCCCTGTCCGAGGCTGTGGCCCGCTACCTGTTCAAACTGATGGCCTACAAGGACGAGTACGAGGTGGCCCGCTTGCACACCGACACGGCCTTCCGCGCCAAGCTGGAGGGGATGTTCGAGGGTGATTTCAAGCTGGCCTACCACCTGGCACCGCCTCTGCTGGCCCGCAAGAACGAACAAGGCGAACTGCAAAAAATGCGCCTGGGCGGCTGGATGCGCCCAGTCTTCGGCGTGCTGGCGTCGCTCAAAGGCTTGCGCGGCACCGCACTGGATGTGTTTGGCTACACGGCCGAGCGCCGCGAGGAGCGTGCGCTGATTGGCGAGTACCGCCAGGCTATCGAATCCCTGCTGTCCACCCTGGGCGAAGGCAACCGCGATGCCGCCGCCGCTTTCGCGCGCGTGCCCGAACAAATCCGCGGCTATGGCCACGTCAAGGCGCGCCATTTGCAGGCGGCCCGCCAGCAATGGGCGGTCTTGCTGGAAAAGTACCGCCAGACGTCCGCTGTCAAACAAACCCAGGCCGCCTAGGGCCTTGCCCGCCCCTCCCGGGCGGGCCTTTCCCCCGGCTTACAATGACCGGTTGCTCGCCTAAGAGCGGCATGGCCGTGCGCGGCCGTTCCGCAAGGTGACGCACTTTTGTCATTGACCCATTTTGTGGAGTTTGCCTGTGTTCATTTCTTCTGCTTTTGCCCAAACCGCTCCTGCTGCCGCTGGCGGTGACATGCAGTCCACCCTGATGAGCATGCTGCCCTTGGTGCTGATGTTCGTGGTGCTGTATTTCGTGATGATTCGCCCCCAGATGAAGAAGCAGAAAGAGCACCGCGCCATGCTGGATGCACTGGCCAAGGGTGATGAAGTCGTCACTGCTGGCGGTGTGTTGGGCAAGGTTGCCAAGCTGGGTGACAGCTATGTGGGTCTGGAAGTCGCCAGCGGCGTGGAAGTGCAAATCCAGCGCAGCGCCGTGGTGCAAGTGCTGCCCAAGGGTTCCATTAAGTAATTTCTCTCAAAGCGACGCGCGATCATGAACCGTTATCCGGTGTGGAAGTACGCGATCATCCTGATCGCGCTCGTGGTGGCTGGGCTGTATGCCCTGCCCAACCTGTTTGGCGAGGCCCCGGCGGTGCAGGTGTCTCCCGCCAAGGCCATTGTGAAGCTGGACCCCACGTCTCTGGCCAAGGTGGAAGAGGTGCTGAAGGCGGCCGGACTGAGTCCCGATGCGATCAGCTTGGAAAACGGCTCCATCAAGGCCCGTTTTGCTGATACCGACAGCCAGCTCAAGGCCAAAGACGCCCTGCAAAAGGCCTTGAACCCGGATGTGGCAGATCCGACCTATGTGGTGGCCCTGAATTTGCTGTCCCGCTCACCCGCTTGGTTGACGGCTATGCGTGCCTCGCCCATGTATTTGGGGCTGGACCTGCGTGGTGGTGTGCACTTCATGCTACAGGTGGACATGCAGGCAGCCCTGACCAAGAAGGCTGAGTCCTTGTCCGGCGATATCCGCAGCACCCTGCGGGAGAAGAACGTGCGCCACAGCGGTATCACGCGCAGTGGCCAGGCCATTGAAATCCGCTTCCGTGACGCGGCGACGGCCCAGGCCGCCAAACGCATCATCCAGGACCAGTTTGCCGATCTGGATACCGTGGAGACGGCTGAAGGCACCGATGTAAAGATGGTCGCAACCATCAAGCCGGTTGCTGCACGCACTGTGCAAGAGCAGGCGCTCAAGCAGAACATCACCACCTTGCACAACCGCATCAACGAACTGGGTGTGGCGGAACCGGTGATTCAGCAGCAGGGGCTGGACCGCATCGTGGTGCAATTGCCCGGTGTCCAGGACACCGCCAAGGCCAAAGACATCTTGGGCCGTACCGCCACGCTGGAGATCCGCATGGTGGACGAAAGCTCCGAGGCGCGTGCTGCCGAGTCCGGCGCTGGCGTAGTGCCGTTTGGCTCGGAACGCTACCTGGAGCGCAGCGGCCAGGGCGTGATCGTCAAAAAGCAGGTGATCCTGACCGGTGAAAACCTGACCGATGCCCAGCCCGGCTTTGATGGTCAGACCCAGGAGCCCACGGTCAATCTGTCTCTGGACGCGAAGGGCGCGCGCATTTTTCGCGACGTGACGCGCGAGAACATCAACAAACGCATGGCCATCCTCTTGTTTGAAAAAGGCAAGGGCGAGGTGGTGACGGCCCCGGTGATCCGCTCCGAAATCGGTGGCGGCCGGGTGCAGATCTCGGGCCGTATGACCACGGTAGAGGCGGCGGATACCGCGTTGCTGTTGCGCGCCGGTTCCTTGGCTGCACCGATGGAAATCATTGAAGAACGCACCATCGGCCCTAGTCTGGGGGCTGAGAACATTACCAAAGGTTTCCAAAGCGTAACCTGGGGCTTTGTGGCTGTTGCCGTCTTCATGTGTCTGTATTACATGTTGTTTGGCGTTATTTCCAGCATTGCGCTGGCATTTAACCTGCTGTTGCTGGTGGCGGTGCTCTCCATGCTGCAGGCTACGCTCACCCTGCCTGGCATGGCGGCCATGGCGCTGGTGCTTGGCATGGCGATTGACGCCAACGTGCTGATCAACGAGCGGGTGCGGGAAGAGCTGCGTAATGGTGCCTCCCCGCAGGCCGCCATCCATGCCGGCTATGACCGTGCTTGGGCCACCATCATTGATTCCAATGTCACCACCCTGATCGCGGGTCTGGCCCTGCTGGCCTTTGGCTCCGGTCCGGTGCGCGGTTTCGCTGTGGTGCATTGCCTGGGTATTCTGACCAGCATGTTCTCGGGTGTTTTCTTCTCCCGGGGCGTGGTGAATTTGTGGTACGGTCGTCAAAAGAAGCTCAAGAGCGTGTCCATTGGCACCGTGTGGCGTCCTGATGCAGGCCATCAGGTCACGACCAACTAAAGGGATAAGAGCATGGAATTTTTCAAAATCCAACGGGACATCCCGTTCATGCGCCATGCCTTGGTGCTGAACGTTGTATCTTTGGTTACCTTTATTGCGGCCGTCTTCTTCCTGTTTTCACGGGGCTTGCACCTGTCGGTGGAGTTCACTGGCGGTACGCTGATGGAAGTGAGCTACTCACAACCAGCAGACCTCAATAGCGTGCGTAGCACGCTCGACAAGCTGGGCATCAAGGACGTTCAGGTTCAGAACTTTGGCACGGCCCAAGATGTGTTGATCCGCATGCCCGTGCAAAAGGGCACGACCTCTGGCCAGCAAAGCGATGCGGTGATGGTTGCGCTCAAGGCTGCCGATGCGTCCGCCACCATGCGCCGCACAGAATTTGTGGGCCCTCAGGTGGGGGATGAACTGGCAGCAGACGGCCTCAAGGCGCTGGCCTTTGTGGTCGTAGGCATCATGTTGTATTTGGCGATTCGTTTCGAATGGAAGTTCGCCGTTGCTGCCATCATTGCCAACTTGCATGACGTGATCATCATTCTTGGCTTCTTCGCTTTCTTCCAGTGGGAGTTTTCGCTTCCTGTGCTGGCGGCGGTATTGGCGGTGCTGGGGTATTCGGTCAACGAATCGGTGGTGATTTTTGACCGTATCCGCGAGAACTTCCGTCGTTATCGCAAGATGAATACGGAAGAGATCATCAATAACGCCATCACCTCGACCATCAGTCGCACCATCATTACGCACGCATCGACACAGATGATGGTGTTGTCCATGTTGCTGTTTGGTGGTGCCACCTTGCACTACTTTGCCTTGGCGTTGACCATCGGCATTCTGTTTGGCATTTATTCCTCGGTCTTTGTGGCTGCTTCCATTGCCATGTGGCTCGGTATCCAGCGCGAGGACCTGGTCAAAGGAACTCCCAAGAAAGACGTAGACCCCAACGACCCCAACGCCGGCGCAACGGTTTAAGCTAGCACCATGGCCACCCCTCCTCCCGCATTGCCCCCCCGGTTGCAGCTTGCTCGCGCCTTGCGCGAGCGTTTTCTCGCCGAAGCTGGAAAGGCGGCGCAGGAGATCAGTGGCGCTGTACAAGAGCGACTGACCACGCTGATGGATGAGCTGGTCAACGCGCGGGAAGCCCAGCTACGGCGGGATACCTGGATGGCCTACAAACGTAGCCGACCTCTCTGGGTGGATGGCACCATGAAGGCTTGGCGCGAATGCCTGGATCCCCCCAAGCAGAAAAAGAGCCCTGGCTTGGAGTCTGCGGGTTTGGAGCTGGTAGGTACCGAGGTGGTGGAGAACAAGATCTTGGCGTCCCGCTTGGTGCTGGCCGTCAATGAAAAGGTTCTGCCGCAGCTGGATGACCTGCGTGTGCGCATTCGTTTTCTCGAGAATCTCGAGGACCTCGAGGGCAATGACTTGCTGCGCCCCGAGGTGCTGGTGTTGCTCATGGTCGAACAGTGGGCCCAGTCCGGCATGCCAGCCGAGTCTTGGCCCATGGTGAATGAGGTGGTTCAGAAGCTGCTGATAGAGCGCCTGATCGTGGCTTATAAAAATGCCAATGACCTGCTGATCAGCAAGGGCGTGATGCCGACGATCGAGTTGAAAGACCGTGTAAAAGCCCCGGTGCGCGCACCTCAGCGTCCGCGCCCGCCGCCAACCGCCCCCGGCATGGGGCAGCCTAACGGTGAGATGTCGCCCAGTGGCTATGGCGATGTGGGTTACGGCACCAACCCCGGTGGCAGCTACGCACAGGCCTACGCGCCCACGGGTCATGCCTCTCTAGGCGGTGCTGCGTCCCAGCCGGGCGGGCGTGGTGGGCCGGGGATGGACGGTGGTACTTACACTGGCCAAGGTGGCGGCGGTTATGGCCCCACCCAACAAGCTGGTATGGATGCCGGTGGCGGTGCTCCTTCTTCCGGTGGCCAGCGTTCGGGCGGTGGATTTTTTGGGGGGCGTCTGGGCTGGGGTGGCGGTGCTGCGTCGCCGGCCTCAGGGAATTCCGGTCCTCAAGGTGTATCGTCTTCTGCGCCCACGCCGTTCTGGCGCCAGTCGTCGGGTTCACACAGCATGCCAGGCCAAGCCTATGGTGCGGGGGAAGAGACTCGCATGTTGACTGCCACGACCCCGCTTGCACGTGCCCGTAGCCGTGCACAAGGGGTGATCGGTCAAATTCGCCGCTTGTTTGTAAGTCACGGTGGCGGCGACTTCGGTGGTACCGCCCACCATGCGCCGTCCCCTGCACTGGCTGCGGCCATTGCCCCTGGTGCCGCCAACATGGTGTACGCCCCAGGTGGCACCATGTACGAAGATTACAGCCCGGCTGGTGTCGCCCGGGTGGCTGGTGACCTGCGTGAAAAGTCCAGCGAGCTCAAGAAAAAGGCAGAGACTAAGGGTGAAAAGGCCACGATTGAAATCGTGGCGCTGATGTTCCAGGCGATCTTGGCTGAGGAGCGTATTCCGCCCGGCATACGCGTCTGGTTTGCCCGCCTGCAAATGCCAGTCCTGCGAGTCGCCCTGGAAGACCCTGATTTTTTCGGTACCGCTGACCACCCTGCACGCCAACTAATTGACCGCATGGGCTCCTGCGTCATGGGATTTGATGCTTCTGGTGTGCAAGGCGGTGCGATGGAGACCGAGATCAAGCGCATCGTGCAGGTCATCGAGCAGTACCCTGAAACCGGCAAAAAGGTCTACCAGATCGTCTTCGAGGAGTTCCAGAAATTCCTCTCCAAGTTCCTCACTGAAAAAGGTGCAAACCAGAAGGTGGTGAGCGTGGCGCAACAGGTCGAACAAAAAGAGACCTTGGCGATCCAATACACCATCGAAATGCGCAACATGTTGAAAGACATGCCGGTGCGCGACGAAATCCGAGACTTCCTGTTCAAGGTCTGGGCAGAGGTGTTAGCCGTCGCTGCGGTGCGCAAGGGGCCCCAGCATGCCGACACGTTAGTGCTTAAAAAATCAGCAACAGACTTGATTTGGGCCGCCAGCGCCAAGCCCAACCGGGCCGACCGTGCCAAAGTGATCCAGGATCTTCCCAACTTGCTGTTGCGCTTGCGCTCTGGCATGACCCTGTTGGCCATGGCGCCCAGCGAGCAGGAAACGAATGTGAAGCGTATCAGCGATACGCTCGCCGACGCCTTCATGTCCAAGACCCAGGCGATTCCGCAAGCGCAGATTGATGCCATGGCCCAGCGCCTGGGCAATTTGGAGGACTTCGTGTCTGAAGACGGCATGGGTGACCTGCCTCTGGATGCCGAGAGCATTGAAATGATGCTGGGTATCGATGCTTCGGCCATCGAGGTGGTGGCCAATGGCGGCTCCAAACCTACGGCAGCCATGTTGGCCTGGGCCCAGGAGTTGCAGTTGGGCTCGTGGTTCACGCTGGACCACAACAACCAGATCACCCAGGTGCAGTTTGCCTGGCGCAGCGACCGCAAACATCTGAACCTGTTTGCCTCCAGTGCTGGCAAGAGCTACCTGATTCAGGGTGGGCGCTTGGCGGCCTATTTGCAGGCAGGTTTGCTCTTGCCGCAAGAGGAAGAGGCCTTGACGGTGCGCGCGACACGCGACGCCTTGGCCAAGCTCGAAGCGAATCCGGAGCGCCTGTTGGCATAACAGCCTGGTTTCAGTGCACCGACCCTCTGGGCTGAACGCGCCACCTTGGAAGGCAGTTGCGGAGCGCGGGGACTCTATATCTTCAATGCGCGATGCGTTCGCTGCTGTCGTCGCAAAGTTCGTCCAACACGAGCGCATCAGGTTCTAGGCCAAAACTCCAGAACACCATGAGAATGATGACCTTGAGGTCGTCCAGCGCCACTGGACCGCCGGGGGCTGCCATGGCCCGGTCCAGCACCACTTCGCGCAAATGGGCAGGCAAGACGCCAGCCGATTCCAAAAATCGGATAAATCCCAGGCACTGGGAGCCCAAATGGTTTTGCTCATACAGGGGGTAAATCCGCACACTGGTGGCCAGAGGCTGGCGCAGCCAAGGTTCAGCGGCCAATTTCGCGGATGCTTCCAGCGTCTCTGGGACCCGGGGGCGTGCGCTATGCGCCGCGTTATTCAGGCCTTGCAGCCAAGTCAGGGCATCGTCGATTTCGTCCGACTCAAAGCCCACGGCGCTGAGCTTGCGTTGCAGGTGGGCGGGTTCGGGGCAGCCCTCGTCCGCGTAGTAGTTTTCGTAAACGAAAGCAAGCACTTCAAACATGGGAGCCAATATAGCGCAGAAAAAAGCACCGCACGTTTGCGGTGCAAACTGCCCCGCTTTTCCGGCGTTTAGCTGCGGGCGAGGCGTTGGAACAGGCTGCCAGGTAGGCGTGCGACGTGGCCCTGCAGCTCCAGCCCCATCAGCAATGCTTGTAGCGTTGGGGTGTCCATTCCGGTACGTGCCTGCAGGGTGTCCAGGCCCGCGGGTTCAAAAGCCAGGGCCTCCAACAAAGAGCGTTCAATGCCGGAAATGCCTTCGAAAGCCGTGGATGTTGCGTCAATAGCTCCTGAATTGATAGCAAATCCAGGGCCATCCGGGAGATCAAACTCCTCCAGGATGTCTTGGGCGCTTTCCACCAGCTTGGCGCCTTGCTTGATCAATGCGTGGCAGCCGCGTGCTTGGGTGGCGTGGATGGAGCCCGGGATGGCAAACACGTCTTTGCCCTGTTCCACGGCCATGCGTGCCGTGATGAGCGAACCCGACTTGAGGGCGGCCTCCACCACCAGCGTGGCCTGTGAGAGGCCAGAAATGATGCGGTTGCGTTTGGGGAAATTGGCTGACAGCGGTGGTGTGCCCAAGTGGTACTCACTGATCAGCAAGCCATGTTGCGCGATGCGATGGGCCAACTGGAAATGGGCTTTCGGGTACACACGGTCCAGTCCGGTGCCCACGATGGCGATGGTCGCCAACTGGTCTTCGGCCGCGCCATCCAGGGCCCCCTCATGCGCCGCTCCGTCAATGCCCAATGCCAGCCCGGACACCACTGTCAAACCAGCCTGGGCCAGCGTTTGCGAGAACTGCCGCGCATTGGCGACGCCTTGGGCCGTTGGGTTACGACTACCCACTACGGCAATGCGACTGGATGCGCTAGCGGCCCATCCCGCTTGCAGGTGTCGGGCATCACCCAGGGCATACAAGAGCAAGGGTGGGTCTTCCGTATCGAGCAGGGCGGCAGGGTAGCGGGGGTCACCCAAAGTCAGCACATGGCGCTGTTGCGGGTTTTGCGCCAGCCAGTTCCACGTTGTATCCAACAAATCCGCCAGTTCGTCGGGGGTCTGCAGCAGGCTCTCTGCCTGTTTGCTGCTCACGCATTCGCACAAGGTGGCGATGTCATGCGCAAAAATTTGCTGGGGAAGCCCAAAGCGGGCCAACAGCTTGCGGCCGCTGCTGCTGCCTACTCCCGGGGTGAGGAGTAGACGCAACCATCCAGACAGTTCATCGCGCTCCACGTGCAGAGGTGCCCTTGTGGCGGAGTGCGCGCAGGCCTTAGCGCGGGTTGACCAGACGGTCGCCCACCCGCACGCTGTCGGTAATTTCCAGAATCAGCGCATACGAGACGCGGTCGAAGGTGCGGAACACCATCAGCAGCCCGTTGCGTTCACTGGGGAGCTTCATGAGCGGCCGGGTGGGGTCGGTTTTATCCACAATACGCTGGCCATCCTTCAGGATAGCCAGCACGTGGCCAGCTTCCATGCCGTCTTGGGTGCCTCGGTTGATGGCCACCGCCTGGCTTTGGCCAGCATTGATCACGGCACTGCCGTAAACCGACACAATGCGGGCCTCCACTGTTTGGGAAGGCGCGTGCGGCGTATACGACGATAGTTCGCGGGCTGGCTCCGGCAGCATGCGATCTCCGACCCGGATTTCTTCTTTGGCGGAGACGATATCGATGGTCGCAGGTACCACAGCACTTTCCAGCTGCCCTTTCTCACCTTGCACCTCTCCGGTGGTTTCGCTGCGCGTCAGCTGGGCTTTGCCTATGTACTGCGCTTCATAGCCCAAGATTTCCCCGGTTCCGGGGTCTTTGAGTGGGGTCGCATTGCGGAACAGTCGGAATAGCTGCAGCTTGGCCTGGTCGTCCAGCAGCGGAGCTCCGTTGGAGCCGCGCGCATAGGCCCGGTCGCCACGGGTGAGCAGCACGCGCTCTTCTTGGGTGGCCACGATGCGGGGCGCGGCCTGCAATTCAGCGGCGTCCACAATCAAGGGCTCAGCCAAAAATGCCTCGATGACCCGACTCTTCAGCGCGGGCAAGGCCAAATCAGCCAGTGCTTCGTAGCGTGTGCGCGGTGTAACGCGGACGGTATCGGGCGCTGCACCGTCACCCCCACCCGCCACACGCAAGGTGGCTTTGTCACCCAATCGCTCCAGGACTAGCACCTGACCGGGATAGATGCGATGGGGGTTCTTGATGTCGTTGAGGTTCATGCCCCAGAGCTCGGGCCAGCGCCATGGGCTCTTGAGGAATAGCTTGGAGATGTCCCACAGGGTATCACCACTTTTGACGGTGTAGCTGTCTGGGGCATTGGGGGCTAGCTCGCTCAGGGGCACGCCTTTTTGGGCGACTTCGTTGGCGGTTTGTTTCTGGGCTGCGGAGATTGGGAAGTTCTGCGCCCAGGCGCCGGGGGCTGCCAAGGTGCCGGCCAGTACGGCCAAGGCGGCAAGCGCCACGCGGGATTTCGCCATCAGGTGTGTCGTCATAAAGTGCGAATCGGTGAATGAACTTGATAAGTTACGCGCGATTTTGCGCTCAAGCCCTTGATTCGGCAACGTTTTTGGCCTGTTGGCAGTGCAAGCAATCGTAAAAGTGGCGAAAATAGCCACATCTTTTAGGCAGTTCCCATGGCTTTACTCCCGATTCTTTGTTACCCCGATCCCAAACTCCATACCGTGGCCAAACCCATTGCTGCGGTGGACGCACGCATCCAGCAGCTGGCTGCGGACATGCTGGA
>JACCDG011102420.1_pt1 | contig 11608 bp, 10 predicted proteins | sample 7442471 | NCBI WGS metagenome assembly JACCDG01 (sample SAMN15323444, study PRJNA562643) | freshwater metagenome | isolation source: river surface water | place: USA:Blue River Watershed | collected 2017-08-17
CTTTGACTGTCAGATCAACGCCGTGAATGACGGTGCTCGACCCAAAACTTTTTTGGACTTTCCGCAATTCAAGTTGAGCCATCAGACAGATTCCTTATCGGACTCGGCAATCACTTGACGAAGTGTCTCGGGGCTCAGCAACAGATCATCAAGGTCATGCATAAAGCTGCTCACATCGGCCAAATCGAGAGCGTCGAGTTTGGGGCCACTGATTCGTTGACCCGCATATGCAATAAGGCCACGCGAGCGCAACACTTCTTTGGTGAGAGACCATCGAAATACCGCCTGGATATTCAAAATAGGCAGCATGCGGGCGAAAATTTGTCGCACTTTTGCATCATCCCCTCGGTGGTGTGCCGCAAATAGAGCCACGTGCACTTCGGCCAGTTCGATGGCTGGCATCGTGCCGCAAGCACCCCGTCTGAGCTCGTCGGTGATGTATCGCCCCCCCGCGCCACCGAGCAAGCCTTTGAGACTTTTGGGTGCCTCTGCAAGCACTGCGGTCAGTCGCTGACCGCTGGGCAGGCTTTCTTCTTTGATATAAGAAATTTGCGGTACCGCTTGGATGATGGCCAAAATCACCTCGGGTTCCAGTCCTGCACCCACAGGTGGCGGTACGTTTTGCAGCATCAAGGCAGTGTCTGGAACTGCAGCGGCCAGTTCTTTGAAATAGGCAATCTGCTCATTGGGCGTTGTCCACTGCGGCGGTGCGGCGACCATCAGAGCCGCAGCACCAGCGGTTGCAGCGCTGCGGGCCAATCGCAGGGTGATTGCTGGGTCAGAACTGGAGACGCCAATGACCACGGGCACACGGCCAGCGACTTCGTCAATGACGACTTGGGAAAGATGCTCGCGTTCAGTGGGTGTCAGTTGCGAGAATTCGCTGGCGACACCGGGGTAAGTCATGCCGTCGACACCAGATGCGATCAGGTACCGAACAAGACAACGTAACGATTTTTCGTCAGGCTGGAGGTCTTTGTCGAACGGTGTCGGCAGGACCGGAAAAACGCCACGGATCGTTTGGAGTTCTGCTGTTTTTTTGTCTGTCATAAATCTTATGAAATTTTTTTAAGAATTTGATTTGGATCCATCGTCAATTCGAATAGGTGGTCGACCCCACCAGCCACGAATCTTGGGCGAAATCAATGCTGAAGGCGCAAGCGATGTCAGACCGCCATCGACTGGCAAGTCCACCCCCGTGATGAAACCGGATTCATCAGAAGCCAAAAAAACCGCGGCCATGGCAATGTCTTCGGGCTGACCCACGCGCCCAATGGGGTAGGCTTCGGCATCGAGCTTAAGGTCGGCTGCTGAGCGTCCTTTTGCGGTGCGTGCCGTCATGATGAGCCCGGGTGAAATTGCATTGCACCTGATGCCATACGGACCGTATTCAATGGCGAGTTGTTTGGTCAGGGCGTGAATGCCCCCTTTGGCAGCCGTGTAGGCGGCCAAATTAGGGTTCGCCACGAGTTGATTGACCGATCCGAGATTGATGATGCTGCCGCATCGTGCGGCCATCATGCTTGGCAGCACAGCGCGACATGCACGAAAAACGGCGGACAGTGCCGAGTCAATGGTGCTGTCCCATTCCTCGTCACTGCAAGCATGGACAGGTCGCTCTGAGTAGGTCACCGCGTTGTTCACCAATATATCGATACGACCTTCATCAGATAAAAGTTGGCGCACAACGGAGTCGAGGGCCTGTCGATCCGTGACGTCCAACACCCTGACTTGGTGACCGGGTAGTTTGACGGCCAAGGCCGCAGCAGCATCGGAATCTTTCTCTAGGGCGAGCACCTTCGCGCCTTGAGCCGCAAAGTGCAATGCGATGGCTTCTCCAATGCCCTTGCCTGCGCCGGAGACGATGGCCACTTTGTCTTGAAGCCTCATGATTTAACCGCTCCCGCTGTCAGACCTTGGATGAAGAACCGTTGCAAAAATGCAAAGCCGATCACAACGGGCAAGGAGCTAACGATTGAAGCGGCCATCGCGCCGCCCCAGTCGTTGCGACTTTCGCCGATGTAGTTGAGCAACAGGCCAGGGCCCACGGTGCGCAACTCGGGTTGGGTGATCAGTGTCAAGGAGAACAGCAAGTCGTTCCATGCCCACATGAAGGAGTACAACCCTACCGTGACAAGCGCTGGCATGGCCAAAGGCAAAACAATTCGGTGCAGGATATAGAGCTCTCCAGCGCCATCGGCACGTGCCGCTTCAATGATTTCAGTGGGAATGTTGATGAAGTAGCTGTAAAGCATGTAGGTGCCGCTGGGGAGCGCCAAGATGATGTACGCCAAGATCAGCCCCAAATGTGTATTCAAGAGGCCGGCCCACTGAAGCATGGGATACAGGCTGATCAACATCATGGCAAATGGAAACATTTGCGCTGACAACATCAAAAACATCAAGGGTTTGCGCCCGAGATACCGAAACTTGGCAAAGCTGTAAGCCGCATAGGTGGCCAAAATCACAGTCAATACCGCGCCTCCGCCTGCCGTGATCAAGCTGTTTTTCAACTGCAGCAACATATCACTTCGGCTGAAAAGTTGAGCGTAATTTTGTAGGGTGGCCGCGTTGGGCCACAACGTTGGCATGCGAACAAACACTTCAGCTTCAGGTTTGATGGAGGTCAACGCCATCCAGCCCAGCGGCAAAAACAAAAAACCTGCGATCAGGCTGAAGACCGCGGTGAATGCCAGACGAGATTGCCAAGATAAAAGTTTAAGCATCGGTCTGTCAGTGTTCGCGTTTGAAAAGAATTCTTAAATAAAACGTGGTGGGTATCGCAATGGTGATGAACCAAAGCACACCGACGCTGCAAGCGGTACCCATATCCCAGTTCTGAAACGCTTGCTTGTAAACCTCAATCGATAGCATGGTCGTGGCCTTGATGGGACCGCCTTGCGTCAACGCGTAGATCACGTCAAAGGCCTGTAGATTGCCCATGGCGCCCAATATGGTGACGATGATCATGGTGGGTGCGAGGTGCGGCAACACCACATAGCGCAGAACGCCTAAGTTTTCGCAGCCGTCTACGCGTGCTGCATCAATCTGATCTTGTGAAACACCTTGCAGTCCTGCCAGAAAAAAGGCCATGAACAGTGGGACGGATAACCACGCTTTGGTGATGATGACCGCAGCCATGGCACCCTTTTGTTCTGCTAACCAAGTGACTGGGGTCTCTAGCACGCCAATTTGGATAAGCAATGCATTGAGAACACCATATTGGCCATTAAATATCCAAGCAGCCAAGAATGCCGTGACTGTTGTTGGCAACACCCAGGGCAACAACGAAGCCGCTCTGATGAAACTGCGACCTTTGAATTGCTGGTTCATCATCAGGGCCCACGCCAAGCCGAGCACAAATGTCAGGCTGGTGGTGACCACCACAAACACCATCGTATTGAGCCAAATGGTGAGGGTGGCCGGATCGGCAAACAAGCGATGGAAGTTGGCCAAGCCCACATAGGCCGGAGCCTGCATATCGATGGTGTATTTGTAAAGCGAAAGCCGTATCGACTCCAAGAAAGGCAGCAAGATGATGGCGGCAAACGCAATGAGAGCGGGCACCACGAGTAAAAATCCGGTGCGCCGCTCCTTTGCTTTGAGGCTGTGGTTCGTGCGGAAGATGGCCAAACTTGACTTTCCCCAAAAGCGTTCCATCAGAAGGTTAGTCAGGCTTTATGCCTGCATCCTGAATGACTTTTTTATAGATCTCGAATTCGGCAGCCATGAATCTTTGAAATTCAGCAGGACTGTTTCCTACACGGATGATGCCTCTTGCCTCCAATTGCGCATTGGCTTCAGGGGTGCGAAGGAATGCTTGTACTTCGCGCGCAATTTTTTCAATGATGGCTGGCTGTGTTCCTGCTGGTGCCATCAAGCCATGCCATGGCTTGACGTCAAAGCCTGCAACTTGGTCTCGCAGCAAGGGTAGATCAGGGGCAAAAAATGCTTTTTCAGGTCCGGCGACGCTGAGTGCGCGCAACTTGCCAGCTTGCACTTGAGGCCAACTCGTAGCCGCTGCGTCCATTGCGGCGACCACTTGTCCCGAGAGCAAGTCGGTCATCATGGGGGCTGAACCTTTGTAGGGCACATGCAGCATGCGCGTCCCTGTTTTTTGCAAAAAAAGCTCCATCGCGATGTGCAAAGACGAGCCAACCCCTGAAGAGCCATAGGCGTATTTGTCTGGATTGGCTTTGAGCAGTGCAATAAATTCACTCACGTTTCTGGCCGGTACTTTGTCCGCGTTAATCACGAGCAGCAACGGCGTGACCCCCACAAGCGTGATGGCTGAAAAGTCAGCCACCGGCCGATAGGGAAATTGCCCCGGTTGGAGTGCAGGATTGATGGCGTTGGCCGCGATGTTGCCAAGACCAATGGTGTAGCCATCGTTAGGCTGGCGGGCCAGCAGGCCCAAGCCCACGGCAGAGCCAGCGCCGGGTTTGTTGTCCACGGTCACGGGCTGCCCCCATTTCGATTGCAAATGCTCCGCCACCAGCCGCGCCATGCCATCAGCTGCCCCCCCGGGTGGGACCGGAACGATCAGGCGGATCGGTTTGTTGGGGTAGTTGCTTGCAGCGTCTTGCGCTACAGCGGTGCTCCCCAATGAGAGCAGCAAAGCTGCAGTGGCCATCGCGGCCAACATCACACGTTTAAGGCTCGGCGGGTTGTGCATGTTGGGGCTCCTGGTTATGTTTTTGGCAGCTCGGCCATTTTGGCTTCCAGTCGCTTGCCCATGCTTTCGATGGCTGCTTGTGCCGTTTTTTGTCCCAGCAGGGCACTTTGCACTTCTTCACCAACGATCGTCGTGAGGTCTGCTGAATTCGACCACATCGAAATTTCATCACGCTCTGCTGTATTGGCTGCCTTGCTCCAAGCTGATACGTAAGGGTCATTGCCCACTTGTGCCAGTGCCGTATTGGTCACTGGGAACAGCCCTTGGTCCTTGAAGTAAGCCAGTTGATTGGCATCGTTCATCGCAAGATGGGCTGCAAATTTGGCTTGCATCGACTGTGCGTTGGGAACGTTCTTGCTATCGCCAAACATGGTGAGCAAATGGCCCCATGCAAATGACTGCGGCGCGTTGCCTGAGCGCAAGACGGGCGTCGCCATCGCGATCACGTTGCTGTCAAATTCAGTGCCCTTGCCAGAGTTGTTGCGCGCAAAGCCACGGGCCAATGGCGCGTCTTGATAAAAGCCAGTTTGGTTTTGTGCATACATGCGGCGCGCATCTGGGCGGTCAATGTCTTTAGCGGCCAATCCGTCTTTGACCAAATCGGCCATGAAGCTCAGTGCACGAACGCCGGCAGCGCTGTTGACCAATACCTTGCCTTTGTCATCAAACAACTGACCCCCAAATGTCCAAAGCCAGACTTGGAAATCTGGGCTCATGGAGTTGTTGTTTTTGGTGGTCATGGCATACGGCACGCTTTGAGGCTGCGTGCGCTTGATGGCCTTGAGTGCTTCGATGAATGCGTCAACTGTTTGTGGTGGCTGGTTGATGCCTGCGTCCTTGAGGACTTTGGCATTGGCGACCATGCCAATGGATGCGGCTGTCCATGGAACGCCCAGCTGCTTGCCGCGGTATTCGCCCAGTTTCAAAAGTCCGGGGCTGATGGCCTTTTGCAGCGTGCCTTTGCCGTAAACATCATTCAAGTCCAGCAGTCGTCCGGTGCTTCCGAATTGAGGAAGCCAACGTTCAGCCAACTGCACGACGTCCAGTGGTTGCCCTGAACGCATGCGCAACAAAATATTCTGTTGCATTTGACCCCAAGGGAAGCCAATCACATCCAATTTGGTGTCTGGATTGTTTTTTCGGTATCCGTCGAACATCGAGGTCAACACGCCTTTGCTCGCCGCTTCGTCGTGTGACCAGCCAACATAGGTCAGTGTGCGGTTTTGTGCACGGAGGTTGCTGCTGCCCAAGAGCGCGGCAGCGGCGAGGGATTGGGTGAAATATCTGCGATTCAACATGAAGTAAAACTCCTTGGTTGTTCCATTAATCGGAACTTTAATGGATGATCGCATTGTCATGGCTTATTTTTGTTCCATCTATTGGTATTTTCCCTGAACTTATTTTTGGTTATAGGGTGAAAATAGGCGGATTCGTCGTCAAAAGTGAATAAAAATGGAACTCTTCGATTTTTGAGTTCTAATCAGACTCATTCAATGGAACTTTTATGACTTCATCTCAGCCCGCGCTTGAAGCGGCACCCGGTACGGGGGTGCTTGAAAAAGCCATGTCCTTGCTCAACATCGTCTCGGCAGCTGGTGCGGGAGCGGCGTTGACCTTCACAGAACTGAAAAACCGAAGCGGTTTGCCCAAAGCCACATTGCATCGGATTTTGTCAACGCTCATGGGTGAAGGCCTGTTGCGTTACGACGCATACACCAAGAGCTACCGTTTGGGTTTTCGCTTGCTTGAACTGGCACATGAGGTGTGGAGCGATTTCGATCTCAGGTTGGCGGCTCAGGATGAAATGGTTTTGTTGCGCAACAAGGTGGGCGAAACTGTTCACTTGGCCGCGTTGGACGCCCTTGGCGTTGTGTTGATTGCCACGGAAGAGAGTGACCGCGATGTCAGACCCACTTCGAAGGTGGGACTGCGCTTGCCATTGCATGCCAGTGCGGCAGCCCGAGTCATCTTGGCGTATTTGGATCCAGTTCGTCAGCTCGCTTTTTTGCAGGCCCAAACGCATGAGGCATTGACCGAAAACACACGCACCAGCATCCAGGAAATTCGCAGTGAGCTTGACCTCACGCGCGCCCGTGGATATGCGCTGGAGATTGAAGAGTTCCAATTGGGTCGGCTTTCTGTTGCGGCACCTATTTTTGACATTGAAGGAAGTCCTGTTGGTGCTGTCTCTGTGAGCGCAAGTCTTGAGCGATTGAATGTCAGCCAGGCACACAGTCTGTCTGCAACATTGATTGGCGTGGCGCGTCGCATCTCACACAACGCAGGTGGCCAGTACATGTCCATTGAGCCGCGAGCAGTGCCCTCGGAAGGGCCTGATGTGGAGGTGAGTTGTATCAGCGACTCCAGGTGTTTGTTGGGCGAAGGGCCCATGTGGTCACCCCGAGATGGCGCCCTCTATTGGGTGGACATTCTGACGCCTGCAGTGCATCGCCTTGACACAGCCAAGGGCGTTGAAACTGAGACGAAACTCGGCTCTATGGTGAGTGTGGTGATTCCTAAAGCGACCGGGGGTTTGCTGCTGGCGACTTCAAGTGGGTTGGTCACCTTTGATGCAGAAACCAAGCGCCTGACACCCCTGTGCCATCCCGAGTCAGACAGGCCTGGGAATCGATACAACGATGGCAAGTGCGACCGAATGGGGCGTTTGTGGATTGGCACCTTGGACATGGCGACGGCAGCTAACAGGGGAAATTTGTTCCGAGTCGATGCCGACGCAACATGGAAAAAAATGGACACTGGGTTCACGGTCGCCAATGGTTTGGGCTGGAGCCCTGACAACAAGCAGATGTATTTCACCGACTCGGTTCGGCGAACGATCTACGCTTACGACTTTGATTTGTCACGCGGTGAGATTGCCAATCGCAGGCCCTTGCTGATTTTGGATGCGAGCGATGGCACACCTGACGGCATGACGGTGGACGAGGAAGGGTGTTTGTGGGTGGCGATCTGGGATGCTTGGCGAATTTCAAGGTATTCCCCTGATGGCAAAGAGATGTTCCGCATCAAAATGCCTGTGCCGCGTCCTACCAGTTGCTGCTTTGGCGGTGAAAACTTGGATACGCTTTACGTCACCAGTGCTTCTTTGCGACTGAACGCGGATGCCCTTGCTGCAGCCCCGCTTTCTGGCTCACTCTTTGCCATCAAGGTCCCGGGGGTCAGAGGCTTGCCTGAAACTATTTTTGCCGGCTAATTAGCCAACCAATAATTCAAATACAACTTGATTTTTCGAAGATGCCTGTGCGCGGCAAACATCATGAAGATTTCAGCAGGCCTGATACAGCATCTGGTTTGGGCAAAGGTGCCACCGCCCCCAACCCTTGTACAGACAAGGCTGCGGCGGCATTGGCATAAGTCGTGGCTGACCACAAATCTTCGCCGGAAGCCAATCTCGCCAACAAGTTGCCCGCAAAGCAGTCGCCAGCACCGGTGGCATCAATGGCTTTGACGCTGTGACCGGGCAGACTGCGTTGTGTTTCTCCATCGCTGGCCAGCGCACCATCGGCCCCCAGTTTCAGCACCACCTTGGCGGCACCATGTGCATGGCTCCAGGCCACGATGTCTTGCGCTTGGCTCAGTCCCGTGAGTGCGGTCATGTCTTCTAGGCTGGGCAAAAACAAATCGCACAGACCGACCGCCTGACGAATGCACGCTTGTGCCCGTGCAAGTGGCCACAACGAGAGTCGCAAGTTGGAGTCGAGCGCGACACGCGTGCCCACACTGCGTGCGTGCGACATGGCTGCAAAGGCGGTGTCGCAGGCTGAGGACGAGATGGCCAGTGAGATGCCCGACAAATGCAACCACTTGCTGTTGGCAATGGATTCGGCCCAATGCGTCAGATCGTGCGGCTGCATGCGGCTGGCGGCCGAGCCCGCGCGGGCATAGCTGAAGTGGTGCCCTTGCGCGTCGTGGCTTACAAAGTACATGCCGGTGGGCGCCTGCGCATCGCGCAGCACCCCAGCAGTGGCGACATTCTCGCCTTGCCACAAAGCCATGAGGCGGTCGCCCCAGCGGTCGGTCCCAAGCCGAGTCAGATAGCCCACACGCACACCTGCACGAGCGGCCGCAATGGCCGCGTTGCTGGTGTCTCCGCCAAAGCCTTGCAAATAAAGCGGTGGCGCGTTGGGCTCTTGCGCTTGCACTTGGTTGAACTCGACCATGGCTTCGCCGAGTGCCACGATGTCGAGATTTTGCGAGCTGTGGGTCATGGGCTTAGAAGGATTCAGGTCTGAGCTGAAGTCACAGAATCACGGTTTAACCGGCCAAGCGATGTGTGGCGTTGAGAGACATGGCCCACAACTTGTGTCGGATAGCCACTGCAAAGATGGGCCCTTGCCATCTCTCACGACGGTACTTGATAAATGGCGCTGGATGGCGGTTATCAAAGAGCAGGCCCGCATCAGCACGTGGATGATCAGCCGACATGATTAAGGGCGCAAGCCCTTCAAAGCCTCAGCGGGGTAGCCGGGGCGCGTTTTGCAGTCGGCGATGTATTGCTCAATGATGGCTTCAAAACTGGCATCGGCTCGCAAGCCCAAAGCGTGTGCACGGTCAAAGGTGCAGCCTTTGGCCCAGTTGTCCACAATGCCTGCAATGCGCTCGTCTTTGACAAATGTGACGCGGGCCCGCACCTCGGGGCCCGCCACTTTTTCGAGGGCCGCCAGCATGTCGCTGACTTGCACGTTCAGACCGGGCAAGTTCAGTGCCATGCGCCCGCCAATGGCTTCACGGCTGGCCTCAAAAACAGTGATCAAGCCCTGCACCGTGTTGCCGGGCGAAGACACGGGGTGAGACACGCTGGCGTCGACCGGACAAGTGGTGGCCGTGCCGGCCAATGGTTCGCGAATGATGCCGCTGAAAAACGACGATGCCGCGCCATTGGGCTTGCCGGGCCGCACCGCCACAGTCATTAAGCGGGCAGCACGGCCATCGATGTAACCCTTGCGGGTGTAGTCGGCCACCATGTACTCGATCATCAGCTTGTGCGTGCCGTAAGAGGTCTGCGGTGTGGGCAAAGTGGTGTCGGTGACCCGCGCCGGCATGGGGTTGGCCGCATCAGGGCCAAAGACCGCGACAGAACTGGCAAACACCAAGCGCGAAACGTGGCCCGAGGCGCGGATGCTGTCCAGCAACAAGCGGCTGCTGTCCACGTTGGAGCGCAAGCCCAAGTCAAAGTCAAGCTCGCATTCGCCCGACACCGCAGAGGCCAAATGAAACACGCCATCAAAGCCACTCTTGAACAAGTTGCCTTGCTCCAGCATCGGCCCGGCATGGCCTTTGACACGCGCATCGGCCAGCAAATCGGCCGGGGCAGGAAAGAGGTCGGCAATCACCAACTCCCGGACCTGCTGGCCATTGAGATGACCTCGCTTCAAAATCTCGCGGGCGAGTCGTGCGCCCAAAAATCCGGCACCGCCGGTGATCAAAACTCGCATCTTGTTGTTCCTTCAATCAATGGTTGTCTTTGGGCACTGCTGAACCGCGCTGGCCGACCAAAAAGTCCATGTCTGCGCCTTCATCGGCCTGCAGCACGTGGTCGATATAGAGCTTCCAGTAACCTGATTGCATGGCCGGTGCAGGCTTTTCCCAAAGTGCCAAGCGCTGGGCCAGTTCTTCGTCACTGATGAGCAATTGCAACTTGCGTTCAGGCACATTCAGCTCAATCAAATCACCGTTTTTAACCACGGCCAGCGGGCCGCCCGCTGCAGCTTCGGGTGCGGTGTGCAACACCACCGTGCCATAAGCGGTGCCACTCATGCGTGCATCGCTGATGCGCACCATGTCGGTAATGCCTTTGCGCAAGACTTTCGGGGGCAGTGGCATGTTGCCCACCTCGGCCATGCCGGGGTAACCTTTGGGCCCGCAGTTTTTCAGCACCAAGATGCAGTTTTCATCGACATCTAAGTTTTCGTCGTCGATGCGTTTGTGGAAATCGTGGCTGTCTTCGAAGACCACGGCGCGTCCGGTGTGCACCATCAGGGCGGGCGTGGCTGCGCTGGGTTTGATGACCGCACCGCGCGGTGCCAAATTGCCACGCAAGATGGCGATGCCCGCTTTTTCTTTGAAGGGCGCGTCGAATTTTTTGATCACGCGCGGGTCGTAATTGACGGCATTGGCGATGTTCTCGCTCACGGTTTTCCCGCTCACCGTCACAATGTCTTTGTGCAGCAGGTGTTCAATTTCTTTCATCACCACCGGCAGTCCGCCGGCATAGCAAAAATCTTCCATCAGGTGCTCGCCTGAAGGCTGCAAGTTCAACAGGCAAGGCAGTTCGCTGCCCAGTCGTTCGAAATCGTCCACCGTCAGTTTCAAGCCCAAGCGGCCCGCAATCGCAATCAAATGGATCACGGCGTTGGTCGAGCCACCAATGGCCGCCAAGGTGCGAATGGCGTTTTCAAAAGCTTCGCGGGTCAGCACTTTGCTGATGGTTTGGTCGGTGTGCACCATCTCAACGATGCGGCGCCCCGCATCGCGGGCCAGTACATTGCGGCGGCCGTCCACGGCGGGGTAGGCGGCATTGCCCGGCAAACCAATGCCCAGCGCTTCGACCATGCTGGCCATCGTGCTGGCTGTGCCCATGGTCATGCAGTGGCCGTGGCTGCGGTGCATGCAACTCTCGGCTTCAAAAAAGTCTTGCAGTTTCAAGGTGCCGGCACGCACTTGTTCGCTCATGCTCCACACGCCTGTGCCTGAGCCAAGTTCTTGACCGCGCCATTTGCCATTGAGCATCGGGCCACCGCTCACACCGATGGTGGGCAAGTTGGCACTCGATGCACCCATCAAGAGTGAAGGCGTGGTTTTGTCACAGCCCATCAACAGCACCACACCATCGATCGGGTTGCCGCGAATGCTTTCTTCCACATCCATCGACGCGAGGTTGCGATACAACATGGCGGTGGGGCGCAACAAGGTTTC
>JACCDG011225911.1_pt1 | contig 11607 bp, 4 predicted proteins | sample 7442471 | NCBI WGS metagenome assembly JACCDG01 (sample SAMN15323444, study PRJNA562643) | freshwater metagenome | isolation source: river surface water | place: USA:Blue River Watershed | collected 2017-08-17
AGCAACGGCAGCGCAGTGAACGCCGCACAAAATGCCGCACCGGCAGTGAACAATGCACCGCCCAAGGCTCCAGCAGCTCCCAAAGGAAACACCAACAAAGTTTTTACAGGCTTGGCCGAAGCCTTGAACACACATCAACAATTTTTGGTAAAAAATAAAAAACAGGCCATAGCCGACGAATATGTGATTGAGTTTGCACCGCCGGCCTTGGCAGAATCCTTGGTCAAACGTCAAGGCACCACAAACAAAAAGAACACGCCCATGCAGATTGATGACTCTGCAAAAAAACTTGATGCCGACACCAACAACGTAGATGTCAACTCAAGAAGCATGCAGGTATCAGCTGGCATGCAGATCGTGCAGTTTATCGATGAAATAATGAGAAGCAGTACTTATATCACAGATCAACAGTTGTATATCGTTGACGAAGTCACACAAAAAATCAAACCCAACCCAACCCCGCCAGGCGGACAAGTGGCCTGGTACAAGGTCAGTGTGGAAGCCACCCAGTTGGGCTATGACAACATACGCAACGATCAGGCCTATCGCATGAAGTTTGTAATCAGCACCTATGCTATCAATGCAGCACCCAGCGATTGGTTTGGAAACAGTCGCTATCGTGGCAGTCACAAGAGTTATCAATATTGGTTCACAGGTGCAAACACACAGATCTTGAACTTTGAACAGGAATACAATCATCTGTATAGATTGACCATCAGCGGAGCCAATGTTCCTGTACAAACCACAAAAACGGATTTCAGAGATCAGTCACGCAGAGTGTATTTTCCCACCAGTGATCAGCATGCCAAGGGTGCTGAAGGCTACACCAACGAAGGTGCCGACAATCTGGCAGGTTTTTTGTACAGTCCCTCGGATCAAGCCCGTGCCAAACTGCGCATAGTGGGCGACCCGGCCTGGATGCAACAAGGAGAAATCAGCACCGGAGTCAGTTCTCGCAATTTCAACTTCCAACCATTCAATGCCGACGGCACCATAAACTATGACAGCCAAGAAGTAGTGTTTGACATCAGCTGGAATCGTCCCCAGGACTATAACTTTGATACCGGACTCATGGACTTGAATCGCAGCAACTATGATGCCAGCGGTGCTTACAGCAATCAACCACAAGAAAATGCCACCTATACTGCTGTGAGATGCCGAAACATTTTCAGCAAAGGCAAGTTTGAACAAGAACTAGAAGGAAGGTTGTTGATTGAAAAAAATCAAAATCAAACACCCACAGCCACAACAGCATCAGACACCACACGCACAGTGGTAACCAATCCCAGCCCGGTCAATGGAGTCAGAGACACTGCCAACGAAACCAATGGGCAAAACGACTGGGTCAATGTCAACGGTTTACAGGTACTGGCATCCGAAGTTGACACAGAGTCTGCAGCCGATACCACGCCCGGAAATGACACAGCTGAAGCACAACCATTGGCAGTGGCTCCTTCGGGGCCCTCTACCAGCAACGGCGACATAGTCAGCCTGGATCAAACCTCTGTTCCGCCTGTGGCTGGTAACTCGGCCACTATCAATGATGAAGTTTCAGAAAACTTGGCCAAGGCCACAGACTACAGTCAAAGAGCCGCTGCCGCCAGAGCTGCGGGAGATAACTATAACGCTGTCACTCTAGAACGCTTGGCAGCCACAGCCCGGGCCAATGCTGAATCTGCGGCAAGATTTGGCAATGCTCCTACTGCCAGCAGTCCACAAATCATAGCTAGAGAAGCCTAATGTCAAACGAAAACCTAGAACGCAGCAGCGGCCAACCCAAAAGTTACAAGTTCAATCGAGGTGGGAGCCCCACAGAGTTTGGCCCATTTGTTGGCGAAGTCACCAACAATGTGGATCCTACCAGACAGGGTCGTTTGCAAGTTTACATAGAACAGTTTGCTGGACCCGACAAGGCCAACAAGGCCTTGTGGAGAACTGTGAGCTATTGTCCTCCATTCTACGGCGCCACTCCTAAAACCGGAACCAGTGGCGGTCCTGGTACCTATGCTCCTGGCAACCAACAGAGTTACGGCATGTGGTTTACACCTCCTGACATCGGGGTACAAGTTTTGTGTTTCTTTGTGGCCGGAGATCCCAACCAGGGTTACTATGTAGGCTGTATTCCAGAACAAGGAATCAATCACATGATTCCGGCCATTGGTGCAGTGCCCAGTTCAGAAGCTCGTGTACAAAACAACAATCAACAAACCTATTTTGCAGCTGCTCCATTGTTGCCGGTCACCGAAATTAACAATGCTCCAACCAACACTGCCATCAACGAGAACCCCAAGTTCTTTGATCAACCCAAACCAGTTCACAGTTATGTTGCTGCCGTGTTGTTCCAGCAAGGTCTGGCCAATGATCCTGTGCGCGGTCCTATTGGCAGCAGCAGCCAGCGTGAAAGCCCCAGCAACTGCTATGGTATAAGCACTCCAGGACGTGCTATCTATGCCGGCGGACTTGGCGACGACAATGCTCAACAACAATTAGATTCTCAACGGCCAGCAGATGTAGCAGTTATTGGACGCAGAGGTGGACATACCTTGGTCATGGACGATGGTGACCTTGAGGGCAACAACAATCTTGTGCGTATAAGAACAGCAAAAGGTCATCAGATTACTATGAGTGATGATGGCAACTGTTTTTATATCACTCATGCCAACGGGCAAACCTGGATTGAACTAGGTCAAGAAGGCACAGTGGATGTGTTTTCAACCAACAGTGTAAATGTACGCACCCAAGGCACCATAAATCTACATGCTGATCAAGACATTAACATGTATGCCGGCGGCAGTGTAAACATCAAATCTAAAAAAACACTTAATCTACAGGCCGAAACAGATTTGACTCTGGGCTCCAAGACCGATATCACAGCATTTGCATCCAGTGGCATAGGTTTGAAAACCAACGGTACCTTGGCCCTGAAAAGCAAACAAGGTGGATGGCAAAGCAATGGATCTTTGAGTCTGCAAGGAGCAAAACTGCATCTCAACGGTGGTCCTAGTTATCCTGTGAAAAATGTGCAAGGACTTACAACCTATCTTAACCCCGAAGTAGAATTCAACAGCTCCACTGGCTGGCAAGTCAGTCCCACAGGTACAGAAAGCATAGTGACACGAGCACCCACTCATGAACCCTATCCTTATCATAATCAAGGAGTGCCGGTGAGCGTGAACTTGGAACAAGGTCAGACCACACCGCCACCATCTGCTCCGGAAATACCGTCGGGTTGGGAGATCAGCAAAGAATGAGCCAGTTCGAATACACACTGCCGTCCGGATCAAGATTCAAAGTCAGTGGTCCAGCCGAAGCCACACAAGCGCAGGCTGATCGTGTGTTTTATGAACAAGTGGCTGCAGGCAGCTTGGTAGGCTATGAATCAGGACAAACTTTGACCAGCCTAGCCACACGTGTCACCAAGTTTGAACTTAGTAGACTAGATCGAGGCATAGCTGGTGTTGACACCGTGGCTATCTTGAGCATAGTGCAAAATCTTCCTGTGGTGTCGGGCATTCCTGATTTGGTCAATGTGCCAGTTTCAAATCCTGTGGATCAGTCTGACATAGTTTTGGCCAGAGGCGACAGTCTGGGTCCAGTGGCCGTGGGTCCGCTTACAGCGTTCCAAGTGCAAACCCTACAGGCACAACTGGTCAACTTGGTAGATCAAGACTACACAGAAATCACTCAGGACAAAGGCATTGGTAAATTTGGTTTCAACTGCTTGCAACTGGAACAAGCCGGCTATGTCAAACCCGGAACCTTTTCAAGATACTTGGCCAACAATCCCAATGACTTTGTGGATGTGATGAACAGTCCGGCCATCTGGACTGGTCTAGGCGGAGTTTCCAGCCTGGATGATTTGTTGTTTGATGCTGATTTGCAGAACAAGGTACAGAATCAACTCATGCAGATCGGCTACAACTCACTTACAGCCACAGGGGTGATCAGTAATGTGCCTCAGCCCAGCGTGGCTCTCAGTCAAGGGCAGGTGTATACTCCAACTGGTCTACAAACACTGAACGTTCTCAATGCCTTGGGCGGCACGTCTGGTCTTATTACCAACCTACTGGGTCAGCCTGTTAGAAATCTCAACACTATTGCATCTGGAGCCCTGGGCAACACAGCTCTGGCACAGACAGCAATCAATATCACCGGACGTATAACCGGTGATGTAGGAGCCTTGATCAATAATGCCAGCAAGTTTGGCAGTCTGGCCACAACGGCATGGGCCAAGAGCGGCGGAGTACCCAACATCAGCAGTTTGCTCACTGGAGTCGGTAACTTGCCTTCCTTGGGTTCAATCAACATCAACCAACTCACAGCAGGTCTTACCAACGTGGCACCGGCCAATCTTGGCAATCTCAAGGCCACTCTAGACAACTTTGGCAAGTCTGCTCAGTTCAGTTTGAATTTTGCAAATCCTTTAAACAGTCTTAGCAATGCCAGTTTGGCCGGTGTGCAAGGTCAGCTGGCAGGTGCAGTATCCAACATACAAGGTCAACTAGGAGGAGCCGTCGGCAACTTGCAAGCACAACTGGCCAGCAATCTGGGCAGATTGACAAACCTATTCAGTGGCGGGGGAGATCTGGTGTCTGGCACGCAAGTGGCAGCTGGATTCAACAACACCGTAAATCGTGCCACTGTGGATGCTGCGGTATCGCGCATTTTGGGCAACAGCAAAATCCCCAGTCCTGGATTTGAATATCCTTCTCCGGCCTCGGTGGCACAACGACTAGACATAGCACAAGCACAATCTGTGTTGTCTGGTCTGAAAAAACAAACTGCCCCGGTGTTTGGTCAAGGGGTCACAATTTAAACCGGTAAATATATCATGACCACATTTATTGGATTCAACACCATCAATCAAAACAAAAAATTTACCCTGGTAGATTTTGAACTGATCAAACGAGACCTGCTCAATGCTTTCAATATCCGGCAAGGTGAGCTGGTGGGCCGGCCGGCGTATGGATCTGCTGTGTGGGACTTTGTGTTTGAAAATCAACTACAAGAAACCGAGCGTGCATTGTTGGCTGAAATACAACGCATCTGCGGCGGCGATCCAAGGATTTATGTGTCTAATATTGAGTTGTTTCCGCAGGATCATGGCATACTGATACAGTTGGAAATCAGTGTGGTGCCCAGCACCGAGGCAGAAAGATTGGCCATATTTTTTGATCAAGAATCGCGCAGAGCCAGCTACGTTTAACTACGCCGTTTATACAAAAAATAAATACTTGAAACTGGAAAAATCATGGCTCGAACCACAAGACAAACTGCGATATTTGGTGTAGAAGATTGGAAGCGAATCTATCAGACCTATCGCGAAGCAGACTTTCAAAGCTATGATTTTGAAACGCTACGCAAGAGTTTTGTAGATTATTTGCGCCTGTACTATCCAGAAACCTTCAACGACTACATTGAAAGTTCAGAATTTATTGCCTTGCTGGACGTCATGGCATTCATGGGTCAAGCCCTGGCCTTCCGCACAGACTTAAACACCAGAGAAAACTACATCGACACTGCTGAACGCAGAGATTCAGTGGTCAAACTGGCCAATTTGGTCAGCTATACGCCCAAGCGCAATACCTGTGCCAGTGGATATCTCAAAGTATTTTCTGTACAAACCACAGAAAATGTCATCGATTACAACGGTGTTAATCTAGCCAACGTCACGGTAAACTGGGCAGATCCCACTAACTTTGATTGGCAAGAACAGTTCACCGCCATTGTCAATGCCAGCTTGGTTGACACGCAACGTGTGGGTCGTCCTGGTGCTCGAAACACTGTGCTGGGAGTACGCACAGATGAATATACCGTGAATCTTGTGCCTGGATACTTGCCGGTCATTCCTTACACTGCCACAGTGGACGGGGTCAACATGCCATTTGAAGCAGTCAATGCCAGTGTGGCCGGTGTCGATGACAACACAAAATTTGTGTATGAACCAAGTCCGTTGCCCAATGGCCGATTCAATGTGTTGTTCCGCAATGACGAACTGGGATTTGCGTCAGCCAACACAGGTTATTTTTTCTTGTTCAAGCAAGGTGTGTTACAGAATCAAGATTTCAACTTGCCAGAACGCATCAGCAACAGAGAAGTAAACATCAACATCGAAGGCATCAACAACACAGACCGCTGGTTGTATCAACTTGACAACGTTGGAAACATAGCAACAGAATGGCAATACACCGACAGCGTGTACGGAGCTGCTGTGGAACAGTTGAGTCCAGACATTCGCAACTTGTATTCTGTGACATCAAGAACCAATGATCAGATCACACTTAACTTTGGCGACGGCGTGTTCAGTACCATACCAGTGGGTTTGTTCCGTTGCTATGTGCGTGCCAGCAATGGATTACAATACATAATCAATCCCGAAGAGATGCAAAGTGTGGTCATACCCATCAGCTATGTGAGCCGCACAGGACAGATTGAAACCATAACATTCACCTGCGGTATCACAGAACCAGTGACCAATGCACAGGCACGTGAGACCCTGAACGAAATCAAACAACGTGCACCGGCCCGTTACTACACTCAGAATCGCATGGTCAATGGCGAAGACTATACCAATTTTCCATTTACACAATACAACAGTATTCTCAAGAGCTCGGCCTTGAATCGTGCCAGCATTGGTACCAGCCGTTATCTTGATCTGGTAGATGGCACTGGCAAATACAGCAGCACCAATACCTTTGCCAGCGATGGTGCCTTGTATGAAGCCAACAACTTGCCCAGTTTTGATTTCAGCTGGCTCACAGAAAACGACATCATCAGTGTAATCAGCAATCAGATCGAACCCAACCTCATAAAGAGTGGTAGCTTGCAGTTTTACTATGCCAACTTTCCTAGGCCCAGTTTGTTGCCATTGGATTGTATCTGGCAGGAAAGCACAACGCTGGCCAATGAAACCACAGGCTACTTTGAAAACAGCGACGGTGTGCCTTTGCCAATCGGATCTTATGCCAGTGACAATAAAAAATATATCTTGGTAGGCAGCCTGGTCAAGTTTGTCCCACCTGCAGGATATTTTTTCAATGCCAGCAATCAACTGGTAGCAGGTGTACCGGTACGTGCCGAAGAAAAAATGGTATTGTGGGCCAGTCCTGTTGCCATCTATCTGGATGGAACCAACAACGGACAAGGTAACTTTACCAACGGACAAGGCCCGGTCACACTCAACGATTTCATACCCACAGGTGCCATAGCCACACAGGTTATACCATTGTTTGTGACAGATCTCAATTCTACTATCAGACAAAGCATTGTAGATCAAGTGCGTTTGAACCGAAACTTTGGCCTTGGCTACAACAATCTTAACTCCACTTGGTATGTTATTACCAGTACCAATCTAGATGTGGATGCAGAATTCAGTCAGGTAAACGCCGGAAGCACTGCTGGTATCAATAACGATGCTTCGTGGTTGGTTCAGGCCGTGACCGACGGTGAAAAATACACTGTCAGCAGTCGCAGTCTTGACTATTATTTTGGCAGCGTGCTGGAAACCAGATTTTTCTTTTACAGTGGACAACAGATCTATGACAGCCGTACTGGAACCACCATCAGAGATTTTGTCAACGTGCTCAAAACAAACAGCAGACCCGACAGCAACTTGCCCCTGGAAGGTGATACCAAACTGCGTATCATTGGCCAGCCGGTGCAAAGTGATGGATATGTGGATGACTTCCAGGTCTTGGTAGGCTACGAAGACAGCGACGGCGATGGTGTGCCTGACAATCCAGATTTTTTCAATGACATTGTGGCTCCAGAAATCAACAGCAATCACAAGTTGGTTTTCTTGCAGAGCACTGTGGATTTTGACAACCTACAACGATACCTTTTGGTCGAGCCTGGAGTAGTCAACAGCGATTATGCCACCCTGGATGACATCGAGTTGGTCAAGCAAAGTTATGTCCCGGGCCAAGTTTTTTATGCCTATGATGAACTGGCCTTTTACAGCCTGGCTGTTGATCTCAACACCGGTGTCAGGACCTTGGTAGCAAGGTCGGATTTCATTGCCAGAGTAGGCCGCCAGAGCCTGTATTTCCAATATCGTCACAACAGTCCGCTGACAAGTCGATTGGATCCTGGCAGCACCAACATCATTGATTTGTATGTGGTCACTTTGGAATATTACACGGCCTATCAAAACTGGATCAAAGACAGCACAGGCACAGTGCAGGAACCCATACCACCCAGTATCAATCAGCTGACCACAGATTATGCAGGACTGCAAACATACAAAATGATCAGCGACAATGTCATCGTCAACAGCGTGGAGTTCAAACCCTTGTTTGGAGCCAAGGCCGCCGAAGAACTGCGTGCCACCATCAAGGTCATCAGGGCGGCCAACAGCACTGCCAGCATCAGCGAAATTAAAAATCTAGTAGTGGCCAACATGGATGCTTATTTCAGCATTGACAAATGGAACTTTGGTGACACATTTTATTTTTCAGAGTTAGCAGCCTACTTGCACAGCCAGATCGGTGACATAATCAGCAGTGTGGTCTTGGTGCCACTCAATCAACAGAAATATTTTGGAGACCTATATGAAATACGTTCGGCACCCAATCAGATTTTTGTCAATGCAGCCACGGTCAACAACATAGAAGTGATACAGGCCTTGACCAGCACCAATCTGCGCACAGCACCTGGTAGTGGAGTGATCTAATGGCCCGTGTGCGTTCCGTAGATTTTCTACCAGAGATATTCCAAACACCCGTAAACAAACAGTTTCTTGGTGCTACTCTAGATCAGCTGATACAAGAACCAGCCTTTCAGAAAACACAAGGATTTGTAGGACGTCGTGTGGGTCCTGGCGTCAATGCCAACGATCGATATGTGATCGAACCAACCAAGTCTAGAAACGATTATCAGTTAGAACCCGGAGTCATTGGTTTAAAAACAGACAGCACGACCATAGAGGATGCCATAACTTATCCTGGCATCAACGATGCACTCAAACTGCAGGGTGCCTATACCAACAATGCCGACAGACTGTATACCAGCGATTACTATACCTGGGATCCATTTGTAGATTTTGACAAATTTGTCAACTACCAACAGTATTATTGGTTGCCCAGTGGACCACTGGAAGTACCTGTGTTTGCTGAACCTGTGCCGCTGATCAACGACTTTGTAGTGACCAGAGCCGACGGCGTGTATACCTTCAGTGGAGTCCCGGGCGACAACCCCACTGTGACTTTGCTACGCAACGGCAACTACACTTTTCAAATCGCACAAAATATAAAAGAAACGGTCAACTTCAGGGTAGCCAATGCCAATATCAGTGCTTATGTTATAGATTATCAGCCCAATCCGACCTTGACCTTGGTGCGTGGCAATACCTACAACTTCAACCTTGACCTGGATGGAGTGTTTCCTTTCTGGATCAAGACACAGGCCAGTCTTGGCAATGTCAACGTCTATGACAACGGAGTGATCAACAACGGTGCAGTTGGCGGAACAGTGACTTTTACGGTTCCTCAAGATGCACCCAACACCCTGTATTACAGCAGCAGCACTGAATTCAACATGCGTGGGCAGATCAATATCATTGATGCCACACCCGGCACTGGTCCTAACTTTTGGATCCAGGCCGAGCCGGGAGTAAATGGTCGTTCTACTCTAGCTCCTAATATCAGCAGCAGACAAGTGTTGGGGGTGACCAACAACGGCATAGACCTTGGCACAGTTCAGTTCAATGTTCCTTCTATCAACGCCCAGGATTTTTATTACAACCTTCCACAGATACAATCTGTGAGCTTGTATACTACTTTGCAGTTTGATCAGATCAACAATCAACCGTTGAACACGTTTATTGCACAGTACAATGGTATAGATGATATCAGCGATCTTCAGGGACGCACCTTGGTGTTTGCTTATCAAGAATCGGGTTGGGGAGCAGTGCCTGAGTCACAGCGTTACAACATATGGCGCATTGAGTACATAGACATATTGGGCGTGACCTACATTCAACTGGTCAATGTATTGCAAGTCAACAATTTAGAAAAGTTCACCATACAATATGGCACAGTGTATGCTGACACCGGATGGTATAAAAATGCCGAAGGAGTGTTTGAACAGATACCGTTATTGACTGCCGTACAAAACACTTTGTACTACCAGGATGGAACAGATCCTACCATGTTTGGCGAAATCAAGTTGATTGACTACGTAGAACTGGACATCGATGACATCATTGGCAAGAAAAACTATACCAGCCCCAATGGCGTGGTGTTTACCAATGGACTCAAAGTGGTATTCCGTGGCACAGTGAATCCATCAACCTATGCAAACAATTCTTACTATGTGGAGGGAGTTGGCACAGCTATCAAGCTGTTGCCGGTCACGGACTTTGTGACTCCTGAGCCTTATGTTGAAGAAGAGTTTGTGTTGTTGAACAGTGAGGACAGTACACTGACAGCTCCTCCAAATCCGGATTATCTAACTATCAATCGTGCCAGCCCTGATCTCAATCCCTGGAGTCGCAGCAACAGGTGGTTCCACATAGATGTAATCAACTACAGTTACCAACGCAATAACCTGGTGCCGGTGTTGGATAATCTGTTGCGAGGACGCAGGCCCATATTGGAGTTTCGTGCCGGCACCAAGCTGTTTAACTTTGGTACCCAAGGAAAACAACCTGTCAACGTCATAGATTTTGAAACCACCGATGCCCTCAGCACCATTAATGGTACCATAGGGTATGGCATAGATGGCTATGAATTTGAACAAGGCACTCGAGTGATATTTGCTGCCGATGTGGATCCCAATGTACGCAATAAAATCTACGAAGTCACGTTTATAACGCCAGATACTGTACCTCCAGTGGGGCAACAACCTGTGATTGATCTTGTTCCGGCAGCAGATGCCCAGGTATTGATCAATCAATGCACGGTGTGTCTCAGTGGGTTGACTCTGCGCGGCGAAACTTTTTACTTTGATGGAGTCACCTGGATTGAATCCCAGGAAAAGATTGGCATCAATCAAGCACCCTTGTTTGACGTCTATGACAGCAGTGGTATCAGTTTTGGAGATCGAGCCAAGTATCCCAGTTCAACTTTTGTAGGCAGCAAGTTATTGAGCTATGCAACCGGTACAGGACAACCAGATCCAGTCTTGAATTTGGCAATAAAATATCTAAATCTCAGCAACATTGGTGACATCGTATTTGAAAATAATCTCTACACAGACACTTTTGTATACGTGGTCAACAACGAAAGTTCTACCAAAAATATCAGTGATGGCTATGTACGTGAGTATCGAAATCGTGTAGATTTCACCAGAGAAATAGGCTGGCAAACCGCAGTTACTACCAGCCAGGTACGCCAACAATTCAAGTTCAGCTATGATGGAACACCACTCAGGCTGGATGTACAGGTCAGTGACACCACAGTGGTTCCGCCTGTGCAAATTTTTATCAATGACGAATTCATCAGTCCAGATCGCTATACAACTTTGACGTCGGCCACGACCACTCAAATAACCTTGCTTGACACGTATGTGCCTGGTGACATTATTGAAGTTGCAGTGTTGAGTGATCAGGTCAGTCAACAAGCATTTTATCAGGTTCCAATCAATCTAGAAAACAATCCGCTGAATGCC
>JACCDG011455752.1_pt1 | contig 11606 bp, 10 predicted proteins | sample 7442471 | NCBI WGS metagenome assembly JACCDG01 (sample SAMN15323444, study PRJNA562643) | freshwater metagenome | isolation source: river surface water | place: USA:Blue River Watershed | collected 2017-08-17
ATATCTCGCGTGCTGAACTTGTCCGTACCTTTTTGCACCAAGGACTGGCCGGATACGACCCGCAGAAAGAAGAGCTTTCGCAAAAGATGAAACATCTTGAAAAAGCAGTTTCAGATGTCCAGGAGTTGGTTGCTTTGGTCACCACATTGGTTCTTGCGTTGGATGTTCCGCGAAAACCGAATGAGCGAATTCTTGAAATGAGTGCCAATTTCAAACAGGGTGCTTCGATGGTCGGGGGGGTCTTGGACGCTCAAAAACTCGGCATGATTAAAAGTTGAAGGAGGCTGAATATTCGGGCGCTAGAAGGCTCGGCCTCACATGTGGACCAGCTGATCGCTTCGGTCATCACCATGGTAGTCGCGCTGAATGTAGACCGTACATCAGCTGAGCGGACAACTGAAATGCCACAGTATTTGAATCAGGCCATTGATCTGCAGTAGGCAGTTCTGGGAGCCCAGAAAAAGCGTGTCTTTCTAATCGGCCCACTGTGGTGGTTCACTTGCCCGTGATTGAGCGAAGTCTACAGTTGTGTACTCGGGATCTGCCTACGGCAGAGGTCTTTGCAATCAAATCGCTGAAGAAGTCAAACTTTGGCAAAGCCACTTTTTTGAAAAATCAGGTTACCCGTTTGATCGGGTGAGTTCCGTGTTTATGGAAAACGGCAAATTAGTTTCAAATTGCCCATCCCAACCGCATGTTGTTTTTCTTCAGTCAGGAAGTGTCTGTACCCGCTGATGGTTTCAACGAGATCAACGGCAGGCGCTGCACCTTCGGCCTTTGTGGATCCGCGAGTCCATGCACTCAAAAGACGTTCCATCTTCCACGCGCTGGATGATGAGGTTTCATCCGGCATCACCAGATAAGCAGATTCCAGTTTTAACCCACTGGCATGTCCATTTGTGGCTACGGCAATCACATTCACAATGTTCGAATCCTAGCATTCCCCCAAATCAGTAGGCAAACATGCTATGTTCAAAAGTCAATTTGATCACGTCCGGTGGCAAGTTCTCAACACCGTGCTGGACTTCCCGGCGTTGACGACTTTGCGTTACGGATTCAGGCTTATACCAGCGGTGGTTTTGCAGAGTCCCATTAGGCGTCAGCCGTATTCTTGATTTGCACCCAAGGCTTGAACGTCAACCACAGTAGCAAGCCAGGGATTTGCAGCACAAGAATGATCCCGAGAGCGTATTGGTAGGCTACCTTAGGATAGGCACCAGCCTCTGGCGCCCAGTGGTTGAGTATGCTTCCCACACCCCACTGGACGATAAAGGCCAGCAGGAACACCAGCAGGTTAAACGACGTGCTCACACGCCCCGTGAGTTGCACCGGTACGCTCTGCGCGACGATGGCATAGTTCATCGTGGTGGCTGTCCCGAAGAAGCTAAACCCGACCGCCACAACAAAGGGATTGATGTCGCCCGCGCTGACCATCAGGAACTGGAACAACACAAACATCCAGATGCCGGCCCCACAGACCAGAATTGGTTTGACGCCGAATTTCCGCAGGTAGTCAGTGAGCCATCCAAAGCCCAGAGATCCGGCCACCATAGCCACAGTTCCCGCCAGCAGCACGTTTGCCACGGTGGCGCGGTCTAGGTGCGCGACATCTCGCAGCCAGGGGCCCATCCACAGACCTTGCACGGCCATGTAGGTTGCATGGGCAAATATGGAATATAGGCTCAGTCGCCAGAATGACCATGTACTGTAGAGCTGTTTGACGGCTACAGCCATCTCTAAGAACCGAGTCTCCTGCTTTTTGGGATGCTCGGGCACAACTACAAAAATCAGCAGGCTCACCGCGAGGGTGCCGGCCCCCAGCCCGATGAAGGCACCGCGCCAGTCGGTAAGCTGAAGAACCGCATGCATAGGTGCAGTCGAAGCCATGGCGCCCAGGCCACCGACTGACAACAGCACCGCCGTGGAAAGCGGCAACCGGTCTTGCGGCAGCCACAAGGAACTGGCCTTGATCGCCGCCATCAGCGAACCGGCAACGCCAAAGCCAATCAGGCCCCGTGCAATGATCAGCCCGGTCAGGCTGTGCGCATAGGCAAACAAGGCCGCGCCGATGGTGGCGATCATCAGCATCGGCACCTGCACCTTGCGCGGACCGAAACGATCCAGCGCCACGCCGACTGGCAGTTGCGCTGCGGCAAAAGCAAAGAAGTAGGCACCCGTGAGCAGGCCGATGCTGTCTGCAGACAGTCCCAGGTCATGCGCCAGATCGGGGTAGACCACGGCATTGACGGTCCGAAAAAAGTACGACACGAAATGTGCTAAAGCGAAAGGCAACAGCACCTTGGCCAATATCAGGTACAGGCTGCTGCGCCCCACCTCAATCACCTGCACAGGTTTCACAGACGGTGTATTGCTCAAAGTCTTCCCCTTTTGTCTATTTGTACCTGTCAGGCGAACAGCTTGCGGCGAGGCTGCAACGGCTGGTTAATTTTCACCTACATAGGAGGTGCGGAATTCGGCGCAGTAGCGTCCCCGGTCATCTACCAGCCAAAGCTCATCAGGCGCGGGCCTCATCTCAGAGAAGCGCATCGGCTCCTTCTTCCGGGCCAGCGAAGCAAGCAGATCCAGCGCAAACGGATTGCAGAAGTCGACATACACCGGCTTGGGCTCGCTTGCACACTTGACAAATACGTGGCGTGGCAGCCCCGCTTCCGCCGCCCAACGTCGCCAGGCCAGATAGCCGTCCAGCGTCTCACCCGGCTCCCTGCCCTGGGGCAGAAGGTCGCCGGTGAAATACCAGGACCGGCGCTTGAGAATGACTCGGCCCACCGTCAGACGCCGGTCTTCTGCCTGCCCGATCAGCTCGCCGGCCAGCGCAAAGCAAACACGGTGCATGTCGCTGGGCAGCACCGTGAGCAGGTCTTGCTCGATGCCGCTTGGCCAGTCGCGGTAGACCAACGCGCCATGCTGCAGAACCACCCGGCCGTGGCCCGCAGGCAGTAAGCGCTCGGCCGCCACATGTCCGCCCCCATTGGGCAGCACTACCTGCATCAAAGCGGGAACGTCCAGCCAGTCTATGTGCGAGCGCTGGTATGTTTCGGGCGAGTCCGCCACCACCAGCGTGCGCGGCGCGAGCAGGTCCTGCACCTCCTTCGCAATCTCCGCGGCATAGGGGCAGAAAGGTTGCGCCACGGGCTGAGACACGGTGTGCACCGCCGGGTGCACCTCGCCGATGACGATCCGGTAGTCGCCGCGCTCTACGGCATCCAGGCTGTGCGCGGCCAGCATGAAGTCGGGAGAATGCACTTCCTTGCACAGCACCTGGCACTGCGCGGCACGCGGTTCAAGTTCGTTGAGCAGCTGCAGCAGACGGCCCAGATCAACTGCCGCCAGCGCTACCTCGTCAGCGCCTTGATGCGATGCAGTGATGTCGGCCCAGCAGCGGCGAAGCAAGTCTCGGACTTCATCGGTGACCTGCTTCTTGTGGTCCTCCCGCATCACACGCAATAAAAAGCTCAGGAAATCAACGCCCTGCTCGGCTTGTGTGGCAGTCTGCAGCGCCTGCCAGCTGCCCAAGTAGCGGTCATGCAAGCGGACCGCCACCGCACCGACCAACCAGCCATAAAGTGCCATGATGGGCTGCAGCTGCGCCTTGACCGCAGTGGCAAGTGCGCCGCCCAGCGTCACCTGCAGGTTGCGTGCGCAATCTTCATACACTGGGAAGCGGCCCACATACATCTGCCCCTGCACACGTGAGAGGTCCACGCCGGCATCCATGAGTAGTTGGCGCATCGCTTCCAGCGCGGTGATACGCCCCTCCAGACCAGCCGTCTCAAAGGCCTGCCGTTGTGCTTCAAGGTCGACCAGCAATGCCAGCCAGGGAACCTTGGCACCGTCGGCAATCCGCTCCAGGTGCCGCGCAAGCTGATCCAGAGGTCTCTCACTGCCCGGCGCGACCACGAAGCCGGCCATCAGCACGTTTTTCGAAAGCAAAAAATCTAGCAACGCTGCTCCATCTGTGCCCGAAAACCCCTGGGCAGTCATATGTTCGGCGAGCTCCGCGCGTGTCAATCCACCGGCCGGTGCCTGCTGGAAGGCGCTCAGCAACGCCGCAACCTGCGGATCGAGTTGTCTTGTCTTCCCGATGGGATAGTGCAGCAGCTCGTCCTCGACATGGCAGCCCGGGCTCAGCGACATCGGCAGGCTGTCGCGCAGCTGCGGGTCAGCGCTGATCGCCTGGGTCAGGCGGAGGACCACCCAGTGCTCGAAAAACGTCTTACGCGAGGACAGCCAGGGGGTCGATATTGTCACGCTCAGGCTCGGCTGGTCGGCCCCCGCGAAGCGACCCCAGGCCACCGGCCCAAAGAAGCTCGCTGTGTCGTTCTTGGCGCACAGCCGCTGAACATAGTTCCAGCCAAGCCGTATGCGTTGTCGGGCCCGACTGTCAATGGCTTCAACTCCTCGTTGCGTCAGGGCGTCAATACGCTGCAAGGCCTCGGGGTTGGAGAGGAACAGTGCCTCCCGCGCATCCGGCAGGCTCAGGAAGGCCACTAGGCTCTGCCGGGCAGCTTGCAACTGCGCCAGAAAGTCCGCCTGCAACCCCGGTTCACCATCAATCAGGATTTGCATCACGGCGTCGCGCGCATCGAGTTGCGCCGCCGCCACGGCACGCAGTTCGGTGGCCAGCTCAGTCACCTTGACCGGCAGGTGTTCGCGAAACTTTCGCTCTAGCTTGGCCACGGAGCCTGGAGCCACAGCTAGGGCCGCCTGTACGATCTCCCGCTCGATGCGTTCGAATTCGGCCCGCGCCGCCTCGTGACGGCTCAGCGCCTGCGATTGAGCCAGCACACTCAAGCGATCCAGCCAGTCAAACGGGAACCCCGTTGACCGCATCCAGAAATAGGACGACCAGACCATAAACTCAGGCATTCACGGGCAGGTCAATCGCGCGGTAACTCGCCAGCACATTCAGGTACTCATTGTCCTGGGCGCTGCCGGGCGCACACCCCATCCGCTCCAGCGCCTGAGGCAGTTGCTCACGAGTGCAGGGCTGAGCAAGCGCCTTATAGAGCTCGGCCGCGCGCTGAGGCAACAGCGCAAACTTGTGCGCACTGTCAAGATCCGGCAGATAAACAAGATAGTGCTCTGTACCTTCCGGCAGATCGGTCTTGCCAAGCTGCTTCTTGTCGCGCATCCAGACCGAAAGACGCACATCACTCTGATAGTAGCTCGCCATGGGCGTGCGGCGCAGCATGCCCGTAGCTGCCGATGGACTTGGCAGGGCGGCCAAGCCGATGAGCAGTTGCACCACGGTGCTCTCAAGTCCGATCAGCTGCCGAAGGGCTCTGTGCGCTTCCGTGGCCTTGTGCGTTGCTAGGAACTGCAGCGCATCGCCGCAATAGGTATAGACATAGGGGCCATAGTCCTTCCAGCCCCGCAGATTCAGAAATTCCCCGCCCAGTACGTGCAGGTCAACCCCCCTGGCTAGCAGCGAGCGCAAAACCAGTGGCGCACCGGTCTCCAGCGCGTTGAGAAACGAATTGGCCGAGCGATAGCGGTAATTGAGGACGAACCATTTGGCCCGGTCCGCCTCGCGCGAATAGGCCAAGGCCGCTTCGCGCGCTTCGCCCGACAACCCGAACCGCTCCAGATTCGCGCCATCCTCTTCAAACAATGCGTTCTGCAAGTCAGTATCTCGCATAATGCTTCGCCAAACCTGCCACACGACTTGTGGATTCACAGCGAGACCTCCTGTGTGTGCGCCTCGACCGCATTCGGAAAATGCCGGATCCAGATCGACTTGGCACGGGCTAGGTCTTCGCGGATCATGTCGCCATCCTCCTGGCCGCCCAGCACGCGAGTGTCCGGGTGGTGGGCCTGCCCCTGGTACTCCAGGATGATGGCCGAAGGCTTCGTGCGCGAAAGCAGCTCTTCGTACAGTTCCCATACCTGCGGTGGAATCCGCGAATCGTGCCAGTCGTGGTACAGGCCACCAAACCAGCTTCCGCCGGCCAGGTGCACCGCGATCACGCGATCAAGTGGAATGGTGTCAAGGTAGTTCTTCAGATCGAAACCGGCGAAGTTGACCGAGTTGGTATAGATGTTGTGCAGATCTAGGTGCAGGTAGGTCCCCGCACGCTCCACCAGCCGAGCCATGAATTCCGCCTCACGCATTTCGGCCCCCGGGCAGGCCAGGTAGTAGGCCGCGTTCTCATGGGCCAGCGGCATGCCGTAAATCTCCTGCAGACGCGCAGCACGCACTGCGCAGCGTTCAACCTCCACCTGGGAAAACTGGACAGGACTGCTCCAGATGTCAAGCCACGATTCATCGCCATAGAAGCAATGGTCTGCTACCCAGGGGCTGCCGATGGCTTTGGCGATGTCCACATGGCGCCGAACTGCGGCTGTTTCTTCCAGCTTAGAAAAGCCGAAGTCGCAACCGTAGTTCGAGTGCGCCAGCAACGGGCATTTGGTGCGCAGGCGCTCCAGCATTTTTCTGGATGAAGGCTTGATGATGTGGGGGCCATCAAGCGGCGACATCACGTTGTCCAGCAGCACCTCGAAGAAATCCACCTCCAGCTCTTCAAAGGAGAACCAGTCCAGGATCTCGGGGTTGTATTGAATGCCCACCCCCATGGGTGCCGGCTTGGAAAATGTTGCGGCTTTTGTTGACGTCATGGAAAGAAGGCGTTGGCGCTCAGGCAAATACTTTGCTTTCGATGACTTCGATGTCATCGAGGTCAAAATCCTCGAAGCCGATCGGGCTACAGGCCGCCTTGTCTTCGGGCTGCTGGGCAACGTGTTTGGCTTCCGGCTGGCCGACGACGAGGACGGCCTCGGCCTGGACGTTCTGGATCGGTTCTGCGCTCATGTTGAATCTCCTTGGTAGTGGTGATGAAAGAAAACGGGATGGGTATTAAGGCCGGAAAATTCTGACCAGCAGCGACAGCAGCAGCGCCCAGGCCAGCACCCAGCCTAACAAGGTTGCCACCACCGTGGTCCAGTACAGCGCCCGGCGCCTGGGTGTGGGCGAATCTTCATGTTTGCGCGAGCGCAGGGTTTCCTTGACGTACTGGAATGCGCGCTGACGTAGCCTGGGCACCCGCAGGTACTCTGTCAGCGCCAGATAGGTGTCGCCGTTAAAAATCGGCAGCAAGGTCGGGACCAGCGACAGCGAGGCGCTGACGGTCATCACTATGCTGAGCGTATGCCACGCGCTGCCGGGTGATGTCACCAGCCACTGGACCACGCCCACCGCCGAGAACAGCAGGCTGGCATAGGGACCCATGACGATGGTGACCATGCGTTCGCGCCGTGCCAGCGCCTTCCAGTCGCCCTGCAGCGGCCGGGCCCAGCCAGTGGCCATGAGCAGGTAGATCGCAATGCCGAAGTCCGTCACCCGCACCCGGTAAAGCCGGCATGCAAGCGCATGCCCCATCTCATGAACTGCAATGGATGCGACGACCACTGGGTAGTGCCAGGCCAGCCAGCCGATGCCGTTGCCGTATACAGCCACCACATCGCTAGAGAATTCGCCATACCGCAGTACGACCACTGCGATGGCCGCCAATATCGCAAGCAGCCCCGAAAGGACAAAGACTCGCGAGCACAGCCAGCCAAACCGCCCATAGACATAGTCAAGCAATGCCGCAGGCTGCATGCGCAGCAGCGGAATAACCAACAGCGACTTGAGCGGCCCATAGCTAATGCCTGCTGCCGGATCGCGTACCCGCGCATCGGGCACAGCTCCGGGCACAGAAAGAATGACCAGCTGATGTAGCCGCTTCTCGAATGCTGCAAGCTTCTCAAGCGGCATGCGCCGCTGGTGCTGGCTCTCCAAATAGGTCATGATGTCCGTCAGCGACCGCTGGCCGTCGAACAAGCGCGCCACCATGAGCTCATTGGCCCCGAAAAAGTAGGACAGATCGTTGACCGGGTCGTAGATCGTGTAATGGCTGTCGCCGTTGTCCGGGCGCGGCGGATAGACGCGCAGATCAAGCCTGAAACTAAGGGCGGGCGTAGCCTCCGGCGCCACAGCCATGCTGCCTGAACCCATTCCAGACATCACATCACACCCTTGAGCACCGAGAACTTGCGAGCCAGCTCATCAAGGCTGTCGCGCCGGCCGGAATCTATCTCGCGCTGCAGGGCCTGGGCATCCAGCGGTTGTGAAGCTCGGCCCAGCACATGAACGCCACCCGGGCGGGACGGACCGCACAGCGGGTCTTCGGTTGACAGGACGGGGCTCCAACCATGAAGCAGCATCAGCAGCTCGATCGAGCGCAGGGTCAGGTAGCGGCGGTGGTTGTGGCTAAAAAACCCCTTGAGAATTCCGTAATTCAGTGCCCGTCCTTCGATATAGAGCAGGCCACCCGGTGCGCAGGCCTTGCGACATAGCTGCAGCACGCGGTTCACGTCAAAGACATGCTCTAGCGAACCGGTGATGATGATCAGATCGTAGTGCGCCTCGGGCAGCACCATGTCCTCGGCCGACATGGCTTCAATCCGCAGGCCCAGCCTGCCTTTGCCGAAACTCACATAACCCGAATCAGGGTCGGTGCCAAGAACCTCCCAGCCATGCTTGGCAAACGACACCATCAGGCCGCCTGAAGAACAACCGACATCGAGCAGACGGCCTTTCTCTGGCAAATGCTGGGCAATGCTGCGTCGTAGATACTCGCCACGGCGCACCTGATCAAGTAGAAAGTCTTGCTCCGGCTCACTGTCACCAAACAGCATTATGCGGTAGTACTTATCGTAGTAGGTGTCATAGAACGCCTTATTGAAGCGCGGATCCTGGTACACGAAGCCACAGTTGGCACAGCCAACAACGGGCAGCCTGCCAAAGATATTAGTCCCGATCTCCACCTGCTCCACCAGTGTCCTGTTCTGTGTGCTTCCGCAGACTTCACATGGAAGATGAGCGACCGTGACGTTGTCCACAATTCCGACGGACTGCAAATATTCCAACAAATGGTTTTCCATAGCCATGCTTGAAAAGAATATAAAAGGAGTCAGGCCAGCTTCTACTTGATGCAGAAGAATCCTTCAAAGCACACGTGCTTGAAGATCGTCATGATGTCGGTAAAACCCGCTCTCTTAAGCATGTCGATGTTGCCCGCCGTCGAAAACGGCTCAAGTACTCCTTTTAGGCTCTTGGATTTGGCGATGACTTCCCTAGGGGTATAGCCCTTGGACAACTTGTAATCTACATACAGGCTGCTGGAGACATCCTGGAACCGGGCATCGGGCGCGCGCACCTTCTCGAACAGCAAAAATGCGCCGCCCCAGTTCAGTGACTCATAGATCCGCCGAAACAGATCCTGGCGTACGCGTGGAGGAATGAACTGGACTGTGTAGTAGGCCACCATAAAGTCACTACTCTGGTAGCTGTGAATCAGGATGTCGTCGACAACATAGTCCACATTGCGGACATCCGGTGTTTTCTGCGTCAGGTATTGCTGAGCCTGATCGATCATACTGGCCTCGACATCGACGCCTACCCAGCGCACGGAAGACCGATGTCGCTGAGCTAGCCGACGCGTTAGCGCCCCCGTAGAGCATCCGAGCTCATAGCAGGTTGAGTCGTCCTTTACGAAGAAGTCGCTGATTGCTAGCACGATCTCATGGCCTTCGGCATAAAAAGGTACGGACTTCGCCACATGGTCTTCGAAGTGCCTTGGGATATCCCCACCGAACGACCAGGCAGCGTTCTCAGCTGCAATCCCATCTCCTACTGACAGCTTCTCTAGACTGGCTTGGGTGTTTTGCAAATCCACGATAAATTCCCTTATCAGGCCTGTAGAAATTTCATTTCGGGGTCGAAAAAGGGCGGCATGAAAATGCTTTATCCCCTTACCCCCTCAGAGAACATCGCTTGCAGGCAGTTTTGAGACATCGGATTTTTGCACCAACTTTTCAGTCGAGATTTCTAACCGCCTGTTGACATCAATTATACAAAAATAGTACTTTGCTACGCATATTTTTTAAAATAAAACTTTTTTAGATAGAAATAGAACCATCACAGTTGATGCCGACCGAAAACTGACCATCTGACCTGCTGAATATTTCAGCAGCTCAGATGAACATCCTGATCAATTTTGAGTCGGCACTCCTAGGTTTAGAGGGGGTGCGGACGATTTCTTGGACTACCTGGCCGCGAGCTCCGATCAAAGAGCCCTGGAACACCAGCTAGAGGTCCTGCGGCAGGACATCCGGCGACTGCAGCTTGAGAAGGACCTGCTGAAGAAGGCGAACGAACTCCTAACAAAAGAATTGGGCATCGACCGGCAGCACCTGACGAATCGGGAGAAGACGATGCTGGTTGATGTCCTGAGGGCTACTTACTCGGTGACAGACCTGCTCTGTGAGCTCAACCTGCCACGCAGTTCCTACTTTTACCATCGAGCGCGACTTAACGCGGCCGACAAATACGCCGACGTGCGCAAGGCCATGACTGACATCTTCGAGCGCAATTACAGCTGCTACGGTTCCCGGCGGATTCACGCCTCGCTGGCCGAGCGGTCGGTGACCGTATCAGAGTAGGTCGTGCGGCGCCTGATGAAGGAAGAATACCTGGTTGCCGCAACAAGCAAGCGTCGTCGATACGGCTCGTACATGGGTGAGATCAGTCCCGCTCAAGACAACATACTCAACCGTGATTTCAGCGCCAGTGCTCCGAATGAGAAGTGGCTCACCGCCATCACGGAATTCCAGATACCTGCAGGCAAGGTGTACTTGTCGCCGATGATCGATTGCTTTGATTGCATGGTCGTGAGTTGGTCGATTGGCACGCGACCCAACGCAGAGCTGGCCAACACCATGCTGGATGCCGCCATCGACAGGATCGCTGCCAGTGACTCTAGGCCCGTGGTGCATTCGGACCGGGGCGGACACTATCGTTGGCCAGGATGGCTGTCACGGATTGCCGACGCCAAGCTGATTCGCTCGATGTCTCGAAAAGGGTGCTCGCCAGACAATGCAGCATGCGAGGGCTTCTTCGGCCGCGTGAAGATCGAGATGTACTACTCGCGTAACTGGCTGCATACGACCATTGACGACTTCCTTGCCTGTTTAGACGCCTATATTAGGTGGTACAACGAGGCGCGGATCAAAGTCTCACTCGGCGCTCGAAGCCCAATCGAGCATCGCAGAAGCCTGGGAATCGCTGTTTAATCAGTCCAAGTTTTCTGCCGCACCCCCAGATAGTCAGTTTTCGGTCGGCGTCAACATATTTTGGAGATCATCAAGACCACCGGATCGGTTACGCCTTTGCGAAGATCGAGTCGTGGGGTTTTCATGGTTTAGCTTCACATGTTCAGTAGAAGTTGATGTGCGAAACCTTATTTGCTCACGCCGTCCAGATTTAAATTGCCAAGTCGTGACTCGATGTCTTCACTGGCGAGATCACGCCACTCGGGGCCAATACTCTCGGTGGCATAGAGATCAACAACAATGTGAAAAATTGGACCTGTGCGCCAATTCTTCTCGGCTAATCGTTTGGCAAAGGTGGGGCTCAGCATCTTCTTTTCGGCCAAGTGCTGTTTTGCCTTCTCAAGCAACGGCAGCGCAACATCATCAGACAGGCCAAGCACATGCGCATTCATGCGTGCAATGGTTGTGATCGCTAGATTCTGTTCTCCGGTGAC
>JACCDG010106673.1_pt1 | contig 11605 bp, 16 predicted proteins | sample 7442471 | NCBI WGS metagenome assembly JACCDG01 (sample SAMN15323444, study PRJNA562643) | freshwater metagenome | isolation source: river surface water | place: USA:Blue River Watershed | collected 2017-08-17
GAACAAAAGATACGAGATCAGTATAAACAATTACAACAAGTAATTAGCCATCATAGTCTGCAATACCATACGCACGATACTCCAGAAATTTCAGATGAGGCTTATGATGCACTGGTTCGTGAATTGACAAGTTTAGAACAACGATATCCAGAACTGGTAACTGCAGATACTCCGACCAATCGTATTGGTGGAAAAATTCTCGACGGTTTTGAAAAAATAGCACACATCGTACCACAATGGTCGTATGATAATGTGTTTAACTTGGATGAATTAATAAAATGGCAAGACCGTAATACAAAAATCCTGATCAAGGATTGGAATACTACAACATCTACAGATTATATTGCAGAATTAAAAATCGACGGATTAAAAATCGTACTGACGTATCAGAATGGAAAACTAATTACCGGAGCAACTCGTGGAGACGGCAGTATCGGAGAAAATGTAACCGAAAATATTTTACAAATACAATCAATTCCTAAAACAATACCAGATACCAGAAACCTGGTTGTCATGGGTGAGGTTTGGATAGAAAAATCAGAACTTGAAAAAATAAATACAGAGAGAGTATCTGCAGGATTACCTGTATATGCAAATCCTCGTAATCTCGCTGCGGGAACATTGCGACAATTAGATACCAGTATCGTAGCAGAGCGTAATCTCCAAGCCTTTATTTATGATATTGAAATTATTGATGGGAACGATTTTACTACTCATGAGCAGGAATTGGTATTTTTAAAAAACCAAGGTTTTACTGTGAATGAACATTATTATCACTGTACTAATTTAGATCAAATAGAAACTATTTATACAGATTGGTGTAATAAACGCGAAGACCAAGAATACGGTATCGACGGATTAGTAATTAAAATCAATAACAAAGAGCAATGTAATCAATTAGGATATACTGCAAAATCTCCTCGGTTTGGTATTGCGTATAAATTCCCAGCCGTCGAAGTAACCACCGTCATAGAACATATTGATGTACAAGTAGGCCGCACAGGAGTACTGACACCAGTTGCTCATGTAACACCAGTAAGTGTTGCAGGATCAGTCGTCGCGCGGGCGACATTACATAACCAAGACCAAATCGATAGTTTAGATGTACGTATTGGCGATACAGTAATACTGCGTAAAGCAGGCGATATTATTCCAGAAATAGTCCAAGTCGTACTCCCACTGCGTCCTAATAAAACAAATAGATTTATCATACCGAAAGACTGTCCGGTGTGCTTTGCTCCTACGGCGCGCCGCGAAAACACAACTGTTTCAGAAACAGTTGCATTGTTTTGTAATAATAAAAAATGTCCTGCACAGGTGCTCGGAAACTTGATTCACTATGCATCAAAATCTGCAATGAACATCGTCGGTATGGGTGAAAAAATAGTAGAAAAACTGGTAGATGAAAATCTGATACATAACCCTGTTGATATCTATCATTTACAAAAATCAGATTTAGAAAACCTTGATAAATTTGGCGAACTCTCTGCAGAGAATCTCATCGGCAGTATAGAGACCAGTAAACGGACTACGCTACCACGGTTTATATTTGCATTGGGAATACCGCATATCGGAATAGAGACAGCAGAATTAATTGCAGACTCAATATCATGGTCAAGTTCTACAGAACTCGCAAAACAATTACTGAAACTTTCTTTAAATCATTTGGTAGCTATTTATGGCATTGGGGAACGAGTTGCGGAATCTTATTTGGATTATATGACTGACGAGCAGAATCAAAAAATCGTACGGGAATTACTTGAGCTACTGACTATTGAACAGATTAAAAAAACCAGCAGTACATTTTTAGGCAAGACTTTTGTTATTACGGGAACATTGCCGACACTATCTCGTGATGAAACAACACAGATGATCAAGGATAACGGAGGCAAGGTTTCCAGCAGTGTTTCTAAAAAAACTGATTATGTAGTAGCAGGAACAGATCCAGGGAGTAAATATGATACTGCAGTGAAACTAGGAGTAGTTATTATCGATGAAGAGCAATTCAGGTTATTGTTACAGTAAGAATTAGTAGTTAATAACTTTGAATTATAAAACTCTTACTCGGTACTACTTTGTCTGAGTACCACAATATTTTTCTCGTGAAAAATTTGTTCCCGCTCGGCTACCCGCCTGCGCGAGGCACTCATACAAAGTGCACCTTCGACGAATTTTATAATTCAAATTTATTAGTATACTTTTTTAAAAAAAAACACAGACTGGAATCAATAGTAATATATGGACACCACACACTTACAAACAAAATTAGAAATACTGGAACAGGAATTATATAATCCGGATTTTTGGAGTGATAAAATTCGTGCACAGAGTGTACTGGCAGAAATCGAGGAATTAAAAAGCCGAATCGCAGGTGGTGGAAAATACGATACAGGAGACGCTGTACTTTCAATCTTTACCGGAGCAGGGGGAGATGATGCAGAGGATTTTACGAAAATGCTCTATGAAATGTATGATAAGTATTGCACCAGTAAAGGCTGGCATGTAACTGTAACAGACAGTAGTCCTAATGATCACGGTGGCTATCGTTCGATATCGTTATGTATCAGTGGTTCTGTTTCGGGCTCGCAGGGTCCCTACGGGACCCTGCGAAACGAATCCGGTGTACATCGTCTCGTTCGTAACAGTCCATTCAATGCAAAATCTAAGCGCAATACCAGTTTCAGTATGGTGGAGGTGTTACCAAAATTTGAAAAAGTAGAATTCACCATTCCAGAGTCAGAAATCGAAACCAGTTTTGCGCGCAGTGGTGGAGCAGGCGGACAAAATGTAAATAAACGCGAAACAGCCGTGCGTATGACACACATACCGACAGGATTATCAGTACATGCGACCACACAGCGCAGTCAGGAACAAAACCGTGATGAAGCTTTGAAATTATTATCAGCCAAGGTCTGGCGTAAATATGACGATGATGAAAAACTGCGTCAGCGTGGAATGGCAGTATCAACAACAGTGAGTAATGAATGGGGCAGTCAGATCCGCAGTTATACATTACATCCGTATAAACTAATCAAGGATCACCGCACTGGTTGTGAGACAGGAAATATCGAACGGGTATTGTACGATGGGGAATTGGACGAATTCATCGAGGCTGAAAAAGATTTATAAAATAAAAGCGCACACTGTACGCTTTTTTTGATTGGTCTTACATTTTTTGAGATGTAAATTTTTTCAAAAACATGAAGCCGCCTACCAACATTCCTCCGCCTAGTAAAATTGAAAAAAATTTTTCAAAATTACCTTCTGGTTTTGCAAAAATTATTATAAAAATAACGCAAGCTAGGCAAAGTATGCCCAAGAAAAATTCAATAAGTTTCATATATAAATATTTAGTTATATATGTATATTAGCATAATATACATATATTGTCAAGTATATTGTTTTTAACGAAAAACAGTGTTTTGAAGCTTTGTCCAATTAACGGTATAAACCAATTTTGACAAGGCTTTTTCTCGGGCAATTTCTCTAAAGAATTTTGGTAGAGATTTTTTAATAGTTGGTTTTCTGCCTTTTGTGTGAGCAGGGAATATACTTGAAATAAGAGTATTATTTTGTTGTTTTGGCATAGACATTATTTTTTTAATTTATTAAAATGTATACTTTATTCCTATTTTGTCAATCGTTGGTATAATTCTGGCATTTTGCTATACTATACCCATTATGATTATTACTCATCACAACAAACAATTTTTCAAGCTTCAAACAGGGGATACGGTTATTGCTATTAATCCAATCTCTAAAGAATCCAAAATTAAACCAAGTGGTTTCGGTGCAGACATTGCTATGATTACGACACATCACGTCGATTATAATGGATCTGAAACCGTAACCTATGGGAATAAAGAACCCTTTGTAATCGATGGTCCTGGAGAATACGAAATCGATGGAATTATGATTCGTGGATTTATGTCATCAGCATTAGATGATAAGGGAGTATTATCAAAAATAAATACAATCTATAACTTTACATTCGATGGTATGAATATCTGGTTTCTCGGAGCACTCGGCACAGGGGAATTACCGATCGAGGCTCGTGCTCTGATGGATAACGTAGATATATTGTTTATTCCAATCGGAGGCAAGTCTGTTATCGATGCAAACAGTGCACAAAAAATCACTAATATCATCGCACCAAAAATAATCATACCGATGGATTATGGTACTGATCAATCAGCTGGTTCACTTGATGAATTTTTAAAACTTGCAAAACAAGCAGTAAAACCGATTGATAAACTCACTATCAAGAGTCGCGACATTTCAGGCAAAGACCGCGAAGTAATCGTTATCGAATAATGTATGAATCTGATTCATCGTTTACGTAATAAACCAGAACATGTAAAAAACCGTATGGTAATTATCGGTTCTATCATATGCACACTGGTTATCGTTATTATATGGATAGTTGTCATCATGTATATTCCAAAACAAACTACTGATACAGAAAAAAACACAGCATGGCATGATTTTATACAGACATTATCAGGATTGATATCAGTCGTAAAACAAGCTGATGTACCAGCATTACCGAAACCAGAAGACATACCAGAACCTGTAGAATCAACAGTTCCCGTAGAAAGACTACTTGATGCTGGATTAAATCCGGCGTAACAATAAAAGCGAACATCCTTTGGATGTTCGCTTTTATTTTATTCCGGCAGATATCCTCCGGCAGTGTATGTATTGGCTGGGTCCCACATCATATATGAATGAATACCCAGTTTTGCGAGTGCATTAATCTGGGCACGGATTTCAGTCGGTCCATAATTCGCTCCCATATTAAAATCTTGTAACCATGGACGAAATACTGCAGATGTTTTGCCCATGGCGACGGCTTTTGCATTACCACCCTCCATGGCTATGGTGATAATAGATCCTGGATTACTAGCCGGGTTTGCATACCCTTGGAAATTTTTCGGATAATGCGATGGATAAATCATCGGAGCAATAGCATCAAAATACGGAATTGCTCGTTCTAATACTTGACCAATACCGAGATCATCATTAGCAGTTGTAACCATGCCGAATAAATCTGCTGATGTTGGAATATTGTTTTCTTTGCGTACGACTTGGTCCAAGTGTTTGAAAAAGTTTTCAATATAATCGGCTTTAGATAGTGACGGATCAGGGTATTGAATGTCAGCAATGTTTCCGTCGCTCGGGAATCGTATATAGTCAAAATTAATTTCATCAAAACCTATTTTGTAACTCTCGATTGCGAGTGTCGTAATATAATCCCAGACTTCTGGTTTTGCAGGACTCAAGAACGACAATCCCTTGCGGTCTTTCCAGATAGCTCCGTCTGATTTACGAGTGATAGCCCACTCTGGTTTTTCATGTGTCAGGTACGGATCTTGGAATACTGATATGCGCCCGATGACATAGATATTGTGACTGTGGAGTTCATTGATAAATTCATCAATGTCACGAATGCGGTTTTCTGTAGAACCTAATTCATTAATCAGTGGATTATCGATACTGAAACTGACTTTACCGGTAGAGTCTTTGATGTCGATAACGATTGCATTGATCTCTGTTGTTTTAGCCAGTTCGACAATTTTAGATCTGAGATTACTACTGCTCGCAATCCAGCTCGACATATAGACAGCACGCACAGGGTCAGGCATTGTCATATGAGTGACAGGCTGACGCTCGGGAACTGCAGGTGTAGCAGGTTTTGTTTCGGTTAGCTCATTGTCTGCTACAGCGACAGCGGGGAACATGTTATCAATAATAGATGTTTGAGAAACGGTTTTAGCTGGTATCATCATATACATCACAATTGCAGTAATGAGAATAATTGAAAAAGTCGTAATAATAATACGTATTGGATGTTTCATATAAACCAAGTATAGGGTATATAGAGAATAATTGCAAAAGAAATCATTAGTTTACTTGACAATAAAACCATTTTAGATTAGGATATCACCTATATGTTAACAATGAGACTCCAAAGAATAGGCCGCAAAAACGAACCTCACTATCGTGTGGTTGTGACTGATAGTCGTAATGCTCCAAAATCAGGTAAATTTATCGAAATCGTAGGATCATACAATCCTAAACTCGGAAATGTACAATTAGCAAAAGACCGCATTACTCACTGGATTGGGAACGGTACCCAAATGTCAGATACAGTTCATAACTTTTTCGTTGATCAGGGATTGGTTGCAGGACGCAAGAAAAACGTGCTTCCTAAAAAACACGCTCCTATCAAAGAAATCGTAGTAGAAGCTCCAGTAGAAAAATCTGCTCCAGCTCCAGTAGTTGAAGATGTCGCAGTAGATGATGTAATCGAGGAATCTCCAGTTGAATCAGAAACTGAATCAGCTCCAGAACCAGAAGTTACTGAAACTCCTGCAGAGGAAACTCCAGCAGAAGAAATTGCTGAATAATTCACTATAATAAAAGTCATCAGTCAATGATGACTTTTATTATTACCACGGTATACTCATACCGTAGAAATTTATTTCGTATAATTTCTCTTTACTCAGTTAATTAGTTTAAGGCTCATTATGTCAGATAACGCACTCGTGTTTTTAGAAAACACATTACAAGCACTCGTAGAATATCCTGCCGATGTAAAGGTAGTAAAAACAATTGATGAAATGGGAGTTCTCATGACCGTTGATATTAATCCGCTCGATATGGGTAAAATAATTGGTAAAAAGGGAGCAACTGCCAAGGCTATTCGTACATTGCTCCGTGTAGTAGGTATGAAAAATAATGCTCGCGTAAACATGAAAATCAACGAACCTGCAGGGGGAACTCGTGCTACTGCACCATCTGCTGTTGATATGGATACGATGGACAGTGCTATTGCAGATTTAAAATTAGATATGTAATTAATCCAAAAACACAGAACTGAGACCCTGTGTTTTTGTTTTATAAGGGTTTTTCTACATTGAATATATCAAGGTTTTTTATTTCTATACTATTTTCTATATCTTTTTCTTTTTCCCTGCGGAACTACTTTTTTTGTTCCTACGCTCTGCTCCGTCCACAAAAACAAGTATTCCTGCGGGAAGCGAAAAAGATACATTGGAATAGAAAAACAAGAATATCGAACATTGGGGAAAAACTGGGTATAAAACACTTGACTTTTTTCGTGGTTTGAGTAGTATAGGAGATATTCTTTATCATGAGTAATCAAAACAAGGACAGCGAAATGATCATATCGGCTATCGTAACAGAAGCATTGCCAAACGCAATGTTTCGTGTGCGTAGAATACCCGATAAAAAATTGGCTCCTCTCCCTGAAGCCTATGATAAAACAATGTCAGAAGAACAAATTGCTTATTTGTCAGGTCGTATGAAATTACACCGTATCAAAGTCCTCGTAGGGGACACGGTACAAATCTTGGTAGAGCCTTATGGCGGTAAAGGGCGCATCATCAAGAGAGGTAATTAATCCTTGGTATTACTCGTTAAATTATTATTAGTTTTTGCTCACTGTTTCATGAAAGTACAATCATCTATCAAAAAAATCAGCGCAGACGATATTATCGTTCGTCGCAAGGGTCGTTTGTATCGGATTAACAAAAAAAATCCTCGACACAAAGCTCGTCAATAGTCCCATTTTATTATTTACTCATTTTACTTAACTTTTTTGTATGCGTTTACTTGGTATCACTCTCCCAGATAAAAAAAATATTCAATATGGTTTAACCGTTATCTACGGTATTGGACTTGCTCGTGCTAAAAAAATCCTCGTAGAAGCAAACGTTGATATCACTAAAAAAGTATCAGAATTAACTGCAGACGAAGAAGTACTAGTGCGTAAAATAGTAGATGAATTTAAACTTGAAGGAAATCTCAAACGAGAAATCTCTCAAAACATTAAACGACTCAAAGACATCGGTGCATACCGTGGATCACGACATGCAGCAATGTTACCAGCTCGTGGACAGCGAACAAAAACTAACTCTCGTACTCGCCGTGGAAACAAACGCGTTACGATGGCATCAGGTCGTAAAACAGCTTCTAAAACATAGTAGCTAAACTCTTATTAACCCCTTTATTATCTCAATCCTCTACTTTTTATGGGAAAAAAACGAATTGTAAAACAAGAAGGTCAACGTGTCGACAAATCACTCCGTGATCGCAGTGTCGCTCGTGCACCAAAGAAAAAACTCGTTGCAGGAATACTCCATGTTCAATCAACGTACAATAACACCAAAGCCCTCATCACTGATATGGATGGAAATGCAATCATGTCTTCTTCATCTGGAGCGTTGGGATTCAAGGGTGCTAAAAAGGGAACACCTTTTGCAGCCGCGAAAATTGGTGAAGTATTGTCAGAAAAAGCAGCCATGATCGGACTCCGTGAAATTGACATCGTTGTCAAAGGAACTGGTTCAGGTCGCGAATCTGCTATTCGTGCATTTGCCGCAAAGGGAATTGTCATCAATTCTATTTTGGACAAAACACCAGTACCATTTAACGGTCCTCGTCCTAAAAAACCTCGTCGAGTTTAGGCTTTTCAATTATTATTACTATTATTATATTCTATGACCACCCTCGTAAAAAAATATAAGCTCTGCCGTCGGTTAGGGGCTGGAATATTTGAAAAATGCCAAACTCAAAAATTCCTCGCTGCTGCAACTGTTGGAAACAAAGGATCAAGTAAAAAAGCTCCTGCGCGTAGATCAGACTACGGTCTCCAATTAATCGAAAAGCAAAAAGTTCGATTCCTCTATGGAATTCGTGAAAAACAATTCCGAAACTATGTAGATTATGCAATGGAACACATCGTAAAAGGAACCAGTCCAGCGAAAACTCTGGGATCACTCCTCGAACGACGATTAGACAATGCTGTATATCGATTAGGAATTGCTGCTACCCGCGCTCAGGCTCGTCAAGCAGTTTCTCACGGGCATATTACTGTCAATGGTGTGAAAATGACTATTCCGTCATACCAGCTCCAGGTTGGTGATATTATCACTATTCGTCCTGGTAGTCTCAATACTGCATTCTTCAAAGATATCAGCGTTAAACTTGCAAATGTAAAATCTCCATCATGGATTACCCGCGATGAGAAAAACATTATTTCTGCAAAAATCAGTAGTATCCCAGATACTGTTGATCCAATGCTTAATCTCCAAGTCGTAATCGAGTTCTACAGTCGTTAGTCAAGTGTCGTCCTTGGTATTTATAAACCATTAATGTATATAAAACTATCTTATGCATATTACACTTCCTTCACAATTTCAAACTATTTCTGAAACTTCTACCACTGGAGTTTTTGAAATCGCAGGACTTGCCCCTGGTTATGGATTTACCCTTGGGAATTCACTCCGTCGCATTATTCTCTCATCATTACCTGGTGCTGCTATTACCAGTATCGCCATCGATGGGGTAGCGCATGAATTTTCAAGTATTGCAGGTATTCGTGAAGACGTAATTACGATGATTCTCCACTTGAAAAAAGTTCGTTTTGAACTCATTGGAGATGAACCAGTAACGGCAACATTACCGCTGAAATTTGGAGCAATCTATGCAAAAGATTTCGTATGTACAGGACAACTCTCTGTTACGAGTCCTGATCAATACATCTGCGAAGTAACTGACAAGTCTAAAAACGGTACTATTACAGTAACTGTTGCAAAGGGACTTGGTTATGTAGCTCGTGAAATGCATACCAAAGACAAAACTGATATCGGAGTTATTGCACTGGATGCAAACTTTACACCGATTCATTCAGTAGCGTACGAGGTTGAAAACATGCGTGTAGGAGATCGTGTAGATCACAATAAACTCCGCATGACCATCATCACTGATGGATCTATTAAACCAAGTGTAGCACTCCAAGACTCACTCATGATTATGTTACAACAATTCAAGGCTATCTTGGATTTGAAATATGATTTCGAATTTCCAAGACAGTCAGAACCAGTAGTTACATCATCAGAATCAGGTCCTACTCTCGAATCAGAACCAATGGCTAAAACCAATGCAGTATCTGATATGAATCCCGAAGACCTCACCGATATTTTAAAAACTCGTATTGATTCTGTAGCGTTCGGAACACGAACATTAAATGCATTATCAGACGCAGGAATCAGAACTATCGGAGGTCTCATCCAAAAAAGTAACGAAAACCTGCTCGAACTCCCAGGGTTTGGACAAAAAGGTCTCTCAGAGGTTACTGAAATACTCGCTGGTTATAACTTGACATTAAAGCAATAATCATTAGTATTAGGTACACAATTATTATTTTATTAATTATCACTATCATGCGACATCACAACAAAAACAGAAAATTCGGACGCGAGAGAAATCAACGCAAAGCATTTATGCGGTCACTTGTTCGTGCTCTTGTCATGAATGGGAGAATTACGATCACAGAACCACGTGCAAAATCACTACGTCCTATGATTGAAAAAATGATTACTCGTGCTCGCAAAGCAACTACAGACAATGTAAACACTATGCGTGTATTGGTTGCTGATATGGGAGGTCAGGCAGACGTAGCTCAAAAACTCGTTCGCGATATCGCCCCTAAATATACCGATCGACCAGGAGGATATACTCGTATATTAAAACTCCCTGGACGTTTATCAGATGGAGCTCCAATGGCTATTATTGAATTTGTTTAATCTTTATGAAAAATTTTACTATCGACGCAACGAATAAAAAACTGGGTAGAATTGCAACTGAAATTGCAATGATTTTACGAGGGAAAAATTCTCCAGATTTTGCACCTAATAAACTCTCAGGAAATACAGTTACCGTAGAAAACGCGAGTAAAATCGACATTTCAGATAAAAAAATGACCGATACGTATAAAACTTTTTCTGGATACCCAGGAGGATTAAAACACGAAACTCGTGGACATCTACAAGATCGCCGCGGAAACAGAGAAATCTTTATGCGAACTGTTCGTGGTATGTTACCTCGTAACAAGCTCCGTACTGATATGCTTAAAAACCTCATTATTAACGACTAATACATTATTATATGTCTACACCAACAACAAAAACATATACTTATGCTATCGGTCGTCGTAAAACAGCTACGGCTCAGGTTCGCATCATGACATCAAACACTGATTTTATCGTTAATGGTAAAACAGTGAATGATTACTTTGGAACTACTGAATTGATCCGTATCGCTCGTGAGGCTATCACGACAGCGAACGATATTCCAGAATACGGAGTAACCGCAGTCGTTTCAGGGGGTGGTATTCATTCTCAGGCAGAAGCAATCCGTCATGGTATTGCTCGCGCATTGACCGAAGCTCATGACCATGTAAAAACTGACTTGAAAAAAGCAGGATTCTTGAAACGTGATCCACGTGCCAAAGAACGTCGTAAATTCGGACTTCGTAAAGCTCGTAAGAGTGCACAGTGGTCTAAACGATAATCTTTTAAAAAGTTCCCGAGAGGGTGCTTTTTTATTTCCTAAAAATATGTATAATACCAACTATATGAAAACCTACGATGATGAAAATGTAATAGACCTCGATGCTGATACCGAGACAGTAGAACATGCTGACGATGTAGAGTTCGAGGAGCTCGATTGGGTAGGGGACGAGAAAAAAGACAAGCAAAAATTACGAGACTTGCGCACTGCATTAAAACAATCCCAA
>JACCDG010531003.1_pt1 | contig 11603 bp, 11 predicted proteins | sample 7442471 | NCBI WGS metagenome assembly JACCDG01 (sample SAMN15323444, study PRJNA562643) | freshwater metagenome | isolation source: river surface water | place: USA:Blue River Watershed | collected 2017-08-17
ATACCACATTAAGTTTAGCATGTTGGCGACACGCTAGGTGGCATCCCTTGTAATTTTATGTACATTCGCGTATGTTTAGCGCTGGTAAAAACAGAAGGGAGAACGCAATGTTCATGACTGTTGCAAACGCTGTTCGGCCGAATGTTGCACGCGATCAGTGCGGTGCACGGGGTGAAATCCTCTTCCAATTCGCAGATGTACTTGAGAAAAACTTTTCAGCCGTGCGGGTTCAGAAAGATATTGAACCTGATGTTCTGCTCCAGCTTGTGGCAGGACTTCAGGTGGCGGACGAGCATCGTCTGCTCAAACTGAATGCGCTTCGTGTACTGGCTGGTAAGCCGGTTGAGGTAGCGTTGGCATAACGACGCGTGGCCAGGTTGAAAACCTGGCCATTTTCTTTGGTTGACGATGTTGCTGAATATGGTTGTATAGACGCTAGGCAACAGTACGGAGGTGCGTGGTGGACAAAGAAACGCTCGAGCCTGATGAAGTGTTCTGGCCTGATGAGATATTCGGTAAACAGTCCAAGCGGCGAACACGCCGGCAATGGCGGAAAGATCGGCCAGTCTTGGAGGATGGAGCCACAGGTGTTGAAGGGGTCGTAAAGCGCTTTTTTCCAGCGAAGCGGTACGGGTACATTCAGCCGAAGAACAATGCTGAACGTATTCGTTTTGATTTGATAGATGTGTCGTATAATCGTTTGAAGTGCGTAAAGGTTGGGCGAACAGTGTTCTTTACGGTAGTGAAAAAACCAAATGGCCGACTGAAAGCGGTTGTGACATGAGGTTCTTAAGGGTGTATTGCGAAAAGCAGTGCACCCTTTCTTTTTTTGCGTTTTTCAACTAGTATGGTGCTATGCAAGACTTCAGAGAGTATTTTAATGGAAAACGAGTCACCGTAATGCGCATTGGGCTTCTGGGGCGAGGTATCGGTGATACTGCCTATATGGCTGAAGCAGGTGCTGTGGTGACCGTGGTTGATAGTGCTGAAGCTTCAGTGATGCAGCCTGCGGTGGATGCACTTTCGGGCTATGAAAATATCACTTTCAAATTTGGACCGTATGATTTTGCAGATTTCAAAGATGCTGATTTTGTACTGGTTGGTGCTGGCGCGCCACTCGATGAACCAGTTTTGCTCGCTTGTCGTGAAGCGGGTGTACCACTAAAACAATCAGCCGCACTCTTTGCAGAGCTGTCAGGAGTGCCGATTATTGGTATCACCGGGACGCGGGGCAAAAGTACGGTGACCCACATGATTCATCACGTATTGTCAGTGACAACAGGAGAGAATGTTCTCCTTGGTGGCAATGTGCGCGGTTTTTCTAATTTGCAGCTATTTAATGATGTGCGTGAGGATTCGCTTTGTGTGATGGAGCTCGATAGCTGGCAGCTTCAAGGCTTTGGTTGGGCGGGGATTTCTCCGGCGATAGCGGTCTTCACGAATTTCATGGATGATCACCTTAATTACTATGAGCGTGGTGGAAAAACCTACGAAGAGGCAATGGATTTGTATTTTCTTGATAAGGCACAGATATTTTTGCATCAAGAGGAAAGTGGTGTCTTTGTGACAACTCCAGCTGTATTTGAGCGAGCGCGCACACTTGCGGGAAGTTTGGGGCAGGAAGTGGTGTTGGCTGATGCATCGGTCTTGCCTGAGGATATGCTGCTTTCGATGCCGGGGGAACATAATCGACTCAATGCTGCTTTAGCGTACGAAGCACTGAAAGCAGTTGGTCTGACTGAGGAAGAAATTTTTGACGGGCTGGCTTCGTTTCCAGGGGTAGAGGGACGTCTCCAACTTGTTGCGTATGAAAACGGAGTGAAAATTTATAATGACAATAACGCCACGACACCGACCGCAACGGCAACGGGAATTGTGGCGGTCGCCAGCGGACGTAACGTCGTCCTCATTGCGGGTGGTGCTGATAAAGGGCTTGATACCGAGCAATTGACCACAGCGATTTTTGCCTTATGCAAGCAGGTAATTTTAACGCCAGGGAGTGGTACGGAAAAGTTGATCGCGACACTTGAAGCACAAGACCTCATCGAGCTTGTCGTGCCTGTGGAGGATTTGACCGCCGCAGTTGAGGAAGCAAAGCTTGCAGCAGAAAGTGGTGATGTGATTCTCTTTAGTCCGGCCTTTGCTTCCTTTGCTCAGTATAAAAATGAATACGAGCGCAATGATGAGTTTATGAGCCTGGTGACACCTAAAGAAGATGATGTGTGGGAGCGAGCCGAGGATGAATAAATAAAAAAGCGGCGCCAAAGGCGCCGCGTGGTCGTTTAGATTTTTTCGCATGGAATATTAACGTGCCACCATGATGACGTTACTTCCTAGTTTACCAGCCCGCTTGGAGGCTAGGTCAGGCGAAGTGTACGGGTTAATGCGCACACGGGTGATGTTTCGTTTCGGAACGCCATAGTGGCAAAGCTGCAGGGTGATGAGTTCAACAAGGTCGAGCGTGGCCGCTTCCTTATCGGGCAAGCTACGTTCTCCCCAGAGAGCTGCTTGGCTGCGCACCAGTGCCTCATCGGGATGTCCCTTGTGGGCAAAATTTGGTGCTGCAATCTGGCTGACCGAGAGTGACATGATATTGTCGAGTTCCGCACCACGTCCCTGCAGCGTTTTTAAGCAGGCATCAAGAATGCTTACGCGTTCTTCTGGCTGCTCGCTTGCCATGAGTTGGTTTCGTCCGGTATGTGCAAGGACAACGTCGCCAGTGTCTTTGGCAAAGAGAATCGTCGCACCGCAGTCGGAGGTAGCAAAGGCGACACTCCGATGTGGTTTGCCAAGCAAAACCGCGTCACTGTTGAAGAAGCTATCTTCATCGTCAGTATGGACCACGCAACGGAAGCGCTCAGCAGGCTCTTTTGGGAGCCGCATAATTGCCCGTCGATGCTTTGGTCCGGTTTGCTGCGTACCGAACATCAGTCCTTGATCAAGTTGTGGACTGTATTCTGGTAACAGCATTTTGCCGTGGAGTACTGCACTGAAAAAAAGATTGCTTTGTTCCCAAACCCGCATGTAAAGATCCTCCGGGCGCGGTTTGCGCCTTTTTCCGTGGATGATACTATGCTTTTTATACTATATGTCAAATTCTACAAAACACGTTCACTTCATTGGTATTGGCGGCATTGGGATGTCAGGTTTGGCGCGGTTTTGGCTGCATGAAGGGGCGGTCGTTAGTGGTTCCGATATAAACAAGAGCGATATCACTGAAGCCTTGGCTAAGGAGGGGGCAACTATTTTTTATGAGCAGGTGCCGAGCAATGTTACTTCAAATCTAGATTTAGTAGTGTTCACTGAGGCGATGGTTCATGATCACCCGGAGCTTGTTGCTGCGCGTGAGGCGGGTATTAAGACCATCAACTATTTTGAAGCACTGGGTGAAGTGGCTAATGAGTATTTTCTCATTGCCGTAGCGGGATCGCACGGTAAATCAACCACGACCGCAATGCTCATTGATATTCTTGAGCACGCAGGTTTTGATCCAACGGCAATTGTCGGTACGCTTCGTTCAAAAACGGGGAGCAACTTTAGACCAGGGAAGAGCAAGTACGCGATTGTGGAAGCATGTGAGTATAAACGCGATTTTCTGTATTTGAAGCCAGACGTACTCGTGATTACGAATATCGACCATGAGCATGTCGATTACTATCCAACGCTCGCTGATGTGCAGGACGCTTTTCGGACGCTGGCCGCTTCGGTGCCTGAAACAGGTGCTGTGGTGGCGAATGTGACTGATGGACACGTCGCTGGTGTGGTAGCACAACTTGATGCGCGTGTACTTGATTATCGGAGCGATATTTCACTCACACTTCCACTCAAGCTCCCGGGATTGCATAATCGCCAGAACGCTGCGGCCGCGAAAGCCGCTGCGCGGTTTGTTGGTGTTGCCGAGGCAGTGATTGATGAAGCGTTAACCAATTTTGCTGGTACGTGGCGACGGTTTGAATATCGCGGTACTTGTAATGGTGCGGTGATTTACGATGACTACGCCCATAATCCGCAGAAAGTGGCAGCGGCGATTGCGGGAACACGCGAACTGTATCCTGATAAAAAAATTACCGTCGTGTTTCAGCCACATACCTACTCACGAACGAAAGTACTCTTTGACGAATTTGTACAAACGCTGACTGCTGCCGATCGTGTGATGTTACTTCCAATCTATGCGGCGCGCGAAGATTTTGACGCGACGGTGAGTAGCCAGATGCTCAAGGATACACTCGTGGCTCAAGGGGTCGCAGCCCTACATTTTGATACAATTGAAAAGGCTGTTCCAGTACTCAAAGCCTCGATTGATGAGCATGATGTCGTGCTTTGCGTAGGGGCGGGGAGTGTGACGAATGTTGCGAGTTTGCTCACGGCATAGGTGTAGAGTATGGTAATGTAGCACTATACTTTTAAGTTTTTTGTGGTACTATGCAGTCGAAACGTTCTGGCTCAAGGGGAGATCTACATGACCATACTCAGGAAAGCATACTACGCATTTGCGATAGTAAGTGTTGTTGTGATGATTACACAAATTTTTCTACCACCATTACGTGTGGAGCTTCTGGCATTAGCGTCAGTGGGTACCCTCATTTTGGCGATTAAAATTTGGCCCGGTACCATACGCGATGAAATGGATGGCATTGGTGATCTATTCATGACAGTTATGTCCCTCTTCTTGTTTGCGATGGTTGCAGGGACATGGTGGGGTTCAAAAAACGAAGCGATTAGACACTTTTGGGTTACGTTGCAGCATTGGGTGTTTGCGTGAGCTGTGGCAACTGTGGCGGATACATATCCGCCTTTTCTTTTTTAGGTTGAAGTAGTTTTATTGGAGCTAATAAAAAAGCACCGCCGGAAAATTATCCTGCGGTGTATGAATGGTTCAATCTGATTTTTAGTAATCTCTTGCTGGAGCATTTTTCTTCTTGTCCCAGTAACTGCCGAGACGAATTTGTTGCTGGAGTTCCTCAAATACATCCGTGGGCCAGGTATCATGGGTCCGCGGATCCTGCGCATTGAAAGTTGTGTTGCACAGTATGAGGAGATCGCTGTCTGGGTGAAGTGCAGTGTATGTATGTAGGATGAATGGCGGCATCCAGACGCCTTTGCCATCCTCGAGGATGTATTCCTTGGTCGCTCCGTAGATATCCTCGCAGACCCACTTGATCTTGCCTCTGATGCACCAAACCATCTCCTGACGTTGGCGATGAAACTCGGTTCCTCCGATAGTACCTTCAGGAATACCACTGACGCGATACATTCGCAGGCCCCGGATGTCAGGGTCTTTTTGATGCCTCGCGTCGAAACGGAGGAAATGATACATTGCCGAGGACACATCGAGTGAGAGAGGTACCGACAGTTCAGCTTGCGACTTGGTTACCCAAGGGCCAGTTGGCGTTAGTTCCTTAACACTTCTAAGGGAATAACCTGCGCACGGCATTGGAGTTAAGAGAGAGATATCCTCTTCCTCCCAGTCGTCAAGAGTGGGTGTGCGTACAGTGATATTGGTCATCAGCTTTCTCCATTCTTAGGGCAACAAAGTCTTTCTTGAAATTAACATAAATATACTATTTGTCAATATACCTTAATTCTGCTAGTGTATGTCGATACGTATGGAAATGAAAGGAGTATTATCAGTCGTAGCAACCCCAATCGGTAACTTGGAGGATATTACGCTGCGTGCGCTGCGTATCCTCAAAGAGGCTGACTATATACTCTGTGAAGATACGCGGGTCACAGGGGTGCTTTTGAAGCACTACGGTATTGCGACAAAGATGAAGCGTTATGATGCACACGCGAGTGATACGACAAATGAAGCAGTGCTAGCTGATTTAGCGGCAGGGAAGCATCTGGCGCTCGTGTCGGACGCGGGCACACCAGGAGTGAGCGATCCGGGCGTGTTTTTAGTAGCAGCGGCGCGCGAGCAAGATTGTCGTATTGAGGCGATTCCGGGGGCCTCTGCGGTCACTGCAGCATTCTCGATTGCTGGTTTATCGGGCAATCAGTTCTCCTTCCTCGGGTTCGTCCCACAAAAGAAAGGTAGACAAACTTTTTTTGCAGATCTTGAGCTCTATGAACACCCAGTAATGTTTTTTGAGTCATCACACCGTATTACAAAAACACTTGAAGCATTAGCTACACAGTACCCAAACGCAACCGTTATGCTTGGTCGTGAACTGACGAAACTCTATGAAGAGATGTTGAAAGGTACACCAGACGTTCTCTTGGCAACGTTACAGGCGACGCCGGTCAAGCAAAAGGGCGAGTTTGTCGTAATTGTGAGTTTGTAGTTGGAGTGGCGCGTGTAGGTAGGGTATACTGTGATTATAGGGCGTACTGCTGGCAGATGTTAGCTTGTGCAACCTAGTTTATTACGTAGTTGGGCTGAGTGGCGTTCGGGTTCGTGTTCTAGGAATTTGCCCTAGGAATAGGCAAATTCAGAACGAAATTCGATATGGTCACTACGTTCCTTATCTCATTTTTCTGTGTCTCGCGAGTCTGTCATTTTTCTGCTTGGTTTTATGGTTATTGTCATGCCGCACATAGGTGTGCCGGCTGATTGGAAGATGTATTTTTATATCGTCGCTGGGCTTTTATGTATGTGGTGTGGCTACTCGCTCCGCCGAAGTGCGTATTTACGGAGCATAGAAGAACGTAATGGTGAGCGGCAGACTGATTCGTTCACTGAACATGTTGGATCTCGTACGGAGGCGTCACGTCCTCAAGAATCTCGCTTATGAAACATGCGGCCATTATAGCTGTTGGTGTCGTGAGTTGTATTATCCTACTTTCTTTTGTTGCAACCAAACTTTTTGCGGTGACGTACGAATCACCATCCTACGCAGCCGAGCAAGCCGCTCTGGCAAAAACAAAAGCCGACGAAAAAAAAGATGTTGTTCCAGCTGAAGTGGTGCCCGACACCCGTCCCGTTGTGCAGCATGTACCGTTGCCTTCACCGGTAAAGGCAATCTACATGACCTCGTGCGTAGCGGGTACACCAGCGTTTCGTGAACGCCTCATTGCACTCATGGATGAAACTGAAGTTAATGCGGTTATTATTGATATTAAAGATTACTCGGGTACGATTTCATTTCCTCCAAAGAGTGCGGCCTGGTTACCGGCGTGGCAAAATGCGCGCTGCGGCACAGCCGATATGCGCGAGCTTGTTGCCCGTCTCCATGAAAAAGGTATTTTCACTATTGGTCGCGTGACGGTCTTTCAAGACCCGTTCTACGCCGCAGTACGACCCGACTTAGCGGTGAAGCGTGCCGATGGGGTAACTGTATGGAAAGATAACAAAGGACTTTCGTTTATTGACGTAGCAGCAAAAGATTATTGGGATCATATTATTGAACTTTCGGTTGAGGTGTACAATCTTGGTTTTGATGAAATTAATTATGATTATGTACGATACCCATCTGACGGTCCAATGAATGATATTTCATTTCCGCATAGCGCCGCATCTTCTTACGGGAGTAATAAGCAAGCAAATCTCGAAGCATTTTTTAAGTATCTCGCTGAAAAAACAGACGATGAAAAACTGTTTGCTGCATATCGACATGAAAATACCGGCCGTGCTACGTCAACGCCATGGATTTCAGCCGACCTCTTTGGTATGACGACCACGAACTATGATGATCTTTCGATCGGACAAGTTTTGGAGCGAGCATTGCCGTACTTTGATTTTGTGGCACCGATGGTGTATCCGTCGCATTATCCGCAGAATTACCTTGGACTGGGTGATCCGAATGATGTGCCGTATAAAATAGTGCATCACGCAATGCTGTCGGGTGTTAATCGCGCTAAAGCGCCGCAAACCTCAATCGATAGCTTTGTGCATACACGCATTGGCACGACTACACCAGCAGTCTACCAAAAGCCGGTGTATTCAGCTTCCAAGCTACGCACCTGGATTCAAGACTTTGACTATGGTGGCGATTACGACGCTACCGATGTACGTAATCAAATTCAAGCGAGTTACGACGCTGGTGTGATGGACTGGATGATTTGGGCACCAAGCAACAACTATACTCGTGGTGCGCTCTTGGGGCCATAGTCTAAAGATGTAGTATGGTCACCAATCTTGGATGCTACAATAATCTCGTATGATAAGAAATCTTTTTTTACTAACTTTTCTAATGGCAATGGTATTTCCTACGCCTGCAGCTGCAGCACCAATTGCACCGGGTGCATTTTCAACAACCTGGGACACAGGCGCCGATACTACTATTTCTATCACGCTCGGTGATTGCGATGATGGTGAAGATATCTATTGGGAAGAAATAGGGAATGCCACAAACAATGGTACAGATACTTGCCAAATTGGTTTGACTACCATTACTTTCCCAACTGCTGGTCAGTACCGGGTTGATTTCAATGGAAACTGGACAAGTTTAAATTTAGGACTTAGTGCGAACCGAAATAAGTTTCGAACGGTTGAACAGTGGGGGAGTAGCGTCTGGACCACCATGGCTAGCGCGTTTGCTGGAGTGACTCAGCTCACCTTTAATGCGGCTGACACACCAGACCTGTCTTTAGTGACAGATATGTCATATATGTTTGACGGTGCCAGTAACTTCAATTCTGGGATTGGAAACTGGGACGTCTCGAACGTAACGACGTTTTTTTTCATGTTTCGGAACGCTGCCGCTTTTAATCAACCTCTTAATGCTTGGAATACTTCGAGTGTCACTGATATTCGCGGAATTTTTAAAAACGCTACTTCTTTTAATCAGCCGCTTGACGCCTGGGATGTATCAGGAGTAACCCAAATGCATGGCGTGTTCGCTGGCGCTACTTCTTTTAATCAACCATTAAATGCGTGGGATGTGACTCAGGTTGTTTCGTTTCGGGGTGAAGCACCCTATTTTGATGAAGGGATGTTTGCTGGCGCTACTTCTTTTAATCAGCCGCTTGACGCCTGGAACACTGCAAATGCTACGGATATGAGGTGGATGTTTAACAACGCTACTTCTTTTAATCAACCATTAAATGCATGGGATGTATCAAATGTAGCTTATACACGGGGTATGTTTCAAAACGCTACTTCTTTTAATCAGCCGCTTGACGCCTGGGATGTTTCATCTGTGAGCGATTTTCAAGAAATGTTTTTTGGTGCATCAGCCTTTGATCAAGACCTTGGAGCGTGGCAGATTGAAGATGGTGACATCTTGACCGATATACTCCGTAGCTCTGGCTTGTCGTCACAGAATTACGCAAATCTTTTAAATACGTGGTCGGTACAAAGCCCGATGCCTACTGGTATTGATCTCGGTACAATTTCGACAACCTATTGCGACACAGCAACCGCGGCGCATACGGCACTGATTGACACCTATTCTTGGACGGTAACAGATCTTGGCGCAGCACCATGTGTTGATGCGGAAGAAGAATCTCCTTCACGCAGTAATGGCTCAAGTCGCTATCGAATTCCTTCAGATACAATGACTACCGAGTCAGAAGTGTCGAGTACGGCGTCGTCGTTACCAACGCTAACAGTCGGTAATCGTGGTCTCTATGGCGCGTTGCGTGATCTGCTACCGTACATGGGTACAAATCGAACACCAGTATCTGTATCACCTACAGCCCCTCAAGATACTGCACCGCTGTGGCGGAATGCGATGTCACTACTCAAGCACTATAACGAGAATCCGTCCTGGCCATTTCCTTGGTAACACAATCATCTCGAACACTGTGTTCACGTTAGAAAGCTTGCTTGTAACGTCTAAGCTGTTTACTGAGTAGTAAATTGTACATGCGTATTCTGGTTACGGGGGCGGCGGGTTTTATTGGGAGTGCGGCAGCGGCGCGATTTGTGCGTGAGGGGCATGACGTTGTTGCATTGGATAGTTTCAATGATTATTACGACCCTGTTTTGAAGCGCCAGCGCGTTGCTGCGCTCATTCCATCGGTACCGCTCTATCGGCTTGATATCACTAATCGCGACGCATTGTCGGCACTTTTTGATTTGCATCAGTTTGACGCGGTGGCACATTTTGCGGGTCAAGCCGGGGTGCGTTACTCGGTCGATGTGCCTGAATCATATGTAACAGCGAATGTGCTGGGGATGCAAACGCTTTTAGAAGTCATGCGGCAGCATCACGTGTTACGGATGGTATTTGCGTCAACCTCTTCAGCCTATGGGGTTGATACACCCTCACCGTTTTTAGAGACTGCTTCAGCTGACAAACCTGTTTCGGTATATGCCGCTACGAAGCGCGCCGGAGAACTTTTGGCACACAGCTATTTTGTGCAATACGGTATACAAACTACCTGTGTTCGATTTTTCACCGTGTATGGGCCGTGGAGTCGCCCCGATATGGCCATGCTCAAATTTGCTAAATCAATCATGGCGGGAGAACCGATTGATATTTACAACTATGGTAAACTCCGCCGCGATTTTACGTACATAGACGATATTGTTGAGGGTTTTACCTTGGCACTTCAAAAACCACTTGGTTATGAGATTGTGAATCTTGGTAATGGCCAACCGATTGAGTTAATCCGCTTCGTCGAGGTACTGGAAAAGGCGCTTGGAAAAAGAACCGAACGTCGCTTGCTGCCGATGCAACAAGGCGATGTGTTTGAGACTTTTGCGAATACTACAAAAGCTAAGGAACTGCTGGGCTTTTCAGCAAAAACCAATTTTGAAGCCGGTGTTCAGGCATTTGCAGATTGGTTTCGAGACTATCAGAAAATGTGAGTTACTGAGAACGAAGTCAGGGTGTAGTGCGGTATGATTGGTGGGTGATTACGGATCAGGAAAATATCCGGAATTTTCGCGTGGTATCCGCGCGACATGACGTCCCACAAGAATTCACCGCAGGTGTGCTCATTCCGGCTGCGAGGCGAAAGGAGAAAGCAGTGCCACCATTACGGACAGCATTTATACAGGGTGTTCGGGTGCTTACGATATTTGTACTGTCCTTTTGTGTCAGTATGGGCGGCTTGGTGGCAGCGAGTTATCAGGGTACACGTCTTGCAACGCCTGATACCGGAGAGCTTGTCCCGAGTGCAGCGGAACACATATATGCTGAAGCACCGCTTCAATACGGTATTCAGCTCGCGCTTAGTCAGCCTGATTTCTTTCAAGAAACTCGCGATACGTTTATTGCGAGTGAAAAGAACTTTATTGAAGCAGATTTAAGGAACATGGAACTTCGGTACTTTGAAGCAGGAGAGGAAGTATTTAAGGCGCCAATTGCATCAAAAGGAAAAGAAGGTTCGTGGTGGGAAACCCCGGCTGGTTTGTATTCGATTGGCTTTAAGAAGGAAAATCATTTTTCATCGTTTGGTTCAGTGTATCAACCCTGGAGTATGACATTCCAAGGAAACTTTTTCATACATGGCTGGCCGTATTTTCCTGACGGAACACCAGTGCCCGAAGGCTTTTCCGGAGGCTGTATCCGTTTGAGTAACGAGGATGCTGAAGCGCTGTATAACCTAGTAGCTGTCGGTACGGAAGTTTTGGTGCATGAAGCAGATTTTGCAAACGACGATTTTGTCTACGAACCAAAAATCCCTGAACTTGAAACCCCAAATTATCTCTTGGCTGATATTCAAAATTCAACCATTCTCGCAGCGAGTGATCTTGATGCGGTGGCGCCGAT
>JACCDG011451074.1_pt1 | contig 11601 bp, 7 predicted proteins | sample 7442471 | NCBI WGS metagenome assembly JACCDG01 (sample SAMN15323444, study PRJNA562643) | freshwater metagenome | isolation source: river surface water | place: USA:Blue River Watershed | collected 2017-08-17
ATTCTCACTAAGCAGATCGATGATCTTTCGAAGCATCTTAAGAAGAACGCGAAGGATTTTCATTCGCGAAGAGGTCTTCTTCAGATGGTCGCAGACCGTCGCAAGCATCTAAAATATCTCGAGCAGAAGGACGCAAAAGCGTACAAGTCACTCGTAAAGAAGCTTGATCTAAAGAAGTAAGAAGAGCAGATTGAAACGCGCGTATGGCCACTGGCCATACGCGCGTTTCAACTATCTGCTATACTATGTATAGATATTTTCAAAAGTATCGTTTTTAAAAGAGAAGGTTTTTAAAGTTTTTCAAAATGTCAGTTATAAAACATGCTGATCAGCGTGTCGCTATCTTTATTGATACACAAAATCTCTATCACAGCGCAAAGAATATTTATCGGACAAAGGTTAATTTCGATGCCGTCGTAAAAGCAGCACTTGGGGATCGCAAACTTATTCGAGCAATAACCTACGTCGTCACTACAGAGACAGGCGAGGAACAATCGTTCTTTGAGGCCCTTCAGAAGATTGGTATTGAGGTCAAAACAAAGGACCTTCAGGTATTCTTTGGAGGAGCAAAGAAGGCAGACTGGGACGTAGGACTCGCCATTGATGCCATAAAATACGCCTCGAAAGTTGATGCAATTGTTATTGCATCAGGTGATGGCGATTTCATTCCATTGGTGGAGTACATACGATCGCAAGGATGTCAGATTGAATGTATTGCGTTCGGACGATCCAGCTCAGGCAAGTTGCGTGAGGTGGTCGATGACTTTATTGATATGGACGAACGTCCAAATCAATTCCTTATTGGCTACCGAGGAAATGGGCGTAATCGAAGACCTACTACACGAAAGAAGACGGGGCGAAGCAACGACGAGGAGACAGACATGATGTAGGGAACTCTTCAAACAAAATGCGCCTGATTCTACATACGGAATCAGGCGCATTTTCCATGCTACACTGTCCGCATTACTAGCACTGTCTCTAAAACGCCCCGTCCGCTCTGTGGCGGGGATGAAAGAGATCTTAAAATCAGATTCGGCGGAGGCCGAATCTTTAGCTAGCAAAAACGCCAGGTTCGGCCGGCGCAATGCTTCGAGGTTCTACCCCGAGTACAATCAGGCCGACGTTTTTACTAGTCGAGCTATATACGGAAATTCCATGGAGAGAAAATCGTATTCTATCAATATCGCAGGTAAGACACTTACTGCCAATTTTACTAATCTCACCAATCAGGCTCATGGTTCTGTAATGATTACCATGGGTGAGACGGTGGTACTCGTCACTGCCGTTATGAGTCGGAAGACTGTAAGTGGGCTTGGATATTTTCCACTCTCCGTTGAATTTGAAGAGAAATTCTATGCAGCGGGACAAATCCTTGGGAGCCGATTCCAACGACGCGAAGGACGCCCTTCTGATAGTGCTGTCTTGTCTGCGCGTATTGTTGATAGAACTATTCGACCACTCTTTAATCACAGCATACGCAATGAGGTACAAGTGATTGCAACTGTTTTAAGTAGTGGCGAAGATGATCCTGATGTACTTGGCGTCATTGGTGCGTCACTCGCATTAGGAGTCTCTGATATTCCATGGGATGGTCCTGTGAGTGCTGTGCGCATTGCGGAGCGGAAGGACGGTGGCGGACTCGTAATAAACCCTACCTATACCGAACGTGCGGAAGGATTGCTTGCGTATGAGGTGCTTTGCTGTGGTAAAGATGGATTTGTGAACATGATCGAAACAGCAGCCACTGAAATATCAGAAGCTACTATCATTGACGCACTCACACGCGCATCTGAGATACACACCACCATTGAAACCTTCCAAAAACAGATTATTCGTGAGATTGGAAAAGTGAAGCGTACTATTGAACTTCCTGAGCTTGATCCTACAGCACAAAAACTCTTTGAAGAACACATTGCACCACGTCTATCAGAAACCATCTTCTCAAACCGCTCAGGAAAAGTACATCTCTATGAACTCAAAGACGTATGGTTTTCTCTTCTTAAGAAAGAGAGCCCAGAGACTGATACTGGAATAGCGGCCGATTTCTTTGAGCATGCAATTGATGCTGAGCTTCATCGAGGAGTGATACATGACAAGGTGCGACCTGACGGACGTGGCATGGATGAAGTTCGTACACTCTTCGCACAAGCAGGTGGCATCTCGCCAGTACTCCATGGTAGCGGTATCTTTTACCGAGGAGAGACTCACATCTTTACTGCCCTTACCCTTGGTGGACCTGATGATTCGCAGATACTTGATACCATTGAAGAAAATGGCGTAAAGAAACAATTCATGCACCACTACAACTTCCCCCCATTCTCTGTAGGGGAGACAGGGCGCGTGGGAGGAGCAAATCGACGCATGATAGGACATGGAGCGCTTGCAGAAAAGGCACTACTTCCTGTAATCCCTCCGAAGGTTTCCTTCCCGTACACCATCCGCCTTGTTTCTGAAACAATGGCATCAAACGGTTCAAGTTCAATGGGCTCAGTATGTGCATCAACACTCGCGCTCATGGACGGAGGCGTTCCTATCACAAGTCCTGTCGCAGGTATTGCATCAGGCCTTATGATGGAAGACGAAAATACCTACCAGCTTATAACCGATATCCAAGGACCTGAAGATGAACATGGAGATATGGACTTCAAAGTTGCAGGCACTCGAAAGGGAGTCACTGCCATGCAGATGGATGTGAAAGTGGGTGGTATCCCTATTGCCATCTTGGCGCAAGCTTTGGAAAAAGCTCGCCTTGCTCGTCTTCAGATCCTCGATACCCTCGAAGCAGAGATAGCTACTCCGCGAGCGGACATATCACCAAGAGCACCAAAAATCTTAGTCATACAAATAAATCCAGACCAGATCGGACTTGTTATCGGTTCGGGTGGTAAGACTATCAACGGTATCAAAGACGACACGGGTGTTGATGAAATTACTATTGAAGATGACGGTACGGTATATATCACAGGTCGTGGTGATGCACCTGAAGCCGCTCGCACACGCATTGCCGATCTCACCCGAAAGTTTGATATCGGAGAAGTACTCGACGTCACTATCACACGCATCGCAACGTTTGGTGCCTTCGCAAAGATGAATGCACAGACTGAAGGACTGATCCATATCTCTGAAATCGTCCCGTGGCGACTTGATACACTTGACGGCATTCTTAAGGTTGGTGATGTTGTTCAAGTCATGGTATCAAAAGTTGAAGATGGAAAAGTTGGTCTCTCTATAAAGAAAGTTGATCCTGATTGGGGAACAAAACGCGGACTCTCTGCTCCTAAAAAATAAAATACGTGTAAGAAAATACGCTCACACAGGTGAGCGTATTTTTCATATAATTCATGCGATACTAGTAGCAGCATGGCTGACGAAAAGAAAACTTCTGGATCGGATACGCTCGGTATTATTTTTAAGAATCCGAAACCAAAGCCAGACGAATCGGCAACATCACCGATGGCAGAACTCTATGGTCGTTCACTGTCTTCAATTTCTGATCCCAACAAAAAAGACATTCGTACCTTCAATCTTGAGAATGCATTCTCTGAAAAAACTTTGGAGGAAGGAACAATTGTCAGTGACCGACGCAAAGATCGACCAGGCTTCCTTAAAAATGTGGGGTTGGCGTTTTCTGAATGGCAACATAAAATATTGCACTCATTCCAAAAAGAAAATACTAACAATGACACTAACAAGAAGTATGGTACAGAAACTCGTGAGAAAAAAACTACAACCGTAACACCTTCTTCGCCAACAAAAGATGCAACACCCCCTATTGAAAAGATGCGTGTCATGCAACACGATCTTGATGCACACACAGCCGCAACAACAGTTCCAAAGAGAGATTCAGTATCTGGACTGCAGAAGATGCGAACCTTTAAGAGCGACGCTGCACTTCTTCAAAATACTCCTGAAAATAAAAAGCCCGTGCCTAGTGTATCAAAGCCAAAACTGCAACCAGTTCCACAACCAAAAGAAGAAAAAGCTCCCGAACCAAAGTTTGAAATAAAAAAGCCCATCAAGAAAGACGCTGCTCCGCAGATACTAAAAAAGGATGCGCGTTTATCAGTACCTGATGTACGCACCGCAATGGTCGCTCCAGAAGTCTCAACACGTCTTCAGACCGATGCGGCATCATTTATACCAGGTGCTAGAAAAGAAGACTCGGACAAAAAACAAGTGGTAGAAAAGAACCCAATTCGCACGTATGTACCACACATACCCGACACTATTTCACGTAGAGATGAAGAATCTGTTCCAAAGAAAATAGAGTCAACGTCCACGCAAAAGAATATTCCTTTACAAGAAGTGACCGAGGTACCGCAATGGACACATACGCTGACTAGTACAGAAACTGTGCATGATCAAAAGCCTAACGACGCGCTTCCTAAAATAACGCCAATCCCACAACCTCCTATTAAACCTGCGCCTGTACTAGGTAAAAGCGTTACCCCTATCTTGCCTCACGAGATACGCTCCATCGAAAGTAATGAGCCAGTACATGAAACAGAGCCTGATCGAGTCGTACACACAGCGCCTGCAAATCTGCCTGTGATCGAAGATGTGGTGGTAACGGAACCAGCTACCCTTGTGAAACAACCTCGGGAAACAATCGTTGCGGAGGTGTCTGCACTTAAAGCAGATGCCCGCAATTCTCTCGAGTGGGGTAATAAAACAACGTTTCACGCGGATGAATCAGCGCGTGCCCCTATTGGGGAAACAAAGGTGACACCTCCATTAACTACGAGAAGTGTCCCCGTACCACAGGTGTCGCGGAGTCGAGAATCGAATCACTCACTTCAATTCATGATACGTATGGTACTCGCACTCATTGGAACAGGGACTCTTATCGTGCTCGGAGCAATGTTCTTTACTCAAGAAAAAGTGACACCACGTGTGGATACTAATACCCCCACTTCACTGGTGGAATCAATGGGATCGAGTACCGTGAGTGTGCCTCCGCAAGATTCTCGAAACATTATGCTTAGTGAAAATCCACAAGTGTTTCTCACTGCAATTGCACGAGCAATTGGGGAAGCGCCTGCAGGACTCACCTACCTAGAGGTATACACAGGTGAGCCACTCCGTGATGCGACAGCGCAAGAATTTTTTGGACATCTTAAAACAACACTGATGCCACGTGCCATACGAGCACTGCATGCAGAGTTCATCATTGGAAGCATTACCACAACAAAAAACGAACCCTTCATACTGATACGTTCAGATAATTTTGACACACTTTTTGCAGGACTGCTTGCATGGGAACCGTCTATGCAACAAGAACTCGCGCCTCTCTTTGGTACCGCGCAAGGCGAAAATACAGCATTTACCGATGCAGTGCAGAACAATAAATCCATTCGTATCCTTCGCAATACTGATGATGAAGAAACGCTATTGTACTCGTTTATCAACGAACGTACGGTGATTATTACCACATCAAGCGATGCTCTCTCAAAACTTATAGGACGTTTCTAGGACTTTTAGTTGTAGGCCATGTCCGCATGATATACTCCATGTATGGAACACAATGCGTACAGAACACGTCTTGAAGAAATGCTTCGCCTCATTACTGAAGAATTAAAAACTGTCGGTATTCATAATCCTGAAAATCCTTCAGATTGGGTTGCAAAAACAGAACCTAATGATACAGACGACGCAGACGAAAATCTCACCGCCGATCATATCGAAGATTGGAATGAACGTGTTGCGCTTGTTGCAGAACTTGAAGCGCGATACAACAACATTGTTGCTGCACTTGAACGAACCAAGAATGGTTCATTTGGTACCTGTGAAATATGCGGTGAAACAATCGAGTCTGAGCGACTTGATGCAAATCCTGCAGCACGTACTTGTATCGCTCATCGCGAAGGGATTGCCTAACACTATGGTAGCGCGCGTCTTCTCAGCACAGCCATCACTTATGAGTGCTGAGATTGTCACGATTGAATCAGACCTCTCACGAGGTCTGTTTTCATTTTCAATTGTTGGGCTTCCAGGGAAGGCTGTTGAAGAAGCACGTGACCGTATCTCGAGTGCAATTAAGCATACTGGTTTTACTTCACCAAAAAGTGAAAATCATAAAGTAGTGATATCACTCGCACCAGCCGATCTTAAAAAGGAAGGGCCTCTCTTTGATCTTCCAATGGCAATCGCTTACCTCATCGCGACAGGTTCTGTAACTGCTGACATTTCAAAAATAATTATCATCGGGGAATTGGGACTTGATGGGCAACTTCGTCCTGTTCGTGGTGTACTACCCATTGCTCGTAAATGTGTAGCAGCACAATTCGAAGAGATAATAGTACCGTGGCAAAATCAAGAAGAAGCTGCACTCATACCACATCTACGCGTCACGGCAGCACATTCTCTTAGTGAGGTCTTGGCACATCTTGATAAAAGTCGTACTGACCACACTGAAATACCACAAACACCACTCACCCAGATCGGAGGATTATGGAGTGAGAGCGCTGTCAGACTTGAGGATATTCGTGGACATGAGTCAGCAAAACGCGGACTTATGATTGCAGCGGCAGGTAGACACAACGTCATTATGGCTGGCCCACCAGGTACAGGGAAGACGATGCTCGCACGAGCACTACAAAGTATCCTGCCGCCACTCACACTCGAAGAAGCGTTGGAGGTTGCTTCTATACATTCTGTTGCGGGTACGGGTGAAACGCTCTCTCTTCGACCACCGTTTCGAAGTCCTCATCACACCGCATCGTATACCGCTCTTGTGGGAGGTGGCACCAATCCACGCCCAGGTGAAGTGACCTTGGCCCATCGCGGTGTATTGTTTCTTGACGAACTACCTGAATTTGAAAGACGCGCACTTGACGCACTCCGCCAACCTCTTGAAGACCGTATTGTTACTATCGCACGGGTAAACGGAACAGCACTTTTCCCTGCGAATTTCATTATGATTGCAGCCCTTAATCCAACACGTGGCGGCAATGAATCTGGAGACTACACACACCAAATGCTTGCAACCTACAAACAAAAAATCTCTGGACCAATTCTTGATCGTATCGACCTGTGGCTCCCGATACCTCATGTGGACTATGACACCCTCACCGAAAAACGCGTCCTTACGACAATCAATGAGACTGAGCGCGTACGTGAAAAAATCGCTCGCGCACGCGAACGACAATCTCATCGCTTTAAAGATTTAGGTATCAGCACGAACGGCGAAATGTCGGCGCGTGATATTGAAACATGCATTGAACTCACTTCAGGTGTTCGAGAACTTTTAAAACAATCCGCCCAGAAATTAGGACTCTCTCCCCGCAGTTACCACAGGCTAGTGAAAGTAGCGCGTACCATTGCTGATCTTCACGATGTGGAAGATCTTTCAGAACAGCATGTCCTTGAGGCACTGAGCTATCGACCAAAGTTATCTAGCTAAGAAATACAATGAGTGCGAGAGAAGCGAGATAAACAAAATAGAGAAGGAATAAATACAATTCACGAAAAGGATTACGGCGTATGAGCGAATACGCACATACTGAAGCAATGATTCCTGGCACAAGAAGTCGCATATCCTCAAGTATGAAAGGTACGAGTAACAAAGCGAATGCGACAAGACTCCAAACAATAATACGTCCGTGCTTGTCTCCAAAGATTACGGGAATGGTGTAGACCTTAGCTAAACGATCTCCCGCAACATCTTTGACATCCTTCACATTTCCGATAAGCGTGATGATAACGAAAATGAGCACTGCCCACGCCATAGGAAAATAAACAAACGACTGCTCAGTACTTACGGTAAAGAAACCTGCAACCACTGCAGAAAGAGTGGCGAGTGCAACGCATGATGCATTTATGAGTACGAATCGTTTGAGGTGAAGTGGTGGGGAAGAATAGATCCACGATATAGCTACAAAAACAAGAATCGTGAGGAACGCAACGTGTCCTGCCAAAAAACCTGTGACAAGTGCTCCGCCAAGAAATATACCAGCAGCAGTCCGCATGTCGGATACTGAGAGTGCCTTTGTAATAAGTGGCCGTGTACTATTGGTAAGCGCATCTGAATCTCGATCAACAATATCGTTCACCGCAATTGCGAACATCCACACAAGAAAGAAAGACACGTAGAGGAGTATGAGCGTAGTGACATCAAATAAACCGTATGGCAGCGACCGTCCTACACCCTCTACGTATGCAAGTACAATACCTACAGTAACCGCTACCCAATAGTGCATTACGCGCTCAGGACGAGCATTCTGCATCACCGCTTTCCATTTCTCTGGCACAATACGAAACAAAACAAATGCCACAAGCGGTAGTACTATCATGGTGCATACCTGTGCCATGGCAACATTGGAATACATATCATGAGTACGTGTAAGCGACGAGAACATCTGATCAGAACGGAAGAAGCTTGATTTCAGTAACGAGTGCTGTATCTCAAGAAGCCAACCAAAATTGCCTGTCATACCCACAAAATTCGGCAAGATACCCAAGAGAAAGATCGTAGTATAGAAGAGGAGTCCCGCTATAAGACTCCGCAACAATGAAGCTCCTACGTAGCGCGCATATGCAAACATGGCAAGTGTCAAAATCGCAAGTTCAATACGAATGCCAAAGGTGGCACCCGTAGAAGCAGGACTTGCGAAAAACCATGTAACATAATTCTTCAAAAGCATTTCAGGCGCACCAAATACGTACGTCATGTGTGTGCCTGCTCCTTGAGTAAAGATAAGATCAAGAACAGGTGGTGTAATAATAATCAGAGCACCAAACAAGGTTACCTTAGCAATACGAAGCATGTCTCTTCCTATGCAAAAATGCATCACAGTCATGACCGCAGTAAGTCCCGTTAGATACCAGAGCGTATAGTGGAGTATCGTCTCAATATCCGATGTTGCAAGAACACCAAATTGCCGTCCCGAAAAATTCTCAAGAAATATTCGTACAAATACAATACCTATAAAACCAGCAAACCAGCCCCCTACGGTCATAGGAGTTTCTTCAATTGCCCGAAAGAGACGATGAATCATGTCTCGCTAGTATAAAGGCGTCATCTCTAAAAGAAAACAGCAGGTGCGTCTGGCACCTGCTGTTTTCTCAAATTTCGTATCTCTTAAAAAGGATTCGTTGCGCCACGCACTTCAAAGTGTAAGTGATCACCTGTCGAACGTCCTGTGGAGCCGACATATCCAATAACCTGACCTTGTACTACGGTAGCACCCACAACGACGGCCGTACGACTCATATGTGCGTACAAGGTCTGCGATCCTTTTGGATGCTTGATGACTACATAGAGACCGTAGCCACCATTCCATCCTGAAGCACGCGAAACGATTACTTCACCTGAAGCTGCAGCGAGAATTGGTGTTCCCGCTGGGGCTGCGAGGTCGACACCGTTATATCCGTGTATACCCTGCGTTCGTTGAGCACCAGGAAGTGGGTTACTGTATGCGGAACCCTGTGATGAAGTGCTCCCTGATGAGCGTGTCGCGACCACTGTTTTTGGTTGCGCTGTAACTGCAAGTGTACCGTCTGGAATCACAATAGTATCACCAACTGAGATGCTCTCAGCCGAAGCAAGCTGATTGTATGCAAGAATGTCATCAACGTCGCCATCATACTTCTTTGCAATGGTTTGAATGGTGTCACCGCTTTTCACCACATGACGCACACCAGTGATAGGGAGGATAACGAGAGAATCACCAGGACGTATACGATTAGCATTCGTAAGGTCATTTGCCCAAAGAACGGTCTTTGCACTTACATCAAACATCTCTGCAATTTGGGAAAGTGTGTCACCTTCACGAACAACGTAGACGCTAATCTCTCCATTAACTACTTTTGAAACCGTGGTGTTCTTACCACTTGCATCACTTACTGCTACGAGTGCGCCATCCTCAACAAGGATATCGCCACCGCCCTTTGCTGGATTAGGATTCGAATGAACTGCAGCCTTAAGGAGGGGAACCGTTTGTAGATTCTGCTCTCGTAATTGAGACTCTGGCTCAGAAGCAGCAGTTGTTTCAAAAAGAAACGCACGTGCTGTGGTGTGCACGAGGAGTGCAATTACTGCAAAAGAAATAATCAACGTTCGTTCCGCATTGCGGCGCGACATGAGTCTCTTTTCTATATATGTCATCTGAGTGAGGCGTTTTTGTGCGTCACCCGATTCCTGAAGATTCGGTAAAATAGTCTTTGTTTACGGTCTCACCGCCATACTTCCGCTACGGTCAGTCTGAAAGAAAAAGGCGCCCTTTGAATGCCTCAAAGGCCCCCTCGGTAACAAACTACTTTTTTGCTACGGTTATCATGATAACCGACCCATCGTGAGGTTCAACCTTGCCAAGTCGGCTTGTCCACAGCATTATAAAAAGAGTCTTTCTATGGCTTGTACGGTAGCTTTTTAAGCTATTGTCTAAATGACTATTATGTTGCCTAATTAAATATCATGTACGGGAAGGTCTACTTGCTATGACATGCTATAGTGATGCCACTCATGACTCCTCGCCATCTTGAAAACCTGAATGAGGCGCAGAAAAATGCCGTACTTTCAATCGATGGACCCCTTCTTGTACTTGCAGGAGCAGGTTCTGGCAAGACGCGCGTTATTACGCATCGTATCATTCATCTTATTACTCAAGGAGTTGCTCCAGAACGAATTCTTGCGGTTACTTTCACCAACAAGGCTGCTAAAGAGATGCGTGGGCGGGTCATAGAGCTTATAGGTACGTTTTTTCCTGCCAGCAGAGCTGGATACGACGCTCTACCGACAGTAACCACATTTCACTCATTGGGCGTACGTATATTGCGAGAGCACCATGAAACATTTGGCCTTAAAAAACAATTCACCATCTATGATCGGAGCGACTCATCGCGTGCCATAAAACAAGCACTCGTGACTAAAGGATACGACCCAAAGCAGTTTGAACCTCGACGCATACTTTCACATATCTCTCGAGCAAAGGGAGATGCTCAATCTTTGGCTGATTTCCGTGATGCGGCACGTAGTTACCCAGAGCGTGTCACTGCTGATGTGTGGGAAGAGTATGAGGCGATTCTTCGCAAAGAACATGCTTTGGATTTTGATGATCTCCTCGCAAAGACACTTTCTATGCTCAAAAGCCATCCACCAATTCTCGAGATGTACCGCAATCGATACCAATTCGTGCACATTGATGAGTATCAGGATACAAACCGTGTGCAATATGAAATTGCACGTCTCATTGTTGGCACTCGAGCAAATCTCTGTGTTGTGGGCGATGTTGATCAAAATATATACTCTTGGCGTGGCGCTGACATCAAGAATATTTTGCAATTTGAACATCACTTTCCTGAAGCAAAAATAATCTTACTCGAAGAAAACTATCGCTCGACGCAAACCATCATTGCCGCATCAAACGACATCATAGAGAAGAATGTGAACCGTCCGCAAAAAACGGTATTTACAAAGAATCATGAAGGTGAGCTCATATCTCTTTATGCAGCAATGGGCGCTGAAGAAGAAGCGGAGCATGTTGCCTTGACCGCAAAGAAATTAGTTGCAGGAGGCGCGCGTCCTTCCGATATCGCCGTTTTGTTCCGTACCAATTTTCAATCACGGGCACTTGAGGAAGCATTTCTAAATTATGGCGTACC
>JACCDG011949043.1_pt1 | contig 11600 bp, 8 predicted proteins | sample 7442471 | NCBI WGS metagenome assembly JACCDG01 (sample SAMN15323444, study PRJNA562643) | freshwater metagenome | isolation source: river surface water | place: USA:Blue River Watershed | collected 2017-08-17
CGCAAGCGCTCGATTTCGCTGTAATCACGCTCCTGCTCGGCCTTGCCGATGGCAATTTCGGCCATGTAGTTGCGGAGGATATATTTCGGATTGCATTGGCGCATTACTACACTGCGCTGCGTTTGATACATTGATTCCTGACGCAGTCGCAGGGAATAATGTTGCGCCCATTGATCAAAGGCATCACGTTGCAAAAACATGTCGCGTAATGCAGCGTTAGCCTGTTGGGGCTGGAAGTCGCATAGACGGCGAAAAAACAGAGTGTAATCCACCCGGTCTCGCGCCATCATGCCGAGCAATTGACTGATCAGCGCCATGTCATCTGGCTGTGTTGTGTGCAGACCGAGTTTCCGCCGCAAGTTTTGATCCAAAGCTGTTTCGAATATGGCTTTGTATTGGTTTAGCGCGTCAATGGCGCTGTCTTGATCCATCAGCGGCAATAGCGCTTGAGCCAGACATTGCAGATTCCACAGCCCTACTTGCGGTTGTTGATCAAATGCGTAGCGTCCGCCAGGGTCGGAGTGATTGCAGATGTGAGCGGGATCAAATGCGTCAAGAAAGCCAAAGGGGCCGTAGTCGATGGTTAAACCCAGAATCGACATATTGTCGGTATTCATGACGCCATGGCAGAAGCCGACGGCCTGCCACTGGGCAATCAGTCGTGCGGTGTTTGCTACAACTGCTTGCAACAGGCCGACATAAGGATTGTTTTGCTCGCGGCATTCCGGGTAATAGTGCTTGATGACGAAATCTGCCAGGGTGCGGATTTCGGTATGTTGTCTGCGGTAATAAAACACTTCGAACGAGCCAAAACGCACAAAGCTTGGGGCCAGCCTGGTGACGACAGCAGCGGTCTCCATGCGTTCGCGATATACCGCTTCATCCGAACCCGTGATCGACAGGGCGCGGGTTGTCGGAATACCCAGTCCGTACATCGCCTCTGAACACAGATATTCGCGAATGCTTGAACGCAGCACGGCACGGCCGTCGCCATTGCGTGAATAGGGGGTCGGACCGCTGCCCTTGAGTTGTACTTCCCAGTGCTGGCCAGCATTATTCCGGATTTCGCCCAGCCACAAGGCTCTGCCATCACCCAGTTGCGGGACGTAAACACCAAATTGATGTCCGGCATACAGCGCCGCCAGACTATCCTGTCCTGGCAAAGGCATATTGCCGCTCAGGTAGGCTGCCAGATCGGCATGCTGTGTCGACAGTGGATTCAGATCCAGCAGCTGTGCTGCCTCGGGGTTAAACGCTACCAGATACGGCGCTGCTAGCGGTGTAGCCGGCAATCGGCTATAAAAGCCGCTGGGTAATGTGGCAAAACGATTGGTGAAATGCTGGTTCGCCAGAGTTTTCATGATGTAGCCCAACAAGAATTACCTGATTATATTACTCAGCTATTGTTGGGCGTAACCCTTTCACACTTACGGGATTTGCACCATGGAACACCGAACGTTGATTGACACTGATGAACTGGCGCGACATCTGACTGACCCGAATTGGCAGATTATCGATGTGCGGCACAATCTGGTCGATGTTGAGGCCGGATTCGCACAATATGTGCAGGCGCATATTCCAGGCGCACATTTCCTGCATCTGGATCGGGACTTGTCTGCGGCAAAAACCGGCAGCAATGGCCGTCACCCGTTACCCTCGGCGGCCGCATTCAGCCAGAAGCTGCGGCGGATTGGCATCGATCACGGCCAAACAATCGTGATTTATGATGATGCCGGAGGGATGATGGCCGCCCGTTTGTGGTGGATGTTGCGTTGGTGTGGCATTTTCAGCGCGGCAGTATTGAATGGCGGCTGGCAGAAATGGTGTGCGGAACAACGTCCCTGCAGTGCAGATCGGGCGCCGGTAAAGCCGAGTGAATTTGCTGCCAGTGGCAATCGGCTGGCCTGGGTGGATGTGGGTTATGTTCAACAGCACCTGGCGCATGGCGATATGTTGTTGCTGGATGCGCGCAGTGCCGAGCGCTTCCGTGGCGAAAACGAAACACTGGATCCGGTTGGCGGACACATACCCGGCGCTAGGAATCATTTTTTTCAGCTGAACCTGGATGTGCGAGGCTGCTTCAAGAGCGCGGGTGAATTGCGCAGCCAGTTTCAGGCTTTGCTGGGTGATTGTCCGCCGCAGCAAGTGGTTCATCAATGTGGCTCTGGCGTGACTGCTTGCCACAACTTGCTGGCGATGGAAATTGCCGGACTGCCTGGTTCCCGTCTTTATCCTGGATCCTGGAGTGAATGGTGTGCCGACTCCGCCAGGCCGATAGTTATTGAATGAGAATAATTGTTGTTTGACATTGCTGTGAGTTATAAATGATAATGCTTCTCATGTTCTTGTTGTGGGAAGACCATCATGTATGTCTGCCTTTGTCATGCTGTGACCGATCGCCAGATTCGTGACGCCGTAGAAAGCGGATGCACTTCCATGCGCGATTTACGTAATGAACTGGGTGTGGCGACCCAGTGTGGCCGATGTGCCTGCCATGCCAGGGATGTGTTGAATCATGCCTTGATGCAGATTTCAGAACCGATGACAGTCGCTGCCTGACTCAGGAAAAACTGCTGTATTCTCCTCCTGCCGGGATGTTATGCTGCTCTCCGATAATGCACGCATGAGGGGGTGTAACATGAAAGGTGACAAGAAAGTCATTGCGTTTCTCAACAAAGTGCTGGTTAACGAATTAACTGCCATCAACCAGTATTTTCTGCATGCCAAGATGTACAAGAACTGGGGCCTGAAGCGTTTGGCCGAGCATGAATATCACGAGTCGATTGACGAAATGAAGCATGCGGACAAGCTGGTCGATCGTATTCTGTTTCTTGAAGGGCTGCCCAATCTTCAGGATTTGCACAAGCTTTTGATCGGCGAAAACGTCGAGGAAATGCTCAAGTGTGATCTGAAACTGGAAATGGACGCCCTGCCATTGCTGAAAGAAGCGGTGGCGCATTGTGAGAGTGTTGGCGATTATGTTTCGCGCGAATTGTTCGAAGACATTCTGGAAAGCGAAGAAGAGCATGTCGATTGGCTTGAAACCCAGCTTGAGTTGATTCGCCAGATGGGGCTGCCCAATTATATCCAGTCGGCGGCAGCAGACGCCTGATATCTGTCGGGAGCCCGACCGCTCTCTGCGAAAGGCAGCTCAGGCTGCCTTTTTTGTTGCTTCAGTTCTGCAGCATGAAGGTCGAATATTCCAGCCTGTCCAGCTTGCGATCCAGCAGCATCATGCCCAGCAAAACCGTAAACAGCAATGACAGGGCAAAACCATAACCGTAATAGGCGGGGCCCAGCTGCAGCGACAGAAAGGTGAGTGCAATATTCAGCACCACAAACACTGAGCAAAGCAGCAACACGATATGTCGCTTGTCGAGGTAGAAAAATACATTGAGCAAACCGAGCAGAACCACCTGTGTGCCGGCAGCAACCACATCGATGTACAGCAAGCCCTGATACAGCTGCGATACCCCCAGCAGCCGCAGTAGTGCCGGCGCGGCGGTAAAGGTGATCAGTACTGCAATGCTCTGGATCTTGATGATTTCAAAAATGCCCTGGCGGATTGTAAATACCATTTCGTCGCGCAGGTGTTCGATTTGATCCAGGCTGCCACCTTCACGTACTGCGTTGTAGAACTTGTCGTAATACTCGACAAAATCGGTTTCCATGCGGGTCAGAAACACCGCCATGCCGGGAATGATCGACAGGTAGGCCAGGAAAATCGGCAAATCGTAGATCAACGAAGCCTTGAGTGGCCCAATCACGTTTTGTCCGGTCGACGCGCCATACCAGAAAATAAACTTGTCTGACCAGACTCCCAGGTTGTACAGAAAGCCAATTGCCATCAGGCTCAGATACATGCGCTTTTTGCCGGCGAAATCGAATTCGATAAAGCGGCTGGAAGGATAGGTACGCAATGTCAGCACCATCATCCCCAGCAACAAGACGAATTGCCCAAGCACAAATCCGGCCAGCAAACCCTCCAGTCCGAATGGGCGTAACACCACAGCGGCCATCACCGAAATTGCATAACCCACCAGAAACAGCCAGAGAATCTGTTTGTATTGCTTCATGCCGGACAGAAAAATGGTGGCAATCCAGATCATGCTGAGGATGATAAAGCCGGACAACATCAGCAGTTGATAGACCGGATTCAGTTCGCGCAACAGCCACAACGTAAACACCAGGCCAATCGCGCCGCTGGCAAGCATGGTCACTTGCAGCGCACCGACAAAATTGGGTAGTACCGTGTCATCGCGTTTTTCAAACAGGCGATCGGAGATGTAGCGGGTGAAGGCGAGTTGCAGTACGCCGGTCAGGATCAGGCTACCGGCAATCAGGTGTGTTACCGAGACCTGAAACTGGGTGATGAGAAAATCCGGTACCACCACCGCCAGGCTCATGAAGCCGATCGCCTGAACGCCAAGAATCGACAACACCCACGGGCCGGCACCGATGATGCCGGCGTAGGTGTAGGCCTGAATCAGGCTGAAATAACTGTCGCGTTTGAGTAGTTTGCGTAGTTCAAAGCCAATGCCGGCCATCGGGAACAACCAGAAGAAATGTTACAGATCTGAATCTTAGCTTAATTGTGCCAGTGGCTACGCCCTGAATGTCGGCCTGCTTGACGTTTTGTGCTTGCACCTGGCGGCCTGCCCGCTGCCAATCGCCGCCGCTTGTAACGTGTACTAGCAGCCTGTCGGACTTGAGGCTAATCTGCTGCGCAGGGAGAAACAGTCCATATTTACCCGTTTTCTCGTTACATAGCCCCGCTATGCGCCTCGAAAATAACTCAATCTGTCCTTGTTTTCCCACTCGGTTCGCGACGATTGCTCAAGTCCGACAGGCTGCTAGGGCACCCCGCTGTGATGCGCTCTGGTATTGGTTTGCAGGCTCGCCTGCAGAGCAATGCCAGAGCGCCTTCTGGCGTGCCTCTCTTGGCTGTTGTCTGTGTCAGGATGTCAAAGGGGCTTGTGCCGGCCTTCATGCCTGTTCTATTGCGCCATGGCCCGCTGGTAAACATCGCGATACTGGCCAATCATCATCTCCAGTGTGTAGTAGGTTTCCACCCGTTTGATTGCGGCCACCTGTGCTGCATGCCAGGCTTGTTCGTCACCCAGCAGCTCAACGGCGGCATTGGCCAGCGCTTCCGGGTCGGCAATGCCGACCACCCGGCCGGATGCACCGATGGCGCGATCGGCTTCGTCGCTGCCGTAGATCAGCTGCCGGCATGAGCCGACATCAGTGCTGATGCCGGGCACGCCAGCCGCATAACCTTCCAGCAATACCAGTGGCAGTGCCTCGGAAATGGAGCTGAGCACCACCAGGCCAATCTTCGGCAGCAAGTCAGGGATTTTCTGGAAGCCGAGAAACTTGACGTTATTGCCCAGGCCCAGGCTGGCAACCAGATTGCGGCATTCTTCGGCGTATTCCGGCGATTCATCTTCCGGCCCGGCAATCCAGCCCTCGGCATTGGGAATGCGGTTGACCACGGTGCGCATGGCGCGGATAAACGTCTTGATGTCCTTGATCGGTACCACCCGGCCAATCAGGCACAAAATCGGCGGTACCTGCGCCGGGCGCTGATCGCGCAAGGGCGCCAGTGCCTTGAGGTTGATGCCGTTGGGAATGTTGCGGGTGCGGCTGGCATCGGCGCCGTCCTGCACTTGCCGCAGTCGGTTGGCTTCGTAGAGGGCGATGATGTCGTCGGCGGCGTCGTAACACAGCTTGCCCAGCGATTCGAAAAAGCGGATCCACAGCTGACGGAAATAGCTGATTTCAGTCGGGTCCTTCTGGAATACATTGCGGTTGTCGGAAATCCACTCGCTCTGGAACAGATCTATCTTGCGTTCCTTGGTGTAAATGCCGTGTTCTGACAGCACCAGTGGCCGGTTACGGCGGCGCTTGAGCATCGCGCCGAGAAAACCGGCATACCCGGTGGAAATGGTGTGAAACACCTTCACTCTCGGCATGCTCTCGGCGATTTTTGCCAGCGTCCAGATCGGTTGATGCATGGCGCGGATGGTCCAGAAATAGTCGACAAAACTCGGGTCGGTGGAGTGGCTGCGATAGTTCTGCTTGATGAAATCCCACGCTTTTTCACTGTAGAGAAAGGTTTCCCGATCCAGCTTGCCACCATCCAGCAATTCGGGTGTGAGCCTGGCGAAAGCGGCTTGCCCTTGTGCATTGCCGGCAGCACTGCGGAAATACTGGTGCATCTGCGCCACCTGTTCAAAGGTGGCCGCATCACCTCGCATGTCCTGCACCAGTGGCGCAGTGCTGGCTTCGTGCATGTAGTGGCATTCGAGGTGTACCACATTGTCCGGCAGCGGATATTTCGCCTCACCATAGTCCTCGCGGCGGCTGCCGAGAAAAATCAGCGCAAACGTGTATTCGGGAAACGAGCGGATGATCTGGTTGACCCAGCTCGATACCCCCCCGGAAACAAAGGGGAAGGTGCCTTCCAGCAGCAGGCCGATATCTGCCTCGGATGCGGTAGGAAATGAAGTCATGTGGTGCTCTCGTCGGCCTTGGTTTCGGGCATGCGCCAGAATTTCACCAGTGCCTGGGTTTTTTCCGAGTTGTCGAATGCCGACATCTCGCTCAATAGCTGGCGCACACGCTGGAAATCACGCTGCACAAAAGCCATTTCTGCCTGATAGGGCAGCAGCCGGATGGCCGGATAGCCGAGATCAATGGCGCGCTGGAAGGCTATGCCGGCCGCGCTGATCTGTCCCAGTTCGTTGATCAGCTTGCCCTGCAGCACCCATAAACCCGGCTCGTCCGGTGTCAGTTCCAGCGATTGCGCCACGTATTCCATCGACTGGCCGATGGCGTGTTTGCGCACGTCACCCTGCACCAGCCCCTGGTAGACCAGCTCCCAGTACAGCTCGGCCAGATGCCGCAGGCTGGTCTGGCGCGCGACTGGCGAGGCATTGTCATCAAGGTTGGCCATCTCTTCGGTGATTTTGTGATTGATGGCCTTCTCGCGCTGATCGAGCATGCCATACGCCACCAGCCGGATGTCGTCAGCCGGGTCGGTCAGCATTTGCCGCAGCAGCGGGCTGGAAAGCCGGCTCGGCATCTGCTGGATCGCCATCATCGCTTTCAGTCGCGATTCGAGGCTGGCATTCTGATCCAGCAGACGCGCGCGAATGCCGCCGGCGTCGTAGCGGATTTTTACATTGCCCGAGAGGTTGACATACTCTGGAATGGCAACCGTTTCAAAGCCTTTTTCCCGGCGGATCAAGGGCAGATAAGCCGCAACCAGAATGCCGACAAACAGCCCCACCAGGCCCATGAACGGGATAAAAAAGCTGAAGCTGAACAGAAACAGTAGCGCCCATCGCCGTGGCTGCTGATACTGTACCGGCATCAGTGCCCAGGCAAACAGGGCCAGGCAGACGCTGGCACCTGCGTGTGCGAGTAAAAACAGCAGCAGAACCTGCTGGTTGGGCATGTCGCTGAACAGCGTTGCCAGTGCACCGCTTTCCAGTGACAGGGCGAGTGTGGCCAGTTTGGCGTTGAGCATGGTTTATCGGTTGATGCGGCAGGTGGTAACAATGTCCTGCACCAGCAGCGGTGCATGGCCGACACCCACGCTGCTGTGGTGCGGTTTGATGCGGGCGCCAACAAAGTCGACGCCGAACTGATCCTGCAGCGCCGCCTCCACCCGTGCCAGATAACCCTCCACCGCCTGCTGGCCGGCCAGTGGCATCAGGGTCAGCATGATCTTGATCTCGCCCTCTTGCATCTCCCACACCAGGTCCAGCGTGCGCTGCATGCGTTTGATCATGGCGTAGATATCCTTTTGCCGCCCGGAGCGGCCCACCGATAGCGCAACAATATGGCTGGGAATACCGGTGTCCTTTTCGATGCGCGCCAGTTTCAGCACCTCTTCGGCAAACAGCTCCGGGCAGTCTGGCAACATTTCACGCATCGGGATCGCGGCATCGGCAGCAATCAGGTGGTCGGCATAATAGGCAATCAGCACCGTCAGCGTCTGCAGGGTTTCTTCGTTCAGCGCAAAAAACGGCATGCGTTCCACCACCAGCAGGCCACGCGTCTGCGACAGGCTGGTTTTGATCGGCGCCACCAGCAGGTAGCGGCTGGTTTGTGCCTGATCGCCCTCCAGGTGCTGTACGTGTGACAACATCTGGCTCTCAAGCGCAAATTGCAGCAGTGGATCGTCTGCCTGCAGGTTCTGGGCGCCGCCGATGCTGGCGGCGGGCTCGGCGTGGGGCTGCTTGCGCGACTGCATCGGGTGCAATGCGGCCACTTCCAGCTGGCAGAACTGTGCCAGAAACGACAGAAACTCCTGTGCCGCCGGCAGTGGCTCGTTGCCATGGGCACGTTCCAGCACAAACAGGCGCAATTTCAGCAGGGCATCACGCAGGGTGACGGGCTTGTTGATCAGGCTCTGTTCCAGCCTGTCGTGCGACAGGCGTTGCAGATACAGACGCTGCGTCAGGTCTTCCAGCCGGTGGTCGATGTAGCGGTTCACCTCCTGCATGCGCCGCACGCGTGTGCGCCACAGGCCGCTGTATTCCCCGCACAGCAGGGTCAGCAGCAGGCCGCCGAGAAAATACAGCTTGGGAAACGCGGCTTCGCTGGTAAGGCCGAGCCGCAGCGCCGCCAGCCAGGCAAACAGGATCAGTGCTGCCGATGCCACACCTGGCAGTGCGCCATAACGCAGCGCCAGCAACATCGGGGCAAACCAGGTCCACGGAAACTCGGCGCGGATAAACAAGGGGTCGCTGGCCCGTATGCCAACACCAATGCCAATCGTGATGCCGGTCAGCGCCACGGTCTCGAGCCAGACCCAGGCGGGATGCCTGGCCGGCGCCAGCCTTTGCCACAGTTCGTTTTTCACTCCAGGCCCGCACTCGACAACAGCTGGTTCAACAATTTCTGCGCCGTACCGCTCAGCGATTCACGGCTGTAGCCGGTTTTGCCGCCGCTACCGCTCCACACCACCTGGCCGTTTTTCAGATCGGTGATCTGCAGCATCATGCCTACTGCCGGTTCGCCATCCACGCCCACCTTGTAGCGCCATTCGGTTACCGTGCCGCTCACGCCGTAGCGCAAGCCCTGCTGGCTGGCCCAGGCTTTGGCATCGTCGGCAATCTTGCGTTCTGCCGGCTCAAACAGGGTTTCCTGGTTGAGCCGGGCCGGATAACGCTGCAACTGGCTGATGCCGGCATTGCGCAGGCTGGCTTCCATCAGTGCTTCGGCGCGCAGGCCCGCTTGCGGCGTTTCGGTCTGGTTCAGGATCGGCAGCAATGCCCATTGCGCTTCTTTTTCCAGTGCCACTTTCGGCGCACTGGTGTTGAGGGTGGTGCAGGCGCTGAGCAGTGTGGCCAGCAGTAGCAGTGTGCGTTTAAGCATGATCAAGTCCTCTCAGAAATGCAGTTTGTATTTAACACCAAGCGCGCGGGTATCGAGCAGATTCTGGCTTCCGCCCCAGCTGCGGCCCATGAACGCCGTCAGGTGGTCGCTGCCAATCACACTGCCGGCCACGCCCAGCAGCCAGTTGTAACCCACGCCGCTGTCGCTGCTGTAGCTGATGCCGCCGTCGGCATAGAGGCGCGCGGCGCGGCTGTAGTCGCTGGCATATTGCTGGCCAAAGCCGAGGTTGAGGCCAATGCTGCGGCTGTCTTCCGGCAGCAGCAGGCGTGCCTGATCGGTGCTGATGTCAATGTCGGGCAATTCGCCGGAGAGATCGGACAGATTCAGTGTGTCGCCGTAGAAGCGGTTTTGGTAGCCGGACAGGCGTATTGTCCAGTCCGGGTATTCCAGCCGCAGCTTGTGGCCCGCCTCCCAGTTGAAGATGCGTGCCCGGCCGACCTGGCCGCGAGATTGCGTCAGCAAGCGTTCGCGGCGCCAGCCCAGGCTCAGGTATTGGTAGCGGCTGGGCGTCAGGCGCAGGCCGAGGGTGATGCCGTCTTTTACACCGTAGGCGATCAGGCGTTCGCTGTAGTCGACATATTCATTCCGTCCGGCGCTGGCGGCCAGATTGAACCAGGGCGTGATTTGCAAGTCGCGGCTCAGGCTGAGTGTGTTGAAACGGCTTGCTGCGTGGCGGCGCCCCAGCTGTAGCTCCGTCTGGCCAAGCTCGTCGGTTTGCCGCAAGCTGGCCTGAAGTTGCCGGTCAAGCGCCGGCAGTGTCTGGTTGAGGTTGGGCAGGGCCGGATCGAGCTGGCTCAGGTCACTGAACAAGCTGTCGGAGCGGGCGCTCTGACGGCTGTGCGCCAGTTCCATGCTCAGCCGCAGTTGTGGCATCAGGCTGACCGAGCCGGCAAGGCTGCGGGTATCGCGGTTGAGTGCGCCAATGCGCTGATTCAGCGCGCCGGCGCTGGCCTGGCTGGCGGTAAGCAGCAGCATGTCTACCAGTTGTGCATGGGTATTGTCGTCGTGGCTGATTTGCTGCAGCCGTTGTGTTGCCATCAGCTGTGCCTGCGCCTGCCGGCCCGTCAGGCGGGCGGCTTCAATTGCATCGTTCACTGGCAGGCTGTCCGCATGTTGATCCAGCAATTGCTGTAGCTGCTGCTGGTCGCGCTCCAGCAGCGCCAGCGATAACGCGGCCCAATGCGGGCGCTGCTGATTCTGGGCATAACGTTGCAACAGCCAGGCTTTGGCTGCCTGATGCTGCTCGCTGGAGAGCGCCCAGGCCAGCACCAGTTCTGCGGCCTGTGCATTGTCGGCGCTGATTTGCCGGCTGTCCCGATCCTCGCGCAGCAATTGTCGCATCAGCCGGGCAGTGGGTTCTGTTGGCGCAAACAGCAGTGCCAGCCTGGCTTGCAGCAACAAATCGGGGCCCGCCTTGGGCAGGGGCGCGTTCGCATTGTCATGGCGCGCCGGGTCATTGCGCTGCGTCATCAGCATCTGCCAGATATGGCGCCGCACCCGCCATGCCAGATCCGGCTGCACGGTTTGTTCCAGTGCGTCGGCGTAGCCCATCAGCCAGAGTGGATCGTGCTGCCGGCTACGCAGCAGGGCAGAAAAATAGGGCAGGGCGCGCGGGGCGTCGCCCAGTGTCAGCCAGGCCGCTGCCAGCAGTTCGCGGTACGCCGGGTCTTGCCCCAGCGTTGGCCATTGCTGCAGGCGTTGACGCAGCTCGTCGCGCTCGCGATAGTCGATCAGCATCCACAGCAGTGCCTGGCGCAGCCCACTGTCGTCAGGTGCCAGCTGGAGTGCGCGCCGGGCATCGGCAAGGGCAGCCTGCGGCGCTGCGGTATGTTGGTGAATTTGCGCACGCAGCGAAAAGAACTGCGGCGAATTCTGCAGCTGTGCCCGTTGCGCCGCAGTCAGCGCGTCGCAACTACTGCGTGCTGCCTGCCATTGCTGCTGTTGAATCTGCCATGCCAGCACGCTGAGCAGGTGGCGCGGGTTGCCAAATTGCTGCCAGCTGCGCTGGGCCAGGCTGATGGCAGCGTCTGGCTGTTGTGCCTGCAGGGCAGTGAACAAGCGTTCCAGGTCGGCTTCGCTGTATTGCTGGCGCTCCAGCAGCTGACCGTAGGCGTGGATCACCTGCTCGCGCTGATCCAGTTGCCAGGCCAGTTCGCCCAGCGTGCGCCAGAAGCTCTCCGGCGCCTGCC
>JACCDG011861031.1_pt1 | contig 11599 bp, 10 predicted proteins | sample 7442471 | NCBI WGS metagenome assembly JACCDG01 (sample SAMN15323444, study PRJNA562643) | freshwater metagenome | isolation source: river surface water | place: USA:Blue River Watershed | collected 2017-08-17
GAATCCGAGTGCCTTTCGCTAAAGCTCAAGCGCACACAAAAAAAACAAAATATGCCACCACCCGGATTTGAACCGGGAACCTACGGTTTACAAAACCGTTGCACCACCGTTATGCTATGGAGGCCAATACCCCTGGTGGAATCGTTTCCCTTTTTAAAAGAAGCGGAAATTGGACCATAGTCCAATCGCTCACCTACCCTATAACAAGCACACCGCTGTCGCAGCTATTAAACCGACGAGTAAGCCAACGAGAACCTGCAATGGCGTATGCCCAAGCACAATAGTCACCTTGCGGTGCACTTTCATTTCACTCGTAATTGCATTCATTATTTTCGCCATGTCTCCAACACTTTGGCGAACCCCATAGCTATCGCGAATGATGATTAAGGTGAAGAGCGCACAGGCAAGAAATAGCGGCGTTGGTCCAAGAGTTATGCCAATAGATGCGGTAAGCGCCACCGTAGTTGCAGTGTGAGAAGAGGGCATGCCACCCGTATCAAAGAAGGGCAGAATACTCCATTTTCGAAACCGATAGAAATGAAGGAAAAATTTTGTAACGTGCGCAAGCAAGTATGCTGCACCAACACTCCAGAAAACTCTGCTACTCAGAACGCTCAGTGCAAAATCCAACAAGTTCATAGACGGATGGATTTTCTTTGGTTCTTAAACGTTGCGAGTGCTCCCAAGCAACACATTTATAAGAATCGCGCTGCGAACCATTAGGTGGCAAAGCAAGACGAAACACTGGAAATTCACGATCTGAAAGGAAAGCTTATTGCCGTACAGCCTCGCAAATCATTCTATGAAGAAATAAAAAAAGAGTACAAAACAAAAGGAAAAATTTCTCGTCAAGTCAAAACGATTCGACTGCTGCTGCTGACCTCCACGGGCAAAATTTTCCTACAGCGACGAAGCCACTCAAAGGATGAAAATCCGGGCATGTACGACAAAACAATCGGGGGACACGTCAAAGCAGGGCACACCTGGTACATTACTGTTTTACAAGAATGCTATGAAGAACTCGGTTTTCCCGCGGCAATTTTGACCGAAGAAGATTTTCGCAAAGCAATAGCAAGCACCGACCTCAGCGTGATTGGCTTGTTTCGTCAGGTAGATTACATACAGAATTTTCTTTCAACACGAAAAACAAAGTCAGGAATATTTACACAACCTCATATGACAGCTATTTACATAGGATATTACGATGGGCCGATTCGATTTCACGATGGAGAGTCCGTTGGTGTAGAGATATTCACTCTTGCTGAACTTGAAAAAGAACTCAAAGCACACAAAGAAAAATTCACCGAGGACTTAAAATTCATGATCGAAAAATACAGAAAATATTTGGTACCGATCAGCAAAGTTGAATCTACGTACTAAACGCGTACCTTCTAGCGCATATTGGCCTCATAAAAATCTCTGAGGACACCAGGTACAAACGTTTCATAGTGCTTTGCTGGAACAAGGACTTCTGTCAATGCGTGTTTTCGCGTGCAATCATCGATACTCAGGTACGGTGCACGCTTCGCCGGCATTTCATCCCGCAAATCTGCACTTGCAATCCAAGGCAACGGATCACCGTGCAAGTTCTTCCTAACCAATAGCGGCGCTTCGCCCACTCTTGTGGCAATCTCGTACACCGTGTTCGCACGCACATATCGCTTTGCTATCGTTTCGAATGGACTTCCTTTAAACACGACTGAATAGCCATGAAACCGGAATAGCTCATCTCGCAATTGTTGGTCAATTCGAGTCTCTAGGGCATTCACTGCACTGTAGAAGCGCTCCTGCGTTGCGCTGAGTCCTGTACGCTCCAATTTCTGCCTTCGTTGTGCGACAACGCCATACTGAGCTACGCCCGTCTCGAGCGCACTCTTCATGGAGGAAGTATACATTGTTGAGTCTTCAAGTGCCCTTCTACTCACTTCAAATGCTCGCATCCCGCCGACAAAGAAGGAATACACGAGTTCCGCTGTTTTTGCTCGATTCAGCGCAAATGGCAAGGGAGGGGCATACGCGAGGTTTTTCTCAGTCAATGCAGTAATATTTGCGCGAGAGCCAAGACGACTACGCTTGTCTTTTACTATAGCAAGATGGAGGGCTGCCTCATGCGAACACAGCAAGTCGAGATGCTTGGGTTCACTCCACTCGTCATCAGGGCACGGACATCGAGTTCGAACAATGGCACCGTGTTGTATGCGCAGCTTTGCGACGTGAGGCGCACCACCACTTTTTGCTCCGACCGTTCCCACCAAGGTATCGCCCAACCAGTGGACTTTTCGTAACGCATCGCGACCGCCCTCATCAAGCAATGAGGTTGCATTGTAGCGTTCTCGAATTGCTTCACGAAGCGCGTGCACAGCCCTTCCCTCCTCTATGCCATGGGTGCGCTCGTATTCATCCATCATTCGACCCATTGCGACTTCGTCTTGCAGCTGGAGTGCGCCGAGTGCATAACGCATTGGACTGACAAAAAGACGATCCCCTCTTGCAGGAAGAAGGATCCCGTAATCTCGCGGGTGCACAACACCCGTTTGTTTTGTTGCTTGCATAGTCTATACAATAGCAGAGCAACCAAATGAAATGATGTGGTGATACTTATTACCACAACATTAATATAGGAAAAACACTCCGTACCAGCATGAGAGAACTTCTTGCAGACCTCGGGCTGACGGAGAATGAAATAGCAATTTATCAGATGCTGCTGCGAGACGGTGCTAGCCTTGCAGGCAAAATTACGCAGCGTACGGGAATCCATCGTCGTAATGTCTATGATTGCCTCGAACGACTTGTACAGAAAGGACTTGTTGCATACATCAAGGAGAACAATCAAAAAGTGTACTCCATAACAAATCCGAAAAGAATTCACGAGCAATTTCTTGCAAGAACGCGCGAGCTTGAGCAAATACTTCCTGCTATGCAAGCACAGTTCAATGCCACTCATGAGAAGCGAGAAACATTATTTTTTCGCGGTGCAGCAGGAATCAAGCAAGTACTCCAAGACCAACTCTCACAAAAGAATGAGATTCTTGTTCTTGCAACAAGCGTCGATGTGAGCGATGTTATTAAACATTTTTTTCCAAAGTATCAACTCTTACGCGCCGAAGCAAATATTTCCACACGCATGCTCTTTGATGCGCGGGACCGAACACAGTGGAATAAATTGCAGCGCAAACTTCCTATTGCAAAAGTTCGCTTCGCTCCCGATATAAATCACAGCGCAATGTCTCAATACATCTACGGAGATTCAGTTGCCCTTATCGTATGGGGTGCTGACCCTATCGCGATTCTCATCAGACAGAAAGACATCGCGAAAGGATTCAAGAACAATTTTGAATTTCTCTGGAAAATGGCAAAATCTTAAGGAAGAATACGAAATCGAGTATTTGCAAGACCCCATTCAATAAAGAGAATGATCAATGCGGCGAATATGAAGCCGAATGCAACCTGCAATGGCTTCACACCAGTGTTGCCCTCTGCGAGTGCTTGTTCATACGCTTGAGTGAGTTGCGCCTGGTTGCTTGCCCAACTGTACGTCCCCCCTGTTGCGTTCGCGATTGCCTGTAGATTTTGTTCATCGAATGTTTGAACCTGTGCTTGCAAACCAGGAATGTACTGTCCAATTCCTGCCTCCTTAGTTCCAACACCAATCGTGTGAATTACTACACCTTGCTTTTGAGCGTATTCGATTGCTCGTGGAATTGGATTTGAGTCGTAGAGCGAGACACTTGCAACTCCATCAGTAAGCAGTACAATGGATTTTCCGCGCTCACTTGCACTCAGCAAGCTTGATGCCACAGTTATTGCGCCAGCAAGATCCGTCCCGCCAACGGTTTTTAGCTCCACTGCATTCAGCGCTGCGAGAACTTCATCTCGTTCAGTTGTTGGTGCGGTGAGCACTTCTGCGAGTCCTGAAAACTGCACAACACCAATAGCAGCTTGCCTATCGATCTGTTCAGCAAAGTCAATCGCAGATTTTTTTGCAGCTTCGATACGAGTACCACCCATATCACTTGCGGCCATCGACGCACTTGCATCAAGCAGAATTACGACATCATTCCCTGCCGTTCGCGTCTCACGCCACACTGTTGTTCCCGCTGCGCCAAGCACAAGGCAGATCAGCGTTAGAATTCTCAAGAGCAACATCGTCGCATTTCGTGTGAGAAGTCGTTTGCCAGTGATGCGCTGTATTGTTTCGAAGTTCCCAAAACGAATAGCTTGTCGTTTGGCATGATGCATGAAATACAAATGAGTAAACACGAGTAATGGCACGCTAAAGAGAAACCACAACATTCCAGGATGTTCAAAGGTAATCTGCGTAACCATTATTCAACCCTCTTGTTGTGAATACTCATAAACTTAACCAATGCACTGCTGTAGTTATCAGTCGTCTCTAAGCTGAGAAGTTCCGATCCCGCTCTTCGAAGCATATCTGCAAGGTGTGATTCCTCTTGCTTCACGTACGCACTATATGGTGCAGCATAATCAGCTGCATCAATAACTAATCGCTGCCCACTTGAGGGGTCACTCAATACATACTCGCCCGATGAAGGTAATTCGCGGTCTCTGCGATCGCGAACAAGAATACAGATAAGCTCATGTTTTTGGGCAAGCACTTTTAGCGGCGTGTCCCACGACGAGTCATACCCTACAAAATCACTAATTATTATTACGAGTGCCCGCTGTTGCATGTATGCAAGTAATTGCATCATGACGTGCGTAAAATTCTTTGGTCCACCATACGAATGGACATCTGCCAAGGCACGCATCAATACTGCATGCTGCGCAATACCTTGCGAAAGTGGGACAAATCGTTTCACTTTATCCGCCCAGAGCGCGAGCCCGACACTTTCACCTCCGCGCAAGGTTGCAAATGTTAGGCTACTCGTCAGTTCCGCAACATATTCTGCCTTCAATTTATCAGTTGTACCAAAGAGCATACTATCGGAAGCATCGATTGCAAGCATGATGTTGAGGCTCTTTTCTTCTTCAAGTTCTTTCACGAGCAGCTTTCGGCTGCGAACAGACGCCCGCCAATCAATTTGGCCTGCGTCGTCTCCTGGAGTATACTGCCTGTATCCCGCGAATTCAATTCCGCGACCGCGAATTTTTGAAATCCAGCTACCAGCAAGGCTCCGAGAAAGTACGTCGCGCTTCGCGTGAATTTCAAGTTTGCGAATGGTAGGCAGAAGGTCTGGTCGAAAGACTGGGTCGCTCATCGTTCGACTACAGGAACTTTCTGCAAGACTTCCTCGATGATATGATCTGTCGATACTGCCTCTGCCTGTCCCTCATAGTTCAAGATTATTCTATGTCGCAGTACGTCACGCGCCTTTTCTTTGACGTCCTGCGGTGTTACGTACGTCCTGCCTTGCACGAGCGCGCGTGCTTTTGCTGCAATGAAGAGACTTATAGTGCTACGAGGAGATCCGCCAAACTCAACGTACTTCCCTCGCTCAATACCATATTTTGCAGGATTACGCGTTGCATCAATGAGCCGCACAATATACTTCTCTACTTTTGGATCAAGGTAAATGAGTTTCGCATCCTGTTGTACTTGCTGAATGAGCGCAGGAGTCAGCACCGCCTGTAAATTGAAGTCTTCAAATTTTGCGAGTGTCATATTTTGATGCATAACTTTCAATTCTTCTTCCATTGTTGGATATCCGACGAGCAATTTGTACAAGAATCGATCTACTTGCGCTTCGGGAAGGGGATAAGTACCGAGGTTTTCAAGCGGGTTTTGTGTTGCCATGACGAAGAAAGGTTGCGGGAGTGGAAACGTTTGATTCCCAATAGTGACTTGCTTTTCTTGCATTGATTCGAGCAGGGCAGACTGCACTTTTGGCGGGGCACGGTTTATCTCGTCTGCGAGAACGAAGTTGCTAAAAATCGGACCTTTAATTGTATAGAACCCCTTTCCTTCTTGATAGGTTGTAATTCCAATTATGTCAGTGGGAAGCAAATCCGGCGTAAACTGAATACGCTTAAACTCACAACCAGTAACTCGAGCAAGTGAGCGTACAGTCAATGTCTTTGCAAGCCCTGGAAGACCTTCAACAAGCACGTGACCGTTTGCAACGAGTGCTTCAATAAGATTTGTGACGATGCGGTCTTGACCCACTAACACTTTGCCAAGTTCTCTGCGCACACGCGCGAACAAATCCTGATATTGCGCGACTACTTGAACGTACTCTACCTGCGCGCTTTCGCCACTCACCGCTTCTTGCACGTTTCGCCGTCGGCAACAGGTCTTTTAAATGCTGCTGTTCACGCTCAAGTGAAAACTCTGCCACCTCGTGAGCTGCCTCACAACAAACAGTTCTTTGCTCTCTCCGTGCAACGGCGTAACCTCACCAGGCATTCACAGAACATTTTTAAGGAGTTCTTTGCCTTTTCTCTCCGTGAAAAAAGGCGATCCATTGGAGTTGCATCGAGAACGCATGCAACAGCTTCACGCCCAGTTTCTCAAGAAATCTCAATACCATCAACAGAAGGCATACTTAGAGCTCAAGGATGTCTACTGGCTCGTCCATGAGTTCTTCAGTACATTTCTTGGAAAAGAAAGCCATTTTACTGAAGAAGAACTCTCACAAGAACTACAATCATTTAAGCATGAGTTCGTCGCATTGCCTCCGCAAGTCATAGAAAGTTGGAAATCATTTCTTGAGAGCCTCTCAAAAGCGCAGTACGGCGGTACCGAGCTGAGTCAGGAACAATTGAAAGCCTTACTCGAGCAGTTCGGCAACCTCGTTGCGCAAACAGTTGGAAAAGATTATGCTCCAAGCGACGCATTTACTCGAAAAGCACAGGAGGCACACGTTTTATTGAAGCACAGCGAGCTAGCAAAGGCCGAGTCTATTTACAAAATTCTCATGCACGAGTACGAGAGTTACGGTACTGATGCAAAACGAATCCACTTTGAGCAACTCGATCGACTCTACCGCGCTATTGCGCTCGCCCGTAGTGGTACACCAGTAGCCCACCCACAATAATCAGCAAGGCAAGGAGCACGCCAAGTACTACATTTGCGTATTGATATCCTGCAAGCACCGAAATGATACTCGGGTTTTCAACTTCAGCGCTCTGCTTGGTCTTGAGGAAAGCACAACCTTCCGTTACTGCGCGTAACAGTTCTTCGCCAGTTTTTGTATCGCCTTGGGCGTACGCACCCTCAGCCTGCACCAAAACTTGATTCAATTCGCCGCACGCAGGGTTAGCGCTCAGCAGATCGCGAGCGTAGGTGACTTTCGTATTGACAGATCTCCCTTCACTTTCACGTTCTATTGAATTAATGAAAATTACTGCTGAGTCGTTGAATGCGGGCGATTCAACATCTGCAATGACATATACCTCGTACGTCCCTTCATACTTAAATCCAGTTATGTAAATTGAGGTGTTGAAGGTCTGCCCGGGATGCAGCTCATCTATCTGCGTATCAAGCATGCTGAGCGTTACGTTTGCATCGGTATATGAAGAGAGCGTGATTCCTTGCAGGAGCTCATCACCAGTGTTAGAGATCGCGAGTGGAGCAATAACACTTTCATTATTGTAAATGGTGATTGGCCGAGGTGATATAATATCTATAGCGTACGGCTCTGGCTCATCCACAGGCACAGTCACGGCACGAGACAAACTTCCACCACTCCCGCCACCTCCTGAAGAACTCGAGCTACTCGAGCTTGAGCTGCTTGATTCTTCATCCTCAAAGAAAACAGTATACTCTACCGCTGAAGAATTGGCATTCAATCCCCCACTATCAGTTGCAGTATATTGTACTGTCTCTACTCCATCTGCGGCAGGTTCAAGGGTCACATCTGCACCATCATAGGTTAGAGTAAGAAGAGTCACAGCAGTATTTGTGAATGTTAGGCTATTGGTTTCATTCAAGTCGATTTGCCCATCACTATCAAGATCGTCATCCGGATCTACAAATGCATTCATTTCATTTGTGAGCACGACAGTCTGGTTCACCGATCGATTCGCAAGCGCGCTGGCATAGATGGGTGGGCGATTCACATTCGTTACTGTAATGTTCCAACTGAAAGTATCGCTCGAAAGCAATGAATCTTGCACTACGGCCTCCACGGTGTGAGTTCCTGCGCTAAAGAAATCAAACACGCGAGTATAATTTGTTGTTACCGACGATAGAGCACTTGCTGCAAGCGATCCATCTACATAATACAGCACAGTTACTTGACTCGCAAGGGAGTCCGCATCTGTGTAACTCACGTTGAAATACACAGTCGTGTTTTCAACTATGGTAAGTGCTGTGCTGTTTACTGATACATTCGTCAGTGAAGTATTCGTTTGAACTGCACCGAGCCAGTAGGGCTGCGCAGCAGTGATATTTGGCTCAATACTCTGGTTGTACACTGTAAAACTCAATAGCTGTGACGCACTTGCGCCTTGCAAATCAACTACCGTTACATTGAGCGTATAGTTTCCCGCATCAGATGCACCTGGAGTGAAATTCACCAGTGCTGCCGTTGCATTGAGCGATGATATCGTAAACAAACTCGTATTTATTCCCGAAGTGATATTAGTACTCCACGTGAGATTTTCTTGCACATTGCGAACATCAACGTCAGTTGCATTGAGTATCCAAAGTATATTTCTCGAGGCAACAATCGGTGTTGGAATTGCGAGTGTGTCTGCCACGCCGTCAAGATTATTATCAAAGATAGGCGCATCATTCGCGTTAAGAATGGAGAGGTTGAATGTGCCACTCGTTTTGGCACCAAACCTGTCTGAGACAGTCAGATTCACTGAATAGTTACCAACTTGTCCATTACTATAACTCACCGTTGCGCTTGAAGTATTGAAGGATTGCCACGTAAAATTAACGAGCGAAGTATTTGTTGTGAAAGTCAAATTGTCATCTTGATCATCATCAAATGCTGACGCATTTAGTATGCATGACGCATCTTCAGTGCAGACTACTGTCCCAAGACTTACCAACACCGCAGGATCATTCTGCAATACGGTGAGATTCATATCGACAAAAGTACTGCTTCCATTTGCATCGCTCAGAGTAATGCGTATGGAGTGAGTGCCGATATCTGCAACCGCCGGAGTGAATGATATAGTTCCTGTTGAGCTATTTATATCGAAGAGCGACGTATTATCAGACCACAACAACGTATCACCTTCGTACGTTAAGAAGTCGGGATCTGTACCATTGACTTGATAGGTGAAAACTGCATCGCTTCCCGCAGTAAGATTTCGCACGTCGTACTGTGCTAGCGTATTGCTCGCGTTGATGCTCGTGTTCGAGAGTTGTGGCGCATCATTTGTGTTCGTGATGGTAAGGTACATTGTCTGGGAATCTACACCTCCCTTCGCATCTGATCCCTCGTAGTCGCGAACAGTGATGGTGATATTTGGACATACAACGTGCTCATTTGTGAGTGTGAGATTCACCAAACCTTGTGCTGTGCTGCTGCTATTGTCGGTTGTGGTAATATTCCATGGATCTATCGCGCAACCACTATCAATCTCGAATAACACGAGATCCGCAGTATTATTATCTGTTGCATTGAATACGAGGGTTAGCAAGTCCCCTTGAGTAAACGATTGGTTCTGCGGGATGGATAGCACAGGAGCTGTGTTCATTTCACTCACAGTGATTGTAAAGGAGTACGTGGAATTCTTTGTCGGGGTCGCGTTCTCATACACAGTTAAGTTGACATACCAAACGCCAACGTCATCTGCTGTCGGCGCGCCACCAACGAATGATATGTTTGCTCCCGTGCTGCTTCTCTGCACAAGCGTTATATTCGCATTCGTACTTACCAGAGAAAAATTGAGAGCGTTTGACTCTTCGTCAGTTGCGTTTGGTTGATAGGTAAAATTGACGCCGACAGTCAGGTTGAGATCTACTGGTTCTGGGCTAATGAGCGGCACATCATCAAATAATTGCACGGTGAAGAGAATATTCGCTCCACCGAATGCTTCGCCATCGTAGGCAAGCAATGCAACGGTGTGATTGCCTACTGAAGTTTGATTTGGCGTAAAGGCAATCACTCCCGCGCTCGTTATCGTGAACAGTTGTATGCCTCCATACACACTTGCGTTTAAATCGCTCGAGATCCACGCGAGGATACCGTCGCCATCAGCGTCAAAGACTGTTGCATTTGTGGCATAGCTCGAGTCTTCAATAATGCTCTGTGGATTCGTTGGAGTTAAGAGGATGGGTGGTGAATTCTGAATAGTTATTTGCGTGCTATTCGCCCCAATCGTATCAGTAGTGTTACCTACGATGGCCTGACAGTGCCACATTTGTCCTTTCGTGGTATCTACCGCTTCAATATTTCCCTGAACAGTTGTGCTTGTCTCGATATCAGAGTAGAGAGTAATAGTTTCAAGATCGCTTGCGTGCGTCGCGTTGTTAACGTACCAGCTAATGTTGGCGTTGAGCGTGCCTGTGCCTGTCACATTGAGAAGACACGAAAGAGTACTTGCTGTGCTCGCATTCGCTGGAGAAATTTCGAGCGAATTCAGAGTGAGAGCGGTTCCATTCGCCCCAAGCAGTACCAAGCACAACACTAAGCACCAACTCAGAGGCACAGTAAATGAAGAATAAGGAGTTGAGTGCTTCACTTGCTGCAGAGTGGTAATTCCAGCAGCACAAGTCATACTTTCACCTTCTTGCGCATGATTTCACTAAACACCTGCTGAATGGTTTTTCCTTCTGCAACGGCTTTCAACTTGAGTTTTGTGTGTAAAGTGTCTGGCAATTCAATGTTAACATTTGTCATGACACGTTTTCCTCAAGAACTTCGACGTAAAAATCTCGTAGAGGTATGCCTCTCTTTATCGCAGCAAGCTTACAGGCGCGATGCAGATCGTCAGGAACATCAATGTTTATCCGCGGCATGTCATACGTACGAGCATTCGGCTCATTTGTTACTAACTTACCATAGTTAAGTACTTTATAAACATATCTAAACTTATCTTACTTACATAACTTATAGCTTTCGTGAGGTGGCAAGCATATATTCATCATAGACCCGTGCAAAATCAGCGTGAATTGCGTGCTGCTCTGCAGGCGAGGCATGCTGATACCACTCGTGCAGTACCAAGTATAGCGCACCGCCAATCTCGAGCTTGCGAAATTGTAAGCACAAGTGCACTTGCGAGAGGAGCAAGTACGCACGATCCATCCCGGGTAGAGCCGTCGGAATATCACGCAGTTCCAAGTCTTCTTCACGCGCTTTGAGGTCGTCAACTGTCAAGACAGCAGTTTGGTACACCAATTCCCTAGTCTCTTGCACGAGCGCTCGCAAAACCAAGGAACTCACCTTCACGCCTGAGAACTCGAGCTCATTTATGCGGATGAAGAATTGCTGCATTATTCTTGAAAGCAAGGGGTTGAGTTTATTTTCTTTGAGTGCAACAACTAATTCTTCGTTCGTAAACTCGAAATCAATTGCGAGTGCTGCTTTAAAGTAGTCACGGATAATACGAGCGAGCTCCTCTTGGCTTTTGAGAATTGGTTGCGTATCTACGACTGCTTCAAGTCGTGCCAGTCTTTCAATTATCTCTTCCTTCAAGTTACTGGAAATAAGGATGACGCGATTACGCCGCGCGTGCTTGA
>JACCDG010252967.1_pt1 | contig 11598 bp, 11 predicted proteins | sample 7442471 | NCBI WGS metagenome assembly JACCDG01 (sample SAMN15323444, study PRJNA562643) | freshwater metagenome | isolation source: river surface water | place: USA:Blue River Watershed | collected 2017-08-17
CGAGTTTTCCTTCAGTTCCCACTTCTTTCGCCACACGGGTTACCTCGGCTGCGAAGGAGCGGAGCGTATCCACCATCGTGTTGATCGTATTCTTCAGCTCCAGGATTTCACCCTTGGCATCGACGGTGATTTTCTGCGACAAGTCACCGTTCGCAACTGCGGTCGTGACCTTTGCGATGTTACGCACCTGAGCCGTCAGGTTTCCGGCGAGACCGTTCACATTATCCGTCAAATCCTTCCAGGTCCCTGACACACCTTTCACATCGGCCTGTCCAGCCAGCTTCCCTTCGGTCCCCACCTCTTTCGCTACGCGGGTTACCTCGGCAGCGAAACTATTTAATTGGTCCACCATCGTGTTGATCGTGTTCTTGAGCTCGAGGATCTCGCCCTTCGCTTCTACGGTAATCGTTTGCGACAAGTCGCCTTTAGCTACGGCCGTCGTCACTTTCGCGATGTTACGCACTTGGTTGGTCAAGTTCGAGGCGAGTACGTTCACGTTGTCGGTAAGGTCTTTCCACGTACCGGACACGCCGCGTACGTCGGCCTGTCCCCCGAGCTTTCCTTCCGTACCTACTTCTTTTGCTACGCGGGTTACCTCGGCGGCGAAGGAGCGGAGCTGGTCCACCATCGTGTTGATCGTGTTTTTGAGCTCGGCGATCTCGCCCTTAGCGTCTACGATAATTTTCTGCGACAAGTCGCCGTTGGCTACGGCGGTCGTCACTTTCGCGATGTTACGCACTTGGTTCGTTAGGTTACCGGCGAGGCCGTTTACGTTGTCGGTGAGGTCTTTCCACGTACCGCTCACGCCTTTTACGTCGGCCTGGCCCCCGAGGCGTCCTTCGGTACCTACCTCTTTCGCCACCCGGGTTACCTCGGCGGCGAAGGAGTTCAGCGTGTCCACCATCGTGTTGATCGTGTTCTTGAGCGCGAGGATCTCGCCCTCGGCGTCTACCGTAATCTTCTGCGAGAGGTCGCCTTTGGCTACGGCCGTTGTCACTTTAGCGATGTTACGTACTTGGGCGGTGAGGTTACCGGCCAGCTGGTTCACGTTATCGGTGAGGTCTTTCCACGTGCCGCTTACGCCTTTTACGTCGGCCTGACCGCCGAGTTTTCCTTCCGTACCTACTTCTTTTGCTACGCGGGTTACCTCGGCGGCGAAGGAGCGGAGCGTGTCCACCATCGTGTTGATCGTGTTCTTGAGCTCGTAGATCTCGCCTTTGGCTTCTACCGTGATCTTCTGCGAAAGGTCGCCGTTGGCTACGGCCGTGGTTACTTTCGCGATGTTACGCACTTGCGCCGTCAAGTTAGCGGCGAGACCGTTCACGTTGTCGGTGAGGTCTTTCCACGTTCCGCTCACGCCTTTTACTTCGGCCTGGCCCCCGAGCTTTCCTTCGTTACCTACTTCTTTCGCTACGCGAGTTACCTCGGAAGCAAAGGAATTCAGTTGGTCCACCATCTTGTTGATTACGTCTTTGATCTGGAGGATCTCGCCTTTTACTTCTACGGTGATCTTCTGGGTCAAGTCGCCGCTCGCGATGGCCGACGATACTTTCGATACGTCACGCAGCTGTACAGTCAAATTGGAGGCCATCGTGTTCACGTTGTCGGTGAGATCTTTCCACGTACCGCTCACGCCTTTTACGTCGGCCTGACCGCCGAGCTTTCCTTCGGTACCTACTTCTTTCGCTACGCGGGTCACTTCGGCGGCGAAGGAGCGGAGTGTGTCCACCATCGTATTGATCGTGTTCTTGAGCTCGTATACCTCACCACGCGCATCTACCGTGATCTTCTGCGACAAGTCGCCGTTGGCTACGGCGGTGGTTACCTTCGCGATGTTACGCACTTGGTTCGTGAGGTTTGCCGCGAGGCCGTTTACGTTGTCCGTCAAATCTTTCCACGTACCGGATACGCCGCGTACGTCGGCTTGTCCGCCGAGCTTACCTTCCGTACCTACCTCTTTCGCTACGCGGGTTACCTCGGCGGCGAAGGAGGAGAGCTGGTCCACCATCGTGTTGATCGTATTCTTCAGTTCGGCGATCTCGCCTTTGGCTTCTACCGTAATCTTCTGCGACAAGTCGCCTTTCGCTACGGCGGTGGTAACTTTGGCGATGTTACGTACTTGGTTCGTTAAGTTAGCGGCGAGACCGTTCACGTTGTCGGTGAGATCTTTCCAGGTTCCGCTTACCCCTTTTACTTCGGCCTGACCGCCGAGCTTTCCTTCGTTACCTACCTCTTTTGCTACCCGGGTTACCTCGGCGGCGAAGGAGTTCAGCTGGTCCACCATGGAGTTTACCGTGGTACCAATACGTAAGAATTCCCCCCTTACCGGCCGGCCTTCGATCTCGAGAGAGATTTTCTGCGACAAGTCCCCTTTGGCTACGGCGGTGATTACCCGCGCTACTTCGTTCGTGGGAGCTACAAGGTCGCCGATGAGCTGGTTCACCGAGTTCATCGAGTTCGCCCAGGAGCCCTTCGCGGGGCCTACCGAGGCGCGTTCCGTCATCCTACCTTCTTGACCTACGATCTTACCTACGCGCACGAGCTCGCTCGCCACGTGCTCGTTGAGGCCGATGATGTCGTTCATCAATTCGCCGGCGCGGGCCAAGATACCGCCCTGCTCGTAAGCGAGGCGTACAGAGAAGTCGCCGTTCTTAACGGCGCGGAGAACTTCCACGAGGCTTTCTACTTCGTCTTTCGCGGAATCGGAGAGGAGGTCCCACTCTTTCGTAGTGGGGCGGTGCCCTTTGCGGGCCACGATCGCGTTGTCACGAACAAATAGAGGTTGTTTAGATTGCTTGGCCGGTCCATTTTGGGCAGACTTCTCGCCGCGCGGTGCTTTGGCGGTGACTTTACGCTTCACGTTCACTGACGGAGTGGTATTGTCCACGTTTTCCCCCTGAGAAACCAATGAGTTCACGATCGAGTAGCTTAAAGGAGTTAACATCCGAAAATTTCCGCCGCAAGCGCGCCTTACCGGAGAGGCGGACGCGAAGCCTGTGACAAAAATGGAATTTTTGTCAGATTTGTCACGCCTATTTTTTTCATGACCAGGCAGGCCATCGGCTTCTATTGCTCTTTTATTTGTGTAAGAGGCGAAATTCGGAGTGTACAGAAAGCGTACGCGGAGGCACCCCCTTCGCTCCCCACGCTCGTTCGCCCCTCTAAAGTGCGGCAAAATGACGAGGCAATACGCACGTAAAGCACTTGAACCAAAACACCCGGCATTCTACTCCCTCTAGATGGGATCCTTTTTTACCATCTCACGGCCTTGCCATGCCTAGAATGAGCGGCACCGAATCGCACGGCGAAACAGAGCTGGCTCGCTACGCAAGCCAGGCCTTCGACCAGGTGCCCATTCTCCTCGTGGACGACCGCGAAGAAAATCTGGTGGCCCTCGAAGCCGTTCTGCGCAACCCCGGATATAAACTCATTAAAACCCATTCCGGCGACGACGCCCTTCGCTACCTCCTCGAGAATATTCCCGCCCTGATCTTAATGGACGTGCAGATGCCCGGCCTCGACGGCTACGAGACCGCCTCCATCATCAAGAGCAACCCGCGAACCCGCGATATCCCCATCATATTCATCACCGCCATCAATACCGACGAGCGCTTCGTGCACCGCGGATACGAGCACGGCGCAATAGATTATATTTATAAACCATTCGACTCCCACGTGCTGCGCTCCAAGGTTGCGGTGCTCACGGAGCTCTACCGCAAAACCGAGCGCCTCGTGCAAGCCGAGCGCGCCCTGCGCGAAAGTGAAGCCCTCGAGCGCGAGCGCAAAATAGCCGACCTAGAGCTCCGCAGCCTGCGCCGCGAACAACTCGAGCAGAAGCGCTACCGTAATCTAGTGGAAGGGATCGACCACGGCTTCGTGTGGGCCGCCGAACCCGAAACGATGGCGCTTTCCTTCGCGAGCGCCGCCGCGCAAAAGCTCACTGGTTACACCCCGGAACAATGGGTGGACACCCCCGGATTTTTCTTCCAGCAAATGGATGAATCGGACCACAATGTTTTCCGCGCGGCCGTCGAAAAGGCCGTAAACTCCGGCGGCGAAGTGCGCATCGAACACCGCATTCGCACCGCGAAAGGTCAAAATGCCTGGTTCCACACCGGCATGCGCGTGAGCGCGAAAACCGACGGCATGGGCAAAGAACTCCGTGGCCTCTCGGTAGACATCACCCCGCTCAAGAGCGCGGAGCTCACCCTGGCCCAGGCCAAAAAGCGCTCCGACATCCTGGTGCAAGCGAGCCTCCTGCTTTCGGAATCCGTAACCTGCGCTACCCCTTTGCAATCCGTGGCCACTTTCCTCCGCGAAAAGCTCTGCGATTTTTGCCTGCTCGAAAGCTACGATCTACCGGCCGAGTATCTCGCCCTGGCTTCGAGCACACCGGAGCACGACGGAGAGATCCTGCGGAAATTCCGCTCGCACCCGCCGGCGATGGAGGCCGGCGAGCGCGACTACTGGGCGAATGGCGCCAGCAAAGTATCGACCAGCCTCAATCCCGAAAAATTGGGGAAACTGCTCGGCTCCCCCGAACGGGCCACCGTTCTGAAGAACCTGGGGCTGCGCTCGACGGTTCAGGTAGGTTTAGCGTGGAACGGCAAATTCCTGGGATTGCTCACCCTCGGCTTTACGCGCGAAAACTCGCACGGCGAATCCGATACCTCCCTCGCGGAAGACATCGCCTACCGCATTTCCTCCACCCTCGAAAACGCCGCCCTATTCCAGAAAGCCGAATCGGCCATCCGTCTGCGCGACGAATTTCTCTCCATCGCTTCGCACGAACTACGCACGCCGCTTACGCCGCTGAAGATCCGCGTGCAACAAATGCAACGCCTACTGAGCACGCAGAGCGAAAGCAAGCTCCCCGTGGAGCAACTGCATAAATCAGTGGAAACCTGTAACCGCCAGATCGAGCGCCTATCAAAACTCATCGACGATCTCCTCGACATTTCCCGCATCAGCCGCGGTAAGCTTTCCCTGCACCCGGAAAAATTTAGCCTCACGGATCTGATCCGCGACATCGTGACTCGCTTCGCCGGCCCGCTAGAGGCCGCCGGCTGCGCGGTTCAGCTCCAATTGGGGGAAGATCTGGGCGTAAACCTCGACCTCTCACGCATCGAGCAGGTGATCGTGAACCTCCTCACCAACGCGATCAAATACGCTCCCGGCTTGCCCATCGAGATCAGCGCCCAACTCGTGGGGCGCGAGGTAGAACTTTCCGTGCGCGACCACGGAATGGGCATTGATCCCAAAGACCAGGCCCGCATTTTCCAGCGTTTCGAGCGCGCCGTATCGAGCAACCATTTCGGCGGCCTCGGCCTCGGCCTATACATCGTGAGCCAAATCCTCAGCGCGCACGGCGGGCGGATCAGCGTGCACAGTGAACCCGGCCAGGGATCCACCTTCCTCGTGCACCTCCCCTTAACCGTGGCGCTGGAAGGCAATAAGGAGGTCACGGTTGACCTCCCCGCGTGACGATATCCCCCCTAAGCTTCTGCAATTCATCCATGGTTCGATAGATTCAGTTGAGCAACTGCAGGTTCTGCTCTTGCTCGTGGATCGGCCGGGCGAGGCATGGACCGTGAACAAGCTTAGCCAGGAGCTGCGTAGCAGCCAGAGCTCGGTGCAGAAACGCCTGCAGGATCTCAAGAATCGAAATGTGCTCGCCCCCACGGCCTTCGCCGAAGATGGTAGCGTGCATTTCTCCGCGTTTTCTCCCGAGATGGAAACGCTGATTCGCGAACTGGCCGTGCTTCACCAGCAACGCCCCCACCGCGTGATCGCGCTCATTTACAATAAGCCGCCCGCCGCCATTCAATCCTTTGCGGACGCCTTCAAGTTCAAGAAAGAGGAAGACTAATGCCCATTGCGCAAATCGTGTATGTACTTTGCGGCCTGACGAGCCTCTTGGTGGCGCTGCTGCTTTGGCAAAATTTTCGCAAGACTGGCTTCCGGCTTCTTTTCTGGAGCTCGATCTGTTTTTTGGCCCTCACGGTAAACAACGTGATGCTTTTTCTCGACGTGGTAGTTTACCCCTCGGCGGATCTAGCGGTGCTGCGCACCCTGCCCGCCGTGCTCGGATTCGGAGCGCTACTTTACGGATTTATCTGGGAGGCTTCGTGAACCCCACCATCGTGAACCCGGCGTTTCTTTTCCTGAACGGGGCGGCCTGCATGGGGGCTCTCAGCTGCGGGCTATTCTTTTTGAACTTCTGGCGCAAGTCCGCCGATCGTCTTTTTCTAGTTTTCGCGATTTCTTTCTGGCTCCTCGCGATCGAGCGAATTATATCCCTCTATTTTCAAGACATCCCCGCGGAAGATAAGGCTGCCCTATATCTATTGCGTCTCGTGGCTTTTTTGGTGATCCTGGCGGGAATCTGGGATAAGAATCGCAAACGCTCTGCCGGTCGGGATCTGTCCAAATAAATCTAAAGAAAACAAAGAGGAATTAATATGCGTCCCGGAAGAGAAATCGATACCCGCATCGCCCGCGAAGTTTTCGGCCACGAAGTTTGGGCCACGAATAAAGTGGTGCACGAGAAAGCCGGCGAGATCAAACGTCCTCTGCGCAACTATACCAAAGAGATGGAATGGGCCTGGGAAGTGGCGCAGAAAATGCGCATTTCCCTTTTGCCCGTGGGCCAATACGATTGGTTCGCGTTCGCCGCGGGCCTCGAAGGCTGGGAAAGCCCCCAGCACTTCGCCGAATTTCTCCAGGCCGGAAGCTTCGAGAGCTGCGGCGCCGCGGTGGGCCCGAGCGCGCCGATGGTGATTTGCGAGGCCGCGCTCCGCGCCGTGGAAAAACAGCGCGCCGAAAAAGCGCCCAAGCTCGCCGCCGTTCCCGATCAGGCTACCCTGCAATAAATCTCATTTTTGGGCGCCGTGGTGCTTCTCCATCTCCGGCTGGAGCACCGAGGAGAATTGCGGCTCTTTATCGTATTCCCAAGTTAGCCCACCGTCGCGGGTGCGCGCCCGGTAGTAAGCTTCTGCCCAAAGCGGTAAGCCTTTGCGTTCGGGCGGGGCGAGGGACGAAGCCTCCAACTTGAACCAGGCCGCGCCTTGCCCCTTTTCGTCGAGGAAGAAATCCGTGAGGGAAGCGGGCGGAAAAGATCCCTCCGGCGGACGCTGCAGCTTTGCCCCTTCCAACCAGGTTTCTCCCTGATCCTTGCTCATCCAAACGTGGTACTGGCTTTCGGGGCCGGCGATCCCGTGCTCAAGAAAAAGGTAAATCCAGCCATTCGATTCGCTCTGAAAAACATGGGCCACGTATTTAGACGGAAAATCCTGGCGCAGATCGAGCACCCGCGAGCGCTTGCCTTCCGTAACCCAAACCACCGGCCCCCAGCCGTACATTTTGTTCCACCCGGGATTCTCTTCCTTGATTTTCCATTGCCCATGCGCCACGCGAAACGAACGCTTAGCCCAACTGAATTGGAAATAAGGTTGCGATTTAACCTCGGTGATTTTTTTCGTTTCTAACGCGCGCGAGGAGGGCTGCGCCTGGCCCGCTAAATCGCGGCTCACGGAATGGCTGCAGCCGCCCAATAGAACCAAGCCTAAAGAGAGAACAAATAGTTTTTTCATGCCATCATTCTCGGCCATGCCCCGCCGGCACGCAAGGCGGGCTCCTCCCTTTACCTGCTACCGAGTGCCCGCGAGACCAAAGGCACGGATCAAACTTTTTCTATTTCCTATAAGAAACTAACTTTTACCCCTCGCTCGTTTCCCTTTCGCATAATTAAGAAGACCCGCGTTAACATGTAACATCCGGTTTCGGATGAATCCCAAGGAAGGGAAAAGGAATGAAATTCAGTCATCGCGTTTTGATCGGCCTCGTCACGATTTTCTTATTTTCTTGCGGCACTCAAGACGAAAAGTCCCCCATCGCCAGCGTGCCCCAAAATACCTGCTACGTGCCCGGAACCAGCCTGCCGGAAGAAACGGCGGCCCCAGCGGAAATGAAATCGAGGCGCTTCCTCGTAAAGCTCAAGCCCGGAATCGCGCGTGGACCGGTGGCCTCCGTTTCGCGAATCGCCGCCTCGCTACACGGACAGGCGGAAGCGATTGCGCCCGATCTATATCTGGTACAGGGAGAAATTCCGGAAAGCGTAGCCGCCCTCCGGGCCGGCGCCGACGAAAACGACTACGAATACATCGAACCCGACTTCGAAGTGCGCACCACCCTCGCCACTAACGACGAGTTTCTCCCACGGCAATGGGCGCACCCCGTGGTGGAATCGGAAAAAGCTTGGCAGATCAGCCGCGGTGGTAGCGTGGTGGTGGCCGTGCTCGATAGCGGAATCGACATGAGGCACCCCGATCTCGTAGGCAATCTCTGGACAAATCCGGGAGAGCGACTGAACGGCATCGACGACGACCAGAACGGCTACGTGGACGATATCCACGGCTGGAACTTCGTGAGCGACACGAACGATCCCACCGCCGACGACTCCAGCTACCACGGCACGCACGTGGCGGGCACGATCGGCGCCGTGGGCAACAATAAAATTGGTATCTCCGGCCACGCCCAAGAAGTGCAGCTGATGGCCCTCAAGTTCCTTAGCGCCGCTGGCTCGGGCTATATTTCCCACGCCATCCGCGGCATTGACTACGCCATCGCGAAAGGGGCGCGCATTATCAATAACAGCTGGGGATCGAGCAGCCGCTCCCAGGCCCTCGCCGAAGCCATCTCGCGCGCGGAAGCCGCGGGCATTCTCTTCGTGGCGGCGGCGGGCAATAACGGCAGCAACAACAATAAAACGGCGTTCTATCCCGCTAACTTCCCCCAGGCAAACGTGATCAGCGTGGCGGCCACCACGAGCAACGACGAGCTCGCCGGTTTCTCGAATTATGGCCCCACCGCGGTTCACCTCGCGGCGCCGGGCGCGGAGATTTTCTCCACGAAGAACGGCAATGCCTACCAAGTTCTCAGCGGCACTTCGATGGCTACGCCCCTGGTTTCCGGAGTGCTGGCGATGATGGTGGCCGCGCGCCCCGATCTTTCCTACTCGCAGATCAAGGGCGCCTTGCTCTCGAGCGTGGACGAAATCTCTTCGCTGGAAGAGAGAGTTCTGTGGAAAGGCCGCGTAAATGCCTTCCGCGCACTCACCACCGTGCGCGCCCTACCGGCCGATTGGTCTCCGCCATCTCCCCCGGGCCACGAGTGCCATTAACGAAGAAAAGTGATATTTTCTTTCCATGATCCATCTCCCGCAATGGGCCCGTAGCGCACTCGGCACGCCGATCGCCCTGCATTCCTCCGCGCCCCTTTCCGGCTTGCGTGCACGGGGGGCGATTTTGCTCATGGGAGGCGTGCACGGCGACGAACCGGAGGGAGTTTGGCTCGCGCAAAAAACGCTCCAGCTTTTGCTCAGTGATCCCACCCGGAAGGCGCCGTGGGTGCTCGTGCCCTGCCTAAACGTGGATGGCTTCGCCCGCAATACTCGCGTGAACGGGCGCGGAGTGGATCTCAACCGCAACTATCCCGCGAAGTCGTGGTCGCCGGCGTTCGAAAAAGAACGTTATTTTCCCGGGCCTTCGCCCGGAAGCGAACCCGAGATCCAGGCGGTGACGCAATTGATTACCGATCTCGAGCCCCGCCTGATTATTCACTGCCATTCCTGGAAGCCTTGCATCGTTTACGCCGGCGAGCCCGCGCGCGCGGACGCCGAGCGCCTCGCACGCTCGAGCGGCTACGAGGCCTTGCCCGATATCGGATATCCCACTCCCGGCGCGCTCAGCCAGTACGGTTGGGCCGATCGCCAAATCCCCGTGATCTGCATCGAGGAAAAAAGCGGCATCCCCGAGCCAGAGGTGTGGCCGCATTTCGAAGTGGGCATGCGCGAGGTTTTTGCGGGCTGACTAAGCTCGGCCATTTGGTGGTTGATCGTAGGGCGATGCCCTCTTAGAGTTTCCATCTATGAACGCCGCTAGTAAGTGCAAACTTTTTCACGGCACTTAACGCTTCCCTTACACAGAACCTTACACGTCTTTCCGCTATATCCCGCGCATGCCTTGGTAAGCCGCTGCTCATACTTGTGGGCGTGGATTTTATTCACGCCTTCTCCGCAAGAACATGAACATCGAGTCACGACTTGCGTGCAGTCATCGTCTTTTTCGCAGCTTCGATCTGACATTTCTATCTGCACGGACGGCATGGCCTGCGGGGCACGTGCAATGTTGGTGGGTGAAGCCGCGACAAGATTTGCCGACATAAGAAAAATTAGAAATACTTGTTTCATCCCAGTACCGTACCGAGCGATCGGTCGTGCGGTAAAGAGGGCAAAGGCAATGTTCCTGGACCAGAGTTCACTAAGAAGCCTGGAGTGCACTGCGTAGATTAAGCAGTCCAGTTTCTGCCCAAACTTAAGGCCGCTAGGCCTATCTGGTTAGAAACGAGCGTAGAATGACTTTTTAGGGATCGAGGAAATTCCATGATCGACCATGCATAGGCCGGTTGCTATCGTATTCATACATGGCCTTTCGGTTTTTTTAGCGATGACTGTTTTTTATGCTCCCATTTCATCTGTTTCCGGCTTGCTTCTAATTTTAGCGGGGCTGACGGGCTTTTTTCTCAGTAAGACTGGCACGCTGCGAAGATTTTTACGCTTTCAGAAAAGACCGAGCGCGGAAGAGTGTGTGATAGCCCTAAAGGCGGCCGTTATTTATGTTGTCCTCGCAAACATGCAAATATTCACACTCGACTATTTTTTGGGTCAAAGCGAAGCCCAGCCGATTTCAGCCCCAAAGATAGACTGGCTTTTTTTCCTGTTTGCGATTTCTTTCGGCCCCTTCTTTGAGGAGCTTCTGGCGCGAGGCTACTTACTTGAAGCCTTCCTTCGTCGCCGGCAACTTATTCCTGGCGCGCTTTTCGTTTCCGTCATATTTGCGCTGGCTCACTACCCCATGGTGCTGGCCGCCATCTCAGTTCGACTCGCGGTTGACCTTTTCACATACCTAGCTCAGGAGCATCAGAAATTTTAGAACGGGATTTTAGGGCGACTGGAAAGCGGTCCGCTAACAAGTATGTGGACCGTGCTTTGATCGAAAAGGCACGGCTTTCTGGGCATGGAAGCTTAATGCCCGTAAGACCAACGCGATGGTTTGAGTCTAACGGGCATCATTGAAGTGTCATCGAGACAGTTCAGACAGCGGTTTGGCTATGGACCAATCAAAAGATGCCGCCATGACTCTTGGGGAGCCTAAGTCCAAGGCCTCAATGCGATGATCCTGGTAGGTCTGATAAAGCTTTCGCACTTGAAGAGGTAGCTGTTCTCCGTCGTAACGGGCAATTGTTGTGTGCCAAATCAGCGGAGGTATTTTGTAGCCCTGATATCTCTGTCGCATGAAATCTCCAATAGGAGAATTTAGTGCTTTATTTGCCAGCTCATGCCGAGCCATTTTTGCTGTGTCAGTCGGAACTCCAGCGAGGAGCAAAGCATTTCTAAGCGGCACAATTCGAAGTGATCTTGCCTCGAAAAAGTGGACATCTTTTTCGTTATGATGCGAGCGCTAACCTCTCATACTCGGCGGGAGCCTTGTAGCCGATGGAGGAGTGCAAGCGTTCGCGGTTGTACCAGACCTCGATGTA
>JACCDG011725915.1_pt1 | contig 11596 bp, 8 predicted proteins | sample 7442471 | NCBI WGS metagenome assembly JACCDG01 (sample SAMN15323444, study PRJNA562643) | freshwater metagenome | isolation source: river surface water | place: USA:Blue River Watershed | collected 2017-08-17
ATTCGTAATACTCCTGCTTCCAGAAGTTTAACTACAGCAGCAAGTACAATTGCTATAAAGCAGAGTCCAAATATAAATGAAGACGTAGCAAAGAATGATATAGATTCCCCTGCTTTAAACGAAGGAGCAGTCATGCCAAGAGCGGAGAGGTTGGAGGGTTCGAGAGAGGTGTAGGATACAGATTGCATGTACTCTAGTATAAACTATTTTCTTGTATCAAAAATAAGTTCCGTTTCTAGTTCTGCATTTTGAAGAACCCTTGTTGGACCTGCTATTTTAATCGTAAGTAATTTTGAACCATAACTATTTTCTTTTGGATGAAGAGCAAGAAGTCTTCCTCCAAGCGGGGTCGATGGAAGGCCATCCAAAAACCATGTATATGTAGGACTCTTTGTTTCTTTGTCTGATACATAAAAAGGTTCAAGAGAAAGTGTAAAGTCCTTCACCACTTCAAATCTTCGTTCTATAAGATTCTTGAGTGTTGTTCCGAATATCTGATCATATACATACAGAAGTGGCATAACAGGATGAGGAGTGATAGTTATTGTTTTTGTTGCAGTGGTTCCATTCGGACTGTATACAACAACTCGGATATCATCACTATCCTGTAAGTAGTTGAGCTCTATGGTTGCTGACTGTTTACCATACCCAGAATAATTTTTAAGAAGCTGGTCATCAATATACCAGCTATATGAAAGTGTTGCTGGGTCAAGCATGACACCTTTGTCACTCATCTGAGGTATCGCAGTAACTCTCACTGTTGCTCCGTCAGAAGGAAGAGATCTTCCTTCATAGAGTACAGGAACATAACTTTTAGGTGCTTCATAGATAAGTATTACTGACGAAGGTGTGATTGAGAGTGTTTTGGTTACAAAGCTACCATCAGCAAGCTCAGCTTTTACAAAAATACGTGAAGTCACTCCAACATCAGCTGTTTGAAGTGTAAGAGTATCAGCACCTCTACCTTGAAGAATGGTATTTCCATCCATTTGCCATGTAATAAATGCGATCCCAGTATTAAAAGAATAACTCGAAAGAGTTATACGAACCGTGCTTTTTGGCGATGGGTTCAGTGGATCAAGTGTTATAAACGCATCTGTTTGTTGTGCATATGCGTGTGTACAGAAGAAAAAGAGATAGATGCAAGAAGAAAGAATTGTAATTATTTTTTTCATACACCTTTTGATTGTTCAACCTCCTCCTTCATTTCTTGAATTTTAAGAAGTTGAGAAGGGTCACTTGTGATAATCTGATCCTCTGTATATGAAGCAACAACTTTAAGTGCCACATGTTTAAGACCTGCAAAAAAGATCCCTTCCCCCACACCGGACTCTAGAAGTAAGAACTTTTCTTCATTAGTAAGATTAAAAGTTTTTTGAACAATATCAATTGAAGACGGGGATTGTTTGAGAAGAATTTGAATTGAAGAGTTGGTAATAATTGGAAGACCATATGGAGATTTAAGAAAATCCCCTACGTCTTGTGTAATTGTTGCAAGTCCTAAATAATATTTTCTTCCACGTTTTGCAAGACCAAAAAGGAAAGATGCTGTATCATCGTTTTTCATCATGATCCACGCTTCATCTACCACAAGGAGTCGCTTACGAAGATTTTTACGAACAGCGTTCCAGATAAAATGTGTGATGAGATACATAGCAACTGGTTTGAGGTCATCTTCCATGTCACGAATAGAAAAACAAACAAGCTTCTTGTTGATGTCCACATTTGAAGGCTGGTTGATGAACCCTGACCATGTCCCTTTTGTATATTTTGAGATTCTTTGAACAAGACTTTCAGACCCCTCTATTCCTGAGAGTACAGTTTCAAAATCAGAAAGAAGTGGTGGTTCTAGTTTTGTAAAATCAGTATCACCATTAATATCTTTAAGTGCATACGTTTCGGTAATTGCCTGATCGATAATAGCGTCTTCCTCAGGAGTAAGACCTCCAAGCATCACACGAAAAAGTCCAACCAAGTTCACAATGTTTGATCTAAGCACCTCTGAAGGAGATTCATCTTGTGTTGGATGTGGCAAGTCAAATGGGTTGATATGGTGTTCTCCAACAAGTGAAATATCAAAGTAACGGCCACCAACAGATTCTGCAAGAAATTCATATTCTCGTTCTGGGTCAATGATAATTACTTCAGTATCAAACATAAGAGTTCGCAGAATTTCAAGTTTTGTAAAATAACTTTTTCCAGAACCAGATTTTGCAAACACAATTGAATTGTAGTTCTCCATTGAGAAGCGATCAAAGAGAATGAGACTACCATTGTGACGATTAAGTCCATACAAGATCCCTCTATCAGAAGAAAGATCAAAAGAAACAAATGGGAAAAACGAAGACAAAGGAGATGTGTTAAGCTTGTTTTTTATCTGTAACAAATCTTGTCCAACTGGAAGTGTTGAAATAAAACCTGCATCTTGCTGGAAAAGTGCCGGCTTAACGTACACAAGTTTACTTTCAAGAATATTTTTAATTTCATTTTCTGCCTTATCTATCTCTTCATTTGTTTTACCATAAAGAGTAATATACAAAGATACTTCAAACATCTTCTCTTGAGCTTGTGTAAGGCCGTCACGAAGATCTTCAAGATCTTGGTAAGCAACATCAAGTGTCGGGTCTCTTACCATCCCCTTTTCATCACGAGTCATGATTTGACTCTGCACCTCTGCTACCTTTCTTTGGAATGTCTTCATGACTTCACTCGTATTAAGTGGAACAATATGAATTGAAATATCAAAAACCTTATCAAGGTTAATAACTGGACTTAGCCAGTTATCAGTAAGGTATCTAGGGTATGAAATAACAAAAAAAGAACGCGTAATTGACGTGCCTAAGTTAAGCGCTTTTGATTGCACTTCAAGTGCACTCGGTGCAATAATATCTTTTAATTGCATCTCAGCAATCTTATACACCTGCTCTGGTAATACCGGAGTGATGAGTGATTGATGTTCAGGCTCTGCCTTTTTTTTGTTTAAAAAATCAAAAAGTCCCATATAATTTATTGTGTAACTTTAGGAGCCGCTCTGTCTCCTTCACTTGGGTTAAAGAGTTTATAGAAGAGCTCAACCACCTCCTCTGTTCCAAGTCTTTGAGCGCGAAGCCCAAAACGAGAAAGTCCTTGTAGTACAGTTGCTGTACGTTGTTCAAGTTGAATACGTGCAGCTTCAAACCCTGTCTCAATATTTTTTGATGAACTGTTGCCCCCTAAAGAAAGAAGAGAAGAAGGGCTTGTTCCTTGAGCACTTTGATTGAAGTATGGAACAGTAACAAAAAAGTGTTTGGTCATGATGTTACTTTCTTCGGTGAACTTAGCTATGAATCCCATATATTCATGGATCTGGATCTTGAGCAAATCTTCTTTTACCTCCCCACTTCGTTCTTTAAGGAGGTCCATATATGGTTTGATATTAAGTTTTCTTGATTGCACAAAAATCTCTACAGGAAAATCAAGTGAATTAAGAAAATTTTGAAACTGGGACAGTACTGCTTGCTGCTCATCTTCACTTTTGAGTCCAAGGTTAAGTGAGTTGGTGAGCAAGATAGCACGAAGTTCCCCTGTCTTTAAAATAACAATACCATCGCGTACACGCTCAATTGGAACAAACTCTTGTGTTGATAGTCCTTTAGCCATATCTACAATACAGTATACCCTAAGAATTTTTTACTCCCTATCCTCTTTCTGTGAGTTGTGTTCAAAAACATCAAGTCCAAGTGCAAGATCATGAATTTTATCTCGATTTGTTTTTTGAATAATAATTTCTTTTTGAGTGTTTGCAACAACTTGATCAACTGAAGTTTCATTCTTTTTCATTTCTGGTTGTCTCCATGTGTAGACTTTTGCACCAGTGTAATAATTAAAAGCACTTTCTAATATTTCACCAAAAGATCTGTTGTTGTATTTTACAAAAGCAAGTGAAAGAAATAGTCCTGCAACAGGAATAATCAAAAGTATTGCAAGAAATTTAATTGGCATAAATGTCCAAATAAGAAACGAGGTTCCTCCAGCGCCAACTAAGTAGCCAAACTGTTTTAAGGTAAAAGGGCCGAAGACTTTGTCTTCCATATCGATGAATTGTGGTACTCGAAATTGCATATAGATAGTATAACAAAAAATACTAGACGTAGATAAGACATATAAGATAGTAAGATAAAAGGACTGTTTTGCTTACTAGACAAACGGTCTAAAAGTCTTACATTCTTCTTGTCTTGTTTGTCTATTCTTCCGAATATTCTCTATATGGATCAACGTTATATTTTGTTGGAGCTACACTGTAGGTTGAGTGATTAACTGTTGCGTCAGCAACATCCTTTCCTTTTTCCCCAAACATAAAGCTTTTAAGGGCGATCTTAGAAGTGAGACTGTTATCCTCTTCTTGCTTTTTAATTGCACCAATCTGCTCCTGAATATGTTTGAGACGCTCCCCTATTTCTTCATCATTTGGAATAGAACTAAGAACTTGTAATTGTTCAAGGAGTTGAGAGCGTGACCCTGGAGCAATCACGGTTGTTTTCTTAGGAAGTGGAGATGATTGGTCTTTGTTAATGCCAGACTCTCTTTTTGTTGTATCGAGAATAGACTTACGAAGTTCGTCCTTTGTTTTATCTCCTTGATACTCAAGTGTCTTTACTTCGCCGCTTTTCTTAAAAAGTGAAATACGAGCCTTCTCAAGGATCGATCCCTCAAGGTCTGTAGCTATATGGATAGCATCCTCACTATTTACATCAACAAGTTCTTGAAGGGCTTGCACAACATCATCTGGCTGTATTGCTCCAATCAAAATAAAAGAAATGATATTAGAAAGCGCGATTTGCTTACCAATTGGAATTTTATATTTTGCTCCAAGGGTGAGAGTTGCTTGGTCTAAATCACCATTAAGAATCAGATCCTGAACAGCAGGCTCTGCGCTATCAAAAAGTTCATCATGGTTACTTGCGATATACGACGGTAGGCTCATAACTTATAGTATATAGTATGTCTTTCTTAAGCTTGTGCAGTAGCGGTGGATTCTGGTTGGATGGATGTCTCTGTTTGAGAGGAGTTAGCAGCTGGAGGAACTGGAGGAGTAACAACTTTGGAAGAAGATTGTACTGGGATAGATGAAGGACGCACTTCTGGTGGATGAGGTTGACTGATAGAAGCATTCGCTGCCCCTTCGGCATCAGCACGTTGTTGTACAAGTTTTTGTTGCATTTGACGCTTTTGTGCTACGCGTTGTGCAAAGCTACTTGTGTTGATAGAAAATTCAGCAGCATTTTCTATTGATCGATTTTGTTTATCTTTTGCCTCTGCAAGAATTCTGGTATCAGAATCTACCAAAGTAGAATCTTTTTGATCGACCACTTTTTGAGCTCTATCAACCTCAGCAGCTCTACCCTCTTCAACTTTCCTTATACGTTCCTCACGAAGTGCTGCACCAGCAAGAGGTCCGCCTAAGGTTTTGGTTGCTTCTTGGGAAGAAGCTGAGGCAGTCCCCCCAGATCTTTTTGTAATAATTGCCTCTTTAACATCTGCACTCTGTCGAGCGAAATAGTCTTTCTTTTTTTCTTCACTCATATCCTTGAGTTCATTTTCAACACGAAGAACCTCTTTGTTTAGATTCTCCTGAATTCCTTTCTCTTCTTTTTCTATATCATGCATCACTCGAGAAAGAGCCATACCTCTGTTACTTTCAAGTTTTGGGTCGCTCCTCTTAAGCTCATCCATCTCTTTTTTGACTTGTTCAGTGAACATTTTTTTACCATCCTTACCCTCTTTTTTATAGTTGGCAAGTAATTGACCTCCAGTCTCGTCAACATAAGTATCGCCTAGTTTGTTTCTTTGATCTTTTGTTAAGAAAAGAGCACCCCCGTTGTTTGAAAGATATTCTTCTCGTCTCTTAACGGCTTCTTCGTCCTCTTCTCCTTTTCTATGCCACTTACCGTCTGAGCCTATTCCATCTCGTTCGTACTTTGTTTTTATTCTGTCGGCACGAGCCATAACACTTTTAACACGCTTCTCATCTCGAGCATTTTTAATTTCTTCATGACCGAGTTTTGAACCCATCCCCATCCCCATCCCAAGTTTCTTTGCGGCTCCTGCAACATACGTGCTGTTACGTAGATCAAAGGTACTATTAGCAACAGAGTTAGAAAGGTCATACGCACGACGTCCAAGGAATGAGTTTTCGTTCTTTTTTACCCACTCACTCTCTCTTGCTTTAAGAGCAAGTCCACCTAAACCTTTTCGCGCAAGAAGACCTGCTCCACCCGCAGCAACTCCAAGTCCAAATCCTCCAACCTTACCTATTCCTTCAGTTGCCCAAGTTCCTACTGTTCCCGAGACACTAACGGTTACCTTGATCATGATATGCAGCATGATGAGCATCATGATGATGTTGAAGAATACAGGGATGGTTGTAGAAACAGGACCAGAAAGACTTCCTACACCAGAAGAAGTAAGTACTCCTGTAGTATGAAAAACTTCCAAAAATTTAAGTGTAAGAGCAAGCATAATCATAAATACAGGACCAACCGCAAGTTGTTCAAAAAGAATCTTTCTAAGGAACTTTGCCCTCTCTCCAAGTATTGGAATCACTGCGTCAACAAGTAAAAGTGGGGAAGCAATAGTAAGAAACACAAGCGATACTGTGCGCCCAATCATGATCATGGTAACTCGTATAAAAATAAACGCAGCATATGCAACAAAAGCAACTGCTGCAAGAGCTGCAGGGACGCTGCTAAGCTCACCAAGCATGTTGCCAGTAGTGTTCGTAGTTGCACTAAACACTAAACCACTTAACCCAAGTGCACTCACAATAAGTGCCCCTGCTGTGTTCTCTGATGTTCCAGAAAGTGCACTACTTCCTACTGCTGAAGCATAAATATTAAGTGAAATAATATTAGAAATATCAATCGCTGTACGGATAAGTGGATATGAGAAGTTAACAAAGAGACCAAACATAACCACCCACGGGATATATCGTTCAAATGTCTCCTCCTTTCCTAAGATATACATGAATCCTAAGTAGAGTCCTATGAAGACAATAGCAAGTGAGATGATTTGTCGAATAATAATCCAAATAGGATAGAGTGTGTCCGGTGCCCAATCGGAGAAATGAAGAATCCCTACTTGAATTGAAGTGTTAAAAATATTTGCAGAAGCCCAGAGTAAGAAACCAGCAAACTCAAGAAGTGTATTCTTAATAATCCAAGTTATTCCTTCATTGATACAGGCCACAAGACTCCATCTCCAAAGAGTACAAGTTCCTGTATCTTGTGCGCTAACAATTTTATCAGTTTGTGTCTGTGCGTTAGCTATCGCATCAGGATTTGAGTTAAGGTTTCCAGAAGAACCGCCGCTATTAATTGTTTTTGCTATTTCTAATTCTGTTCGTAACTGAGCTTGAAAAGCATTGTAGATGGACATTGCTTGAATTTTATTCATGTCACCACTTAACGGCGGAATACTGCTTCCTAAGCTTTTTTGTGTTTCTGTAAGAGCTTTTATCTGTGCTTCAGGCGGAGAGAGTTTTGTATCATAAGAATTAAGGTATACGGTTTTAGCGGTACTTACTGCTGTTAGTAATTTAGGTGCTAATGTTTTATATATTTCATATCGAGCTTTACCCTCATCTGTTTGAAGTTTAGAAGCAGCATCTAAGCCTTGGTTTATTGCTACGGTATAGTTATCAAAAATTTTTGCGACATTACCTTTTGCAATGTCATGAGTGTAGTTAGTCGAGTTGTAAGAAATTATGTTTGCTGATTGAGCATGAGTTTTTTGAGGCGTTGAAAAACCACCAAAAAGGCTTACAGAAAGGAGAATAAGAGAGATGACTACACCAAGTCTTTTCATAGCACTAGTGTATCATATAACCTTTACAGAAAAGGATTGTTAGTACATGTAAACTACTTCCAATAAAGCAGATTACTCGATTAATTAAAGCATGCTATTTTGTGCAGCATTACGTTGATTAATACAATCCGCATTGAACGTTTTAAGGTTTCCTACGTCTATAGATTCTTGTAGTGTGGCTTTGTGTATAAGGTACGCACCTTGTTCTACCGCAGAGGCACTTATACCTTCAGGTAAGCCTTGATTTTTTACAGTAGATTGAAAGTTGTTAAAAATTGAAAGAATTTCTTCTGTTGATTGAGATGTGTTAATTTTTGAAATAGTTTCGTCAATAAGTGTGATTTCGGTTTGAGCGCGCACTTGATCAGCTAGTAGTTTTCCTCGTGTTGAACTAGATCCATTATATTCTCTTGCATAATAGGTGTTATAAAAATTTCTTGCTGCTACAACAGATCCATTAACTGGTACGTTGTCAGGATAATCTAAAGAGAGTCTTTCAAAACACTGAAGCATGGTATCCATCGCAGCTTTTTCATTTTCTATAGATGTAAGATGATTAGCTTGCCAGCCGAGCAGCCCCCCAAGAGCAGTTTTTTGTCCTGACAAGAAATCAAGAGGGGTTTTTGTAAGATTAGTTTTTCCGGATGAATCATTTAAAAGGTCATTAGTATATCCTCCCGTCCCTCCCCCTGTACCAGTTCCTCCTCCACTTCCGACACCAAGCTGGCTGCCAATTTGTTGTGTTAAGGAAAGTGTATTCATTGCCACGCCAACAACAGACATGATTCCAGAAGCACTATTACCAATTGTTGCAAGTTGAGGTTTAATTGTGTCAAATGAATTCTTGAAGCTTTCGTTAATAGAGTTTGCTGTCTGGGTTATTTTTTCTTGTATACATGGAGCAGTAAGGTCCCCTGTATCATATTTTGTGCCATCTATTTTTGTTGCAACTCGTTTTGTACAAGTGGTTACACTGCGAAGCCCTCCCCCTGATTTCAGATCTTCTACAGATGCTTGCGCTATCTGGTTTTTTCTCGCCTCAACTTCTTGCTCTATACGCTGAGATCTACAGAACTCATTGTCGCAAGACGTCATAGCAAGAAAACTATCAAGCGACGGATTTTGTTTATTGATAGCTGTGAGCGCTGCTCGTGTATTGGGGTCACTGAGATCGCCACAAAGGGCGTCGCTCAGCTCTTTTTTACGGGTTGTATATGCGGCACGATACTCTTCTTGTGTGTAGCTGCCACTAGAGTTACTAATGTCTTTTTCTGCTTGAGATGAAAGAGCGGCATCAGTACATCTCCTCTTCTGTTCCATCGCAGGAATATTTGATTGATTGATGGACGCAATTCTATCATCTAGAGTTCTGTTTTGATATCGTGTTCTTTGGATAAGATTAGCCATAACACTGTCACTGTAAGGGCCATTTTGTTCTGTGAGGCTTCCTATTGCTTGTTGAGTAACTCCATTTGATTTGTTACGTAGATATTCCTCAGGGTCTGCCACAAGAAGTGCATTTTCTTGGCCCATGGTTCCTCGTACCAAATTCTGTATTCCATTGTTAGAGGATATAATTGCTCGTAAAGTAAGAACACTGTTCATAGGAGTAAGGACGTCTCTATTAACCTGTGATAGCACATCTAGTGTTGCGCTTGTCATAACACCACTACCAATAACTCCTTGTGTAGCGTAGTCTTTAACCATTTGAACAAGTGCATCCGGATCAAAAACAATATCTCCAGCTCCAAAAAGTGCATGAGCTTTGTGTGTTGAAGAAGACGTTATTGCAAGAAGGAGAATTGATGTAAAAAATATTTTTTTCATACGTGAGTCATGATTATTCTAAAGTATACCCTATTGTAAACACATACCCAGATTCATTCGCATTAAATACAATATTTTTGAGAGTAAAGTACTCGCTAAGTTTTTTGTAAATAAGAAGTGTTCCAACAAGTGTGTCTGGGTACTTACCAAGCGCAATCTTTGCTCGAATAGGATCAGAGACCCCTTTTGATAAATCAAGGAGCACATCTCTGTAAAGAGTTATCTGATTAAGCATTGTAATATGATAGAGCGATGCAGATGGAGGAACAGAAAGTACGAGAAGTTTTTTTAGTATTGCATCTATACGAGAAGACTCTGTTTTGAGGCGGATTATATCAGACACCCCTTCTTGATCCTGTGAAGACGCAAATGCTGCAAGTGCCTCAGCATCTTTTGTAATAGTCGCTTCAGTAATTATCCCTTGTATAATAGTAGCAACAGTATTCCCGTATGCTTTGATCGTATCTTTACTCTCACTAGACGCTACACGAATTTCACTATAGAGGTATTTTTTTGAAGTAACTTTTTGTGCTTCTTGAGTGATGAGTTCTTCAATGATCTTCTGTTGCTCCTCTGCACTCACTCCCCCTGCGTTAATAATCTGATTTGAAGCAAGATAGATGTTTTTTGAAAATGAAGAAGTGAGATTGTTTGGGTCATTAAGTGCCGCAAGCGTTTCTTCACTTGGTGGGTTATTCTTTGCTTCAGCAATAATAGCATCTCCATATTTAGTGCTTCTGGTAAGTTCCTCCCACGTTACTTTTCCGTCATCGTCGTTATCGTACGTATCAACATCCGAAGCTCTAAGTTGAGTGAAATCAATAGGAGTGTATCCAGTTTTTTTTGTTTCTACTCCAAACCAACTTGCAGGAACAAATGCGCTCATAATAAAAACTGCAATAAGCAGTGCAAAAAACATGTATGACCTAGATATGTCTTTTCGATCAGGACTCATGCCACCAGTATACTTCTATAACTATGTATCATCGCATATCTGTCCACATGTAGTGTGTATGAGTATACATACTCAAGCAAGGTTTTGGCAGGTTATTTGCTAAGTAATGAAGCAAGTGTAAGCCAAGAAGAAAGAGGCACGTCTTCCGCGCGTACTTTTTCTGAAAGCTCTATTTCTTTAAAAAGTGAAATAACATCATTGTCTACAAAAACAGACTTGATATTTGAAAGTGCAAACTTTCTCTTGTGAGCAAACGCTGCATGAATGAGTTTAAAAAAAATAGCCTCATGATACTGGTTTTTAAAATTATTCTTAGAAATATTTTTGATTTGTAGCACAGCAGAGTCGACAGTTGGAATTGGGTTGAAGCTCCCCTTGTTTACTTTGTAGACAAGTTTTGGCTCGCCGTAGACTTTGACTGAAAGTGAAAGAAGTGATTCCTTGCCGTCTCGTGCGCAGACACGTTCAGCAACTTCTTTTTGCACAAGAACTACCATTGTACTTGGTTGGTATGTGTGAGAGAGAAATTTAGAAAGAATAGCTCCAGTGATGTAATAGGGAATGTTAGCTATTAGCTTGTAGCTATTAGCTTGTAGCTTGTAGTTTTGAGGCTCAAATTCTAAGACGTCACCCTCGATGAGAGCAAGTTGATGAGAAGCGATTTCTGATGAGAAGTTTTCGGTAAGTAATGGGAGTAAATCTCTGTCTTTTTCAAGAGCAACAATAGATGCTCCGGTTTCCAAAAGAGCCTTAGTAAGAAAGCCTTTTCCAGGGCCAATTTCAAGAATCGTATCAGTAGGAGTTATTTCACCAGCGGAAACAATCTGCATACGAGCAGGAATAGAAGTGAGGAAGTTCTGTCCGAGAGATTTTTTTGGAGCGTGGTATGACGACATGGTATGAAGAGACTCTAGCATTTTTTCTCGGAAGATTCTATCTGGTGTAGAGAAAAGAAGGCGCGGCCGTAGGCCG
>JACCDG010577433.1_pt1 | contig 11593 bp, 21 predicted proteins | sample 7442471 | NCBI WGS metagenome assembly JACCDG01 (sample SAMN15323444, study PRJNA562643) | freshwater metagenome | isolation source: river surface water | place: USA:Blue River Watershed | collected 2017-08-17
ATAATTGCCCCGCAAACGAATCACACGGGGTTTATCTTGGTACTTGCATAGTAGATGCAGGATTCCCTTGAAAAGCGATTTAACGCCAGTTTCAGCAAAGATTCGAGCGATCATCTCAATCTTACCTGCGGCACTTTGTTGCATCGAGGCAACCGCAGCGGCAGTCACATTCTGAAGGATAGAAGGGTCAAGACCTTGAGAGGCGTCCGTCACTCCAGTGCGTTTCTGTTGGACTTGATCCAAGTATTGCAACATCGGAAATGAGCCAGCAGCCATGTTCTGAATTGCCAACTGTTGGACAGCACCAGGAGACTTGACTCGAATCACGCCACCTGCGGTAGACGTCAAGAGATCATCAAGATTGACCTGACCATCCACTGCAACCACTCGGTTATTGTTGGTCAGATACATATTGTCCAGCATCTGACGGGTGATCGTTGTCTTGATGAGCTGAAGGTCAACAGTCCTATCCGCTAGAGAGTTACCAAAGAACTTATGCGGAATCGGAATCGGACACAGAGAATGGAACGGGATATAGTCGCTGTCTTCTTCGCTCAGAATCTCGTTTCCGGCGTAGAAAACTTGTTTGAGTTGGGCAATGCCTCGCTTCGTACCCTTACGGATATAGCACTCAAAAACCTCAACAGTCTGCATCCAGGTATCCAAGGATGCCATGTCATCAGGAATCTCACCGTTGTCAAATCGAGCCAGTCGCTCCGGTGTGTAGGTCAGAGAATCAGACGCAGGCAGACCCTCTACGATCTTCTTAGAGAACCCCATCGCCACAAGGTCAGAGCGAGTCATCAATCGGCGATGTGCGACAAACGGAGAGTCTTGGATGTTCTTTGCTCGTTTCGAGATCAAGAATTCCTCGGGAGGAATATTCTCGACAACAACCTTGCCTGTCTTGGATTTCTTCTGTACGGTAACAGCGTAGATTGAATAGGTCGCAGGCATCCCATCCGGTCCGATGGGTTGAAGTCCATCAGGTCCAACAATCGGGAAAGTCTGAATATCCTGTTCAACAATCTCCATTGACTCATCAGCCATCAACATAGCCAATTCGTCTTCGGTGAGGTTCTGATACTTCTCTCGGGTAATATCTTCAGACTCGTCCCAATACGCTTTAACCACTCCGACCTTTTGTAGGAGAGCGTCTTTAAACCAGTCGTGAAGAATCAAGGTTCCTTCGTTGTCACGCTGAAGAACCCAGTTACAGTAATCAGTAGCTTGTTTGGCAGCTTGTTCGTCTTGAGGACCGCGAGGGTCAAACCTTACGACCTCATCAGAGCCTGTGAAAATGCGAACAAGAGATGGCAGAGCACCATCAATGGCTTCAGCGACCTCTCCGGTAACGATCTGGCTCTTGCCTTCCACCTCATTTCCATAAGGCTGACGGAGGTAAGCCCTTAGAGCATCCTCACGCTGGATCGTTGTTTCGGTTTCTAAGTATCCAAGAGCGTTGTCAATCTCGGATTCAATTATCGCTTTCAGTTCTTGGCTCATTTGTGCCTTTCGGTGGCCTGCCCATCTTGGGCTTTTGTTCCGATTGTAATGCCTTTACCATATTTTCAAGCATTTCAATGCGTTGTTCGAGTGCGTCAACACGCTTAGAGGGAACCATGTCCCCTTGTTTAAGTAAATACATCAGACGATCCATTTCGGAGGTTTGTTAATAGAAGAACCCCACTTCGGACTCTCATCAAGTCCAACCGCAAGGTAGCGGAAAGCATCGGCAGCGTGTGAGTGCTGGTCGTGTAAAGGTTTGTTCGAGAACATCTTGGTATTCGGGTCAACGTCATACCGATAATGTCTCAAGTTCTGAAGACCATCAGCACAGCGATTAACGTCAAAAAATACCCTGTTAAGCAACATACGAGCGGCGTTAATCCCGTCAGCCACCGACAGTTTAGGCGTGATTCGGATAGGCTTGCCCATTCCCTCAAGAATGTCCTTAACACTCTTTCCGGTCATGTTCTTATGCTCGGCATCGTGAGGGAGCCACCAGTCTTTGTAGATATATCCCTTGTCCTGAAGAACCTGGGCGTAGTGGTCAATCGGCTTTTGGCAGTTTTGGTAGAAGTCAATGACTCGAACCTCGCCTCCGGCGATCACCTGAACAAACCAGATAGACGTCATATCTGCCCATCCCAAGTCCCAGAAGGTTTGAACCGGAATGGTCTTGTCGATAATGAGATCAATGATTCTGTTTTGCTCTTGGGCTTGTCTTAACTCTTGAGCGTAGACCGCCCCATCCAGCATCTGCCTGGTGTGTCCTTCCCAAACATTAAGGTAGGCGTCAGGGTCTTTTTCTTTTAGATGGCTTAGTTCTTCTTTAAGAACCTGCGGAAACCACGGATTGTCCGACCAGTTAACCTTCCTGACAACTGCGTTAGGAGGAGGATTAAGTACAAACCTTTTAAAAGTCTCATCAGTGTCCAGGTCGGGGTTGAATGTTGCCCAGATTTCACTGCCTGGCTTTCGAATGGTGGGGATTAGAGTTTCCCATGATACCTTTGAGATCGCTTGTGCTTCCTCACACCAACAGACGTCTACACCCTCATAAGATTTTATCGAGGTGACGTTATGTTTAAGCCCAACGAAAGAGAACTCAGAACCATTAGCTCCGTAGATTGCTGTTCTCTGAATGTCGAACAATGACTCAAGCCCCATCGCTTTGATCTGGTCAGCTAGGAGAGCCAGAACGGAATCAGAGATCGAGTTCTGAAGTTCACGCGCACAGAGGATGCGAGTTGGCTTTTGAAGCGAGATGGCGATGAGTGCTCTAGCGGCTGACCAAGACTTACCCGACCCCCTTCCTCCGTAAAGGATTTTGAATCGGTGAGGCTCAAATAAGAAATCTAGCTTCTCAGGGAAGTCTAGTTCAAGATTCATTCGGACGTTTCAGATTGATTGAAATGCCGCTGATCTGTATCGCTCCACCCTCTGGTCCGGTCATCTCAGTCCGTGACAGTTTAGGAGCTGCGTACTCTGCAAGTTTAGCCAGTAAGTCCAAAGCCCTGTAAGGATCAGGCTTGCGATCTTCGTTTCCATTTGCAACGTCTGTAAGCCACTTCTGGACGTTTTCAGAGTTATCTGATAGCAGAGCACTAATCGTTTCTCGAAACTCAATGGTGGACCGATTAGGCACTCCCTTGGGTCTTCCTCTGCCTCGGTTGGTCAGGTTAGCAGAATTTCCGCTCTCTACTTTTTTCATTTCTTACCAATTCCTTACGGCTCGTTGGCGTGGTTAAGTTAATTTATTTTACCATTTTACTTTTGTCACCACTTGACCTTCGATGACCACCAAGCCGCACTCATCTTGCCTTTGGCAATATTCTCGGCATGACGAGCCTTAAACGCTTCGTTACGCTTCGTCCCGTCTGGGCTACCCTTGACACCCTGTTGTCCGAAACGGATCAACTTAACCTCGTCACCAGACTTGGCTAAAACAGCATGGCTTTTCGTTGGGTGATTCGGAGTCTTCTTTGGTTTGTTGTACCCTGAAAACTCCTCTGAGCCTCGTTTTATCATGCTCACCTCGGGATAAATACGTTATCTGAGATCACTCTTTCAGCGAAATAATAACCCCAGTCTTGTATCATTATAGCAATTTCAGCGTCTGTCATGCCGTTTTTTCCGAGTCGCTTCTGCTCGATGATGATGACAGGTTTACATCTCTGGATTGTGTGAAAAGCACCTTTCAAAGCGTTTTCCTCAAATCCCTCAACGTCTAATTGGATGAGGTCGCAGTCAATGTTAAGTGAGTCAATCGTCACCATCGGGATTCCAGAATCGGACTCCTCGATCTGCATTGCGCCCCAGTTCTCAGCTTCTCCGTCCACCGACTTACAATAACCCATTCGGTCACTTAGTCCGGCTTTCGTCATGTTGACGTTAGGCTCGTTTACGTTTCTCAGTAAACATTCCCAATTCAGGTCGTTTGGCTCGAACGTATAAACCTTGTTAAAAAGGCTTGCGTACGCTTTAATCCACACTCCACAGTTAGCACCTGCCTGGATGATCGTTCCGCGCTCTGGAACCCATTTAAGCAGTTCTGGCAGGGCTTGAATCTCCCTCGGAATCCACTTCCAAGCCTCTTTATCGTGTTTCGGCCACCACCACCCATCTCTGAGTTCAATCAATTCCGTCATATCCACGGGTTGACCCCCAGAATTGTGTAGCGAAACAGTGTCCATTGCCTTTGTAAATCTTTCCTGAGAAGTGATGTTTTGTAAAGTAATGAGTCGGATAAACAGTTAAGTCATAGCCCGTTTCCCTGAAAACCTCCGTGATGTGAGCAGGTCCGGTTGTCTCCCAGGCTCGCTTATCAATCACTGATGCTTTCTTTTGGAGTCGGTTAATACACTCTCCAAAGAACGGGTTTCCTTTTTCCGATCCCATGACCGATACGTTAATCAACCCAGGACGCATGATTTCCTGTTCCCAATGCGCGAATGCTGCGGGTTTGAGTAACCAATCTTCTAAGGGACTGAGACAGACAGAATCAGCGTCTAGCGTGATTCCTCCCTCGTTGTAGAGGATTTCATATCTCATCATGTCAGCGACCCCACAGAGTTCGTGGGCTAACATCGACTGCATATGCTTGGCATTGAACCAAGGTTGTTTTAGTTCTTCATTGCCCCAGATTTTTATCTCATAGTCTGGGTTCAACTCTCTCCATGTCCCGATACATTTATCAGGTCGCTTGGATTCGTCACCGATCCAAACAAAGTGCAGTTTTTTAGGGATCACTTCTTTTTCATAACCTTACGAGCTTCTGACAAAGCAATAGCAATTCCTTGCTTCGGATTCTTAACGACTTTGCCACCCTTTCCAGAGTGCAAAGTGCCAGTCTTAAATTCGTGCATTACTTTGCCGACCTTTTTCTCACCAGCTTTAGTCATCTTCATTTTCCATCTCCTTCATGTCTTTTTCCCAAGCCTTGCAAACGCGCAGGTTATGGCAAATGAACTCGAATTTGTGGCAGTAACCCCGACCACCACCATCCTTATCAAACTCGTCTTGCGGGACAACTTCCATCGCTTCCAAAGTCTCAGGAGCGTCATCAAAATATTCACAGTTCGCGCACAAACGGCGTTTTGCTTGATCTGGAGAGATACGCCAGATGTTTGCCAAACCACGCCAAAACTCGGTGTTTGCTTCCTGAGTGTTTTCCGGACCAAGCATCTGAGTTTCCATCAGAGTGTCACGGATTTTCTCGTTGGATTCTTTGCTCAATCCTTCGATGACTGGTTTCTCAGCCTCTTGGATTTCAATCACAATCTCCTCTGCGGGAGCGAGTAAGCCAGCCATATAAACCTTTCAAAAAGAAGGGGGACGCATCCCCCAACTGGGGAAGGCAACTGCGTGAGAGGAGAACTCGGGCGTCCCAGTCATGTCGATTTTACACCTTTGGTACGGGAATACTAGAGGGCCATTCCCGATTTAAAACCAGAGTCTCTACGGTCTTTTTATGTGCGTTAACCCACATTTCTTTCCTTTGGTCTTTTGTTAAGTCTCTGCCCTGATCTATTTCAAAGTGACACCTGAGACACAGTGCCGCCGTGTAAATGTCGCTTGCCTTCAGGGAGCGCCCTTTTCCATGTTCTGACCAGTTTGAGTGACTTGCCTGGACGCCTTCGCTGGTTCCGCAGTGCATACACCTTAAACTTGCCACTGCTTTTAAGAGTTTCTGACTGCGTATGTACTCGGTTTTTGGAAACATCAACCCCATACGTTAAAAACCTCTCGGCTTGTTATCTTTCCGATTTTCTCTGTTTTTTCTTTTTCTTTTTTCTCTCGCTTAACGCCACTCTTTAGTCTGGTCTGAGTTCTCAGGTCTTTAAGGTAGGTCTGGTAACTCATTGAGTCTGTCAAGAGATCATCCACCAGTTTGTTAACGGTTGCTTCTTTGCCTGGGTTGTAGTGATGCAACCAATCCCTGAGACTTCTTACCAAAACCACTGTGCGGGTTCGGTATTTTCTGCCCTCAAGAGGCAATCTCTTAACTTGGCTTTGCTCCCAACCGACCTTAGACCCAATCAAAGATGCCAACCAGATATTGCTTGAAATGTCAGGAAAAGCGTTAATCAGCGACACAATATCAATCCAAGCACCGTCCTCTGGCTTCCACCATTGCAGGCGTCTTTCAGCCTTGTTGGATAAGATTTTGTGAGCACTCATTGGAGATTCTCATTTTTAACTTTGGCTGACCAACCGCAGGCAACAATTCTTCGGCAAAAACCTCTCTGTGACCAATGACGTAGCTCACCCTGCCATAAGTATTTATCTTAACTTTTTGAACCGATCCTATAAATGGCTCGCCCTTGAATGGGTAGACTGGAACATTGTCACCAACCTTGCAGTGAACTTTCTTGTAGTCAATGTCATGTCTCATCATGGTCTTTCAACTTTTCCTGGCATTCATCGCAAATTGATTTGCCTGGATGCTGATATGGAACACTCCATTCTTTGCGGCAACCGCCACAAAACACAGCCCACTTTTGTTTAGGAGAAAAGTAACATTCAAACAGTTTTGCCATACCGCCAGTCTTGCCACATAACCAATCAATAGTTTCATTCGTATCTTCACCTGCTTGCAATGCAAGTCGCTCAACCGCTTGATAAAGACGCTTAGATTGTTCTAATTTACTCATTTACTACTCCTTAACATTGCACACTTTTTCCATGTATGCGACATAAAGCTGATCGAGAGTCGTAAACACTCGGTCATCATTATCCAGATATAACACCACCAATGGGTCTTTCCATCCGCTGTAAATATCTCCACATACCTTTTGTTTGGTAATGGTTTCTTTCTGGATGCCAAGTTCTTCATTCCGATGCATACGATGTGCGCCCCAGTCATAACGCATACCCATCGTGTAAGTCAGCGGATATTTGCAAAACTCATCAAATGTGAGTTCTTTAAATTGTTTCGTCATTACTACTCCTTAAAAGTGATTCCGTTTTGTGATCCCCAGGCATGGAGCCATTCGATAAACTCGCTGCCAGTTTCTTTGTTAAACATCCTTGTTTGAACACCTAACTGGACGATTGCGCCACCATCAAGGCTCGGAACGACTTTCCCAGGCTTTCTGTCAGTGTCCCGACAAAACTGGTCAACCAGCAGTCTTTTCCATTCCTCGCTTGTCCAGCTTGCGCCCAAGTGTTGCGCTTGCTTTGCAATCTCTCCAATCATTGCGTGATACTTTTCCTCTTGTTCACGGCTTTTCTTGGGTTCTTCGATTGTTAAGGTTAACACATTTCCAGCTTGCAATCTAGCTTTTATTCTTGGCATCAAGTCCAGGATCGTCTGGTGAGCCTGTGGGTAGTTATGAAGTTTGAATACTGCCATGTTCTTTCACCAATACATCTACACCAGAGACTTCACTGTAAACCTTTGCACAGTTAATCGTCACGATCTGTTTGTCATCCAGGTAAACAATTCCGTTCATTGCGTCCATGAAAGCCTTTAGAACGTTGTCAATGTCGGGTTTTGTCGTAACTTGCTCAATTCCAGAAATGCAGTCGTTTCGGCGTTTTTTTGAGTATGACGCTGGTATGCCCTTCCTGATGTATAAATAAAGGTCTACTGGCGTTTCTAGTGGCTTTGAAGACCCCATTGCGGCTCTTGCGAACATCTTTATTTCGTCTTCGTAAGATTTTGTCTTTTGTGGTGTGTAAGTCTGGACGAAGTTTCCGACCTTTCTGAATCTGGGTCGGGCTTTGCCTTGAGGCTCACCGTAGACTGTGAAGTTAATCATGAAGGTCATTTTGATTACCCATTGCTCGGATAGCTTCGGCGCAATGCTCTGTACCGCGACACCATTCTGAAGTTTCTGCTGAAAAGCCCCAAGGATGACGAATCTCATCACACACCTTTGCACACGCCTCATGTGCTGCTTCCCAAGCCTCTTGCGCCGCAAGATAGGCAGGATGGTCTGTTGTGTATTTGGCTCTATGCGATGCGCTATAAAACCATTCTTTAAAGGTCATTTTTTATCCTTTGAATTGCGGCTTTGCGCCCCCTGGCGGCATCAAGAATGTCGGCGCAAGCCTTGCATCGCCTATGACCTTGAGTTGTTATTTTTGTATTTTCAGGTGAAAACTCATGCCCACGATGGCAATGCGTCATTCTTGATTTGCCAATAGTGCAAATGCGCTTTTTCTTTGCAGCATCTCTCATATTGTCTGTTCTGTCGCCAAGAAACAAATGCTCAGGATTGACGCAAATTCTGTTATCACATTTGTGCAAAACCCATAGGCCATTTGGTATTGATCCGCGTTCAAGTTCCCAGGAGAAACGATGAGCGCCATGACATTTGCGCCCTTCTTCAATCAGGTGGGTAAAGAATGCTCCATACCCATTGCCTCGAATTGCGCTTCTCCACTCCCAACAACCATTGTCGGCAGTCTTGTCAACCTTCTCCCAAAATCTCTGGTCAATTGGCTTCATTGCTCTTTGCTTTTTCATTGCAAACTCCTTTATGTTTGCACATTCTAAAGCACTCTGCTGCGGACTGCAATCTAGCACGTTCAGCGGCTTGAGCCATGTGAAAGAAGCGTTCAAGCCCTTGTGCAAACACAGGCCCGTCTAATAATCCAGCCTCCCGCGCCATGCGGATAATGTCATCTCTGTTCATTCAGTTCTCCTAGTCTCTTTGCTACTTTCTTCCCAAGATCAGGAAAGTCTTTCTGAAAAATCTTCACCATGTGTCTCGAATGTTCGATGTGGTTGATCGCCATCTGAGCATAGTGCTCCACCAACCTGTTTTCTAGGTCTTCCAAGTATGTGGGGAATGTCTCCGGTGAGGATGAGGGCTTTTCTGATCCGGTGGGCTTCGATGAGGATTCCATTTTTCACCATGTCCAGTAAGTTATGAGCTTCAGTCTTGGTCATTTTGCCCTCAACTCAGCAAGTCTCTGACGCACAGAATCAGGCATTGGAGCCGCTTTTTTCCAGTCTTGCTCTATCTTCATCAAGGCAGGGTCTTTTTCGGTCTTAGGCGCGATTTCGGGTATCTCTGCGCCATCCCATCGTTGTTGATTCAAGTAGACCAAAGGAGCGGGAATAAATGCCCCGTTTGACTTTAACCATTGCTCTGTTGTCTTTAACCATTCAACGTGCTTAATGATCTGGTCGGTTTGAGTCTCGCAGTAGTTCTTGACCCACTTCTTTTTGCATTCAGCCTTTGCGCCCTTTCTTGTAGACGATGGCCATGCTTTCCAAAACTTATCAAAACCGGATTCAAACATCATATTAACTCTCCTTGTTGCATTACTTGAGGTTGAATAAACATATCAACTTGTTTTGAGGCTTGCTCAATGCGTTTACAAGCTATATCAAAGTATTTTGGTTCTCGCTCAATTCCTATGAATTTGCGTCCCATTTGGATAGCCGCCACGCCTGTTGTTCCGCTTCCCATAAATGGGTCAAGGATTGTTTGAGGATTACCAGCCTGTTCTATGCACCATCTCATCAATGCAAGGGGTTTTTGCGTTGGATGCCCTACACGCTCACCATTAGTTGCAGATATTGAATAAACCAAATGTCTTGCAGGCTTGTCAAGACTACGCCAAGCAAATTCTGTTGAGGCAAAAGTATGCGGAGCATCAGGCTTAACCCATGTCAACCAACCACGACTAATAGGCAATTCAAAACGTTCACCACCCCATATAGTCACGTTTTTAGAAAAATTTAACAATGAAGAAACATCAGGTATTACATCATCCCAATCACCTAAAACAACTCCACGGTTTGCTGACCATTTAGTGTGTTTTTTGCCAAACCCAATTCCATAGGGTGGGTCTGTGATAACGGCATCCACCTTGTCTAAGGTTGGCAGAATGTCCATGCAATCACCCAGGTAAAGTGTTGCATCTCCAATAGTTACTTTTTCTTTAGACATAGGTTCTCCAAGGGTGGATAGATTCCACTCCGCTCCATCTCTTGACTGCTTCATTGATACTCCAAGTTAAATTAAAAAAAAGTCTCAAGACCAAGTGCGCTTGACGGATTGATTCACTTATAGACTGGGCCTTGTTCCACCGTTGTACCCAATCCTTTACCAGTCGCTCAATCAACGCTGGTCGGCAATGCAGGGGGTGTGTCCTGTTGTCGGTGTTTCTTGGGTTCAGCCCATGCAGGCCATCAGCTAACGCGCCCTGACGGTCTGAGCCAAAAACAAAACCCCCAAACTCTTTTGGTGATCTTGGCCTTGGCGAGGCGGCAAGTAAACGATTGGAACCAACCAAAAGTTCATTTACTGCTTTGCAAGACCACCAAAAAAATTCGGGGGTTCGCTGGTTGGTTCCTTCGTCTAAATGCCACTTCAGACGCTTCGAATTATACACAACTTAACCAGTCGTGAATAGGTAATAACCCTCAAAAACAGTTGGTTGTGCAATTACTTCCGTAACAGCAGGTCGTACAAGTGACGATCCGACCACCGGAGACAACCGTGTGAGTGGTGCAAGCCCATGCAGTTGATGCTAGGACTGTTAGGTAAACGGCGATGAGTTTTTTCATATCTTTGCCTTGCTTGGTAAACGATGTACTGACGGAAGAATCGTGATTGACTTTCTGAACTTGGTAATTGTTTCTTCTTTGTTCTGATCGTCCTTGCGAACCGTGGTCATTGTGGACTTGTCTCGCTGGCGCTGGAGTTCGACACCGATGGATTGTTCTCCCGTTCGCCACTGAAATGCGTTTGCCATTCGTTGATACCTTTGAGCTGGTTGATACGCTTCTCAGGAAGTTCGTCCCACTGAGTAACAGCAGCGCGAGACACTCCGAGAAGGGTCGCCAGTTTACTCTTTGATCCGGCGATTTCAATGGCTTTTTGTAAATTCATGTTTTTCCTTAAAGGTTGTTGGTGGCAGACTGTATGCATCCAGTCCCGCACGGGTTCCCAAGGTTACAGCCTTTGAAAGTCGGCTCCCGACCTCGATGGGCGCATCATCCGTGAATCCACAGACTAAGCGTCATCCGTTATGGCTACGTTGCCACCAACACGGCTGGGGACTGTTGGGCGTTCCCGGCGTTTCCGCCACCCTATCCTTTCGGAACTGGTGCAAGTCAGCCAATCCCCATGCGTGTTGATGCTGGTCAGCCTCATAAAGCAGAGTGGTGGTTGAAATTTGACACATTGAGCCACACGGAGCTAAACCGTTTTCTGACCAGCCTTAACATTGTAACCTTAACAATTCAGTCGGGATTAGGGAAAACACCTAGACAAGATACTTAACAAGTCGTTAAGATTGCTAGACCTTAACAGGTTTTAACAAGGAGTAGCAAATGAAAGAAACAGTCTCAGCAATCATCACAATCCTTTCCATGATCGCCATTGGCGTGATGTTGGCGTACAGGGGTTAAGCATGAACACACAAGCCCTTAAAACAGTCCGTAGGCTATTTAATGTTGACTACATACCCAGAGAACAGAACAGACACAATCAACGCGCCTGGGTTCGTTCTGTGCGTTCCTTGGGTGACAAATGGCTATTAGCAAACTATGTGGAGAAAAAATGAATTTCTTATGCAAAATAGGTTTGCACAGATGGATATATTATTCTTTATTTGATATGAA
>JACCDG010637422.1_pt1 | contig 11592 bp, 18 predicted proteins | sample 7442471 | NCBI WGS metagenome assembly JACCDG01 (sample SAMN15323444, study PRJNA562643) | freshwater metagenome | isolation source: river surface water | place: USA:Blue River Watershed | collected 2017-08-17
TCCATTAGATATAGTTTATCGTAAAGATTTTATTCCACATAAAATTTTACATATTTTAACATCAAAACCAGTATGGACTTTAAATTTTACAAGTAAAAAAACAAGAGAATGGGGTTATATTGGAGATGATGGTTGGATAAATCATAAAGAATATCGAAAGCAAAAAAATGAAAATAAAATGTTTCCCGGACCAATTAATCTTTAATAAAAATGAGATTGTTAAAATATTTTAAACATTTTTTTAAAAAACCACCTTCGGTACTCAAACAAAAACGACTTAAAATTAAAGATGTTGAGCCTGGAGATTATATTTGTATTGAATGGAGTAAAATGGAAGGAGGAATTGGATATATAGAATGTTTAAATAACGACCCATTAACTTATAAAATATTTCTTGAAAAAACTTGGGCAAATTACAAAGAAGCTAAATGTCCAGAAAAAGAAAAATTAGTTTTGGATTATAATTCATTATTATTAAAAAATTTTCATTTATTAAACGAACATAATAAATGGATGAAAATTAATAAGATTAAAACTGAAAGTGAAGATTCCCTAATTGATAATTATAACATAATAGAGCTTCAAAAACAAATGAATGATGCCTTATCTAAAGAAGATTATAGATTAGCAGATAATTTACAAAAAAAGATTGATAAATTAATAAAAAAATAAATAATATGGAGGATTTATTAGACACTCCAGTGAAAGTAAAACTCCTTACTTTATGGATGATTGATAAAGAATATGAAACAAAAGATGTAAATAAACATTCAATATCGCATGGTGTTTGGGAAACCATTTCTGTCTTTATTAAAGAAGGCAAACGAGCATATCAACTCAAATGTGTTTGGCCTGGGCATAAAGATTTAAAAACAGGAGAAACGAGAAAAATGTATGAAGATGTATTGTTAGAGCTGTGTCACCAGGTAAAAATTGTTGATTTACCAAAAAAAATTAAACCAATATGACTTACGAAGAGCAAAAAGACATTCATTATAATAATGGAGACAATATTTCAGATGATAGGTTTGTTGAAATAATGCAAAAACAAATTGTAGAATACACTTCATTGATTGCTTTACATAAAGTGCACCATTCTGAAAGAACAAAATATATTACAAGAAAAAATAAAGAAAGAAATCTTTGTATTAAATTATTAGAAAAACGTTTAATTCAAATACATTCTAAAGAAAAGGTATTAAAAAATATATAACTGAAAATCAATAAGTTGCAAGTTTTTTAATTATAAATTATAAAAATATCTTGCCAATTTAAAAATCTGTTGTATATTTGCATTCTGAAAATTAATTTTTTTTACATATTTACTGAAACAAATAAAACAAAGTGAATTTTAACTTTACATATACAACCTTGACACAGCAAACGCTGGAACAACTCTTAGAAAGACAAGAGATGGTCGGGGTATGTCTATATGTTAGTGAAAGTTTGAGATAAAACAGAAACTAAAAAAACATGAAGAGCCTCGACCTAAAAAGTCGGGGCTTTTTTATTTATGGCTTGGTCGTCTAACAGAACAGGATGCGAATTTTTCAAATTCGGTGATGTGGGTTTGAATCCCATCCAAGCTACAAAAAAAGTAAGGCTTAGTCGTCTAACGTGTAGGACAACTACCTTCTCAAGGAAGAAAATGTGAGTTCGAATCTCATCTAAGCTACAATAAAAAGTAAAATGAAAACTGATAAGAAGAAAAATAAATTGATTGAAAAAATAAATGAACTTGAATTAGAATTACGTGATTCATTAACAAAAAAAGATACAATTATAAAAGAAATAAATGCTCCAAGATATCAAAGAAAAATTCAAGAATTGAAATTGCAATTAAGTAAAATGTAATTCATCGCCCGTTCGTCTATCGGAATAGGACATGTCACTTTCACTGACAAAAGAGGGGTTCGATTCCCCTACGGGCGACAAAATTTGCCAATTGAGATGGCCGTTCAATAAAACTAATAAAATTATGGCACGAAAATAGAAAATAAATATGCGGGTGTGGCGGAATTGGCTATACGCAACGGTTTGAGAGACCGTCAGGATATACAACAGTAGTCCTTATGGGTTCGAGTCCCATCTCCCGTACAAAAACTTGATTCGAAAGAATCTCAAAGCACATAGTTTAAGTGTGGCATCTTTGACATCTTGGCTTTTGCTGGTATAGTATAGTGGCTTATTACAGTTGATTTGTACTCATCAGACCTCAGTTCGATTCTGGGTACCAGCTCTCTATTGCCATCATCGTATAGTGGATTGATTACGGTTGTTTCGTAAACATCAAACATGAGTTCGATTCTCATTGATGGCTCAATAAATATTTTGCCGGTGTTGCATAGCGGTCGATTGCACCAGTTTTGTAAACTGGAGGATTAATTTCCCATCGCAGGTTCGATTCCTGTCTCCGGCTCTAATGTTGTGTTAAAAGAGTGTGCAGGCTTAACGCTCCCAATTACCTTGATGAAATGTAAGCGATTAATCAAGGGACAGCAGAGTTACATTTGTTTTGAATGCTGCATTTATTCGCTTCCATAGTATAACGGCGATTATATATCCTTGGTAAGGATAAGACAGGAGTTCAACTCTCCTTGGAAGCTCTGAGTGAAACATGTTAAATCCAACTGCCGGTAGATGTGTTTATGCCATATTAAGCGATGGTAGTCTTGGTGGAATGCCCATCAGTGTCCTTGTATGATAATAATAAAATAAAACAATATTGCCCTGTAGCATAATGGTAATGCGGGAGTTTTTGGAGCTCCTTACGGTGGTTCGATTCCATCCAGGGTAACATTCTAACCGAGCTGGTATTTGTAGTTCCAGACAAAACAAATCACATGAAACCTATTGAATCCGGAAATAGTAAACATCATTTATTTTCTTATTATGAAATAAAAAAAAATTTGATAAAAGTGTTTGGAGAACCAAAAAATTCCGAAGAACACTTGTTCTTGCACAAAGAAATAAAACGAATTCAAAAAATAATACCTCAATATGCTTTAAGCGATAAATTACATAAAGAAATACATAAAAATGATTGTCCATTTTTAAACAAACAATGTCCTATAGTGTAATTGGCAACATCCCTGACTTTGACTCAGGAGACCGGGAAGGTAATTCAGGTTCGACTCCTGATAGGACAACAAAAAACTACGTAATGTCATTGGTCACTGACGGAGGGTTAGACACATCAAGCTTTGTGCACTGGGATACAGTTTGCCTCCTGCGTGGTTTTTAATCTCCTCAAATAGGTTGCGGAGGTGAATTTTAACTTTGCAGATACAGTGCACTGTTAGTATTTAAATTTGCGACATGAAAACAAAAACATTGATTTGCTATCTTACTATAATAGAAAATTGTTTAGATAAAATTGTTGATGAAAAATCTACTGAAAAAGAAGTAAATAACAATTTATATAAATACAATGTTTGTAGTGAATTAATTTATGTTTTATTGAGACATTGGAGAAATATAAATATGAATTATGATTACAATGAGGTTTTCTCAAAAGTTAGTGTTAATATGATGCATTTTTTAAATGAAGCAGAGGAACATTTGAGATATACAAGAATGAATTACAATTATACCAATCGTAAGTATATTATTAATAGAGATTTGAAAAAATAGCCCAGTGGCGAAACTGGCGAGAACGCTGTGGTCTTAAACACCACTGTCCTTTGAGGCGTGAGGGTTCGACTCCCTCCTGGGCTACAATAATAAATGGCTTCGTGATGAAATGGAAGAACATGCTGGTCTTAGAAATCAGTGGGTACTCAATCCCGTGAGGGTTCGACTCCCTCCGAAGTCACAAATTGAGATGTAGTGTAATGGCTTACCACGGAAGATTCTGACTCTTCAGATAAAGGTTCGAATCCTTTCATCTCAACTTAATAAATGCCCCAGTAGCACAACTGGCAGATGCGCCATACTTAGGATATGGAGATGGTGTGGTTTCGAATACCACCTGGGGTACTAAATAAAATGGGCGTGTGAGCAAATTGGTATAGCTTGAGGGCTTAAACCCCTTGGACAACATTGATACACCTGCTGGTTCGAGTCCAGTCATGCCTACTTAAATGCCCCTATGACGTAATTGGTAGTTCGTATTAGATTCAAAATCTAAGTGTCCGAGTTCGAATCTCGGTAGGGGTACAATTTAAGTTTTTAATAAATTGTTCAAAAAAATATAAAAGAAGAGTTGAAAGACCATCATTAGAAATTTTAGAAAAAGAAGTAAGTGATTTTGGTTATTTAGCAATAGGAAAAAAATATGGAGTTTCTGACAATTCAATAAGAAAATGGATAAAACAATATAAAAATAATATGCAGGTGTAGCCCCCTCAGTTTTCTAAACTGCTACGGGTAATCGGAGCTGAAAATGTGGGTTCGAATCCCACCTCCTGTTCTAATTATGACTCTTCAAATATTTTTTAACTTGCTTTATCATATCGATGATAGCATCTTTAGGAGTTTGTCCGGTACCATGACAATGCCAACCGACTTTAATTATTTTACCTTCATGATGAACCCTTTTATAAGGAGGGTATTGTTCAGATGTAGTTGACCATGTTAAACCTCCGTTTTCCTGTTCAATACCATAAATTTTAATACCTTCTTTTTCAAGTAATTTCATTCCTTGATAAAGCGATTTAAGTTCTTTTTCATTCATAATAAAATTTTATTTAACTATCCATAATTCCAAATATTGTCCAGCATTATATTTTCTAAGATTAGAGAATGTTATTGTAAGTCCATATAAACCAGTTTGGCAATCAGTAGTAAAACCTAATCCAATAGGAGAATCATCATTAGATAAAGAGAAACCATATTTAATTTTGAACGGTGCGCAAGATTTTTTTTCCATATCTACTAAAAAGTTTTTTATAAAAAAATTATCAAAAGAAACTTGAGTACCGAGTCCATAATTAAGATTTTTATTTATATATACTCTCAGTCGAATAGTATCACCTTTCATTATTTCTGATAAATCTATTGATTTTTTATTCCAAAGTTGATTATTTAATGCAAGGTCTTGTTTAAATAAAACAGTTTTGTTTTTTAATAATTGTAAAATAAATGTATTTTTTTCTCCTGAATAAGTATCTTTATAATTAAAAATAAATTTTGAAGAATCTGATTCATTAATTTTAGTGAATACATTAGGTAAAGATGGAACTCCTTTTTCATCCCATACTCTAATTTGAGATACTGACGTTGTTAGTGGTTTGGTAATACTATTTGAACTATAAGTTTTTCCTTCTGATAACCATTCATATCTTGAAAACACACCCTCAACTGATAGCGTATTAGAATTCTCAATTATTTTAGGTTGTAAAAAATCTTGTTCCCAAAAATTATCAAATATATTAACAGATGAGTCATTATAAGCATACCAACGATGGTCACAGATATCACCACTTTTTAATGAATCGACTGCAAAATAATTATTAGTAATTATAACTGCCCCGTTTGAAGTTTCTGGATATTCTAAACCAAAAGCTGTTGTTGGTGTTAAAAAATAATTGTGTGATACTAATGTAGTATCACCACCCATACAAAATGTATAAAGATTATGACGGTCTAACATATAATTTGTAAAAGTTCCATAAAATGAACAGTTTGATAAATACCACGATGTTGGATGTCCAGAAGAGGCAATTCCATGACGACAATTAGTAAATTCGCAATATTCAATATAGTGACTATAATCATTATTACCACAACCTCCTATCCATATACCATAACCAAAACCTGAATCTAAAGAATTTTTAAAACGTGTTTCAGAAATTACTGCATTTTTTGAACATTGAAGGAATAATCCCCAGGTTGAAAAATTTTCAACAGAGCAATTATTCATGTAAAAATTTGGATGAACAACTCTAATAAGACCTTGAAAACCTAAAGATTTATCATAATTGCGTATTGCACCGGAGACCCCAACAAAACGAGTTCCTAAAATTGAAATATTAGTTCCTCCTGTCAAAAATACAAAACCAGAATCTTTTGCTCCTAAAAACCATTTTTTATGAGTTACTGTTTTTCCATAACTCAAAATCATAGTACTATCTGGTAATAAAATATTTCTGTAATTAGATAAGTCAATATTATTATTAATAAAAATTTTATTTTTATTTAATTTTAATGCTTGAACAAGTTCATCACCTGACATAACTACTGTCATATCTGATGTTTTTAAAACATTAGAACGTAGTTTTCCTCCTATGATTGGTTGTGAAAAACTATTTAGAGTAAGTAGTAAAAATATAATAGATATTGTTAATTTCATTGTTGATAAATTTTAATTTAAAACAAATATATAAAAAATAATTTAAAAATAAAAATTCAAATGAACACACGCATAGCTCCTTCGCCAACAGGGAAATCGCATATTGGTTTTGTTAGAACTGCTTATTTAAATTATCTTGCAGCAAAAAATACTGGAGGAAAATTTATTTTAAGAATTGACGACACTGATAAATTAAGAAGTCAGGATATATTTACCCAGGATTTAATTTCAACATTAAATTGGTTGGGTCTTGATGCAGATATGTTATTTTATCAATCTTCAAGATATGACCGCTATCAAAAAGTTGCTCAAGATTTAATTGATTCTGGAAAAGCAATTAATATTGATGGTGCCATTTGTTTAAATGCAGATTTTACTATTAAATCTTGGGATGATTCTATTGCCGGGAAAATTAATATTGCTGACGACAAATTTGATTCAATAAAGAATTTGGTTTTATTGCGTTCTGATGGAACTCCAACATATCATTTTGCTTCTGTAATTGATGATGTAGATATGGATATTAACTGGATTATTCGTGGTACAGACCATTTGGATAACACAGCAAAACATGTCTATATTTATGATGCTATTGGTGCGCCATTGCCTAAATTCAGTCATGTTGGATTAATATTTTATCAAGGTAAAAAAATCTCAAAACGAGATGGTGTTTCAAGTATGGATTCTTATAGAGATTATCATCCAAGTGCTATTTTAAATTTGGTTTTAAAATTAGGATGGAGTCATAAAGACCCAAATATTGATAAAATTTATCCTTTAATTGATAAGGACTTGGCTATTAAAATATTTAATCAGGGAAATCTTCGTTCACAAAAAAGTACGATTGATTTAGATAGGTTAAAGTGGCTTGATAAGAAGTATAAAGCAAAATATAAGTCTATAGCCTTATAAATGGGGGTTATAAGGTTATAGGCTTATAATTAATTAGTATATTTGTTTTATGGAAGACATTAAAAAAATAATTTTATCTGGTGGAATAGTTAAATTCCCCTATAAAGAAGAAAAAAAAGAATGGGTTGGAGAAGCTTATATTTTTATTTATATTCATTATAAAATTAAAATAGTTGTTAATATTCCAACTATAAAATTATGTCCTGGAGGATATAAAGATTATGCATTTTCTGAAATTGACGAAGCTGTAAAAAATTTTGCAAACATAGTTTATCATAAAGATAATTTAATGTATAAATTACAAGAAGCAGAGATTGCTCTTGGATTGGATGGAAAGTTTGGAGATTTGGATGATGAAAAATTTTGTGATTTGGTTTTTAAAAAAAGAGAAGAATTATTAAAAGGTTCCGTAGTATAATGGAGAGTATTGGGATTTCCTAAATCTTAGGTATAGGTTCGATTCCTGTCGGAACTATTATTATATTTTTTATAATTTTTATTTTTTAAAAAAAAACAATATATTTGCATTATAAGTTTAATCCCTCGGTTTTTTTGAAAACCTAAATAAGTAGGTAGTGAAAGAAGTGAGCTTGTGTCGGACTAACAATTATCTGACTGATACTGGGAAACCAGGAAACGTAGGACTGTGAGAAACAGTTACGTCACTATCAAGGTGAGTTAACACCAAGAGGGGTTAAATTTTGTTCTTTGAAATAAAAATATTACCATACAGGATAATTCATAAACTGTATGTAGTTGATGATTAAAATTCATAGTTTAAAAAACTATCGCTCTACTAATTATGTAGGATGGAAAGGTAGGATTTATTATCAACAAGGTTATCACAGTCCTTTTGGATTGCAAAGAATAATAAACAAGTGGTATATAAGTCACCACACCGATTGTCCGACAATAGGTTGCAACTGTGCTATTCTTTACAATTCATAAAATTCATATAGTAATATATGATGTGTTGTTCCTGAACCAGTAAAAACTGGGTGAGATGAAGGAATATCGGATATTATCCATAAGTGTGAAGTAAGTATCACAACAACACAAACGAGTTCTCAGCAAGTAGTTATAACGTGAATAGATGAGTTGTATATACAATAATAAGCTATTATGTAAGCCTTAATCTACGTGACCCTACTCTTATAACCTTCAAATCAGCAATGAAATGTCTGGTCGCATGTAAGACAAGAGGGTGCTAAAAAACAAAAAAAGAAGAATTTAACCAACACATGCTTCGACTCTTAAGAAGAAATAGAACCAATATAGATTTAGGAATTTTAAATTCTGGAAATTTTATGGATTTCTATGATAATGCTGTAAAGTTGGCATTTCGTCTTAATGATGAAGAATATGATTACTTGTGTGAATCATTATCAAATGAAGATTTGAAATATTTAATATTAAGAGAGAAACAAGAAGGATATACTTTTGCAGAAAAAAGAAAATTACTTCAAATATTGTCGGAAAATTTAAAAGATTATTATATAATAAATGGCTCAGTGGTGTAATTGGTAGCCACGCAAGACTTAAAATCTTGTGACCCTAAAAGGTCGTGCCGGTTCGATTCCGGCCTGAGCTACAAAAACTGGATTGAGCATAAACTACCCAAAATGGTTAGGAGACCGATTCTTCTCATGCTTCATATTGTGTATTAGTAATCCGGTTTTAATAAATTAAAAAGTAATGACACAAAAAGACATTGAAGAAGCAATTGATGATTATTTGGATAATAATCTTTCAATGGACAAATTAACAATTATTAAAGCTATTAAATAAATTATTCGTGAATGAATCTGTAAGAGATTTGTTTGAAATGGATAATTTTGACCAATGTAAAACTCCTGAAAAAACGATTATATACAAAAACAAAGAATATAAAATCACTATTTTTTCTACTGGTGTTTGTGAAGTGACTAATAATCATAGAATATTATATTTGAACAATAAAGCCGAATAAATTTAAATGAAAAGACCTTTAATTGATATTGAACAACCATGTTTGATACAGTGTGACAATCCAAATTGTGATTATACAATTCTCAATCCCACTAAAGACCCATTTGTAAGCATTGATGAATATTTAAATACACCATGTCCAAAATGTGGAGAAAATTTATTAACAGAAGAAGATTTGAAGAAATATAAAAAAGCATTATCTGTTGTTAAATTTTTAAACAAATGGTTTGGTTGGCTTACTATTTTTAATTCTAAAAAGGCAGAATATAAAAAAATAGGCTCGTATCATACGAGAAAAGGATTAAATATAAATTTAGATGACGATTAAAAAATTATGCATTCATCTTGGTTTAAATATTTAATTTCATTATTTTCAAAATTGATGAAGAGTTTTGAAAACTTTATAGTAACTATTATTTTGAAGGTTCCTTTTTTTAGAAGATGGACAGAAAGAAAACTTGAAATAATGGATAATACGAATCCAGATGCTATAAAGGTTTCAGATATTGCTCAATTTTATTGTATCTCAATGCGGAAAGCAACATTTCTTTGTGAAATGGCATGTAAATACAGATTATATAGTAAAAACGAAGATGGTACTTATAAATTAATTGAAAAAGAATGACAAATTCCTTTAAATCAGGTGAACTCACAGTAGGTGAATTGTTGGATTTTATTGAAAAAAATAATATTCCAAGAGATGCCAGGGTGTACTATCAAAGAATAGAAGATAAATATTTTACTAATTTAGGTGGTGAAATTACAATAAAAAAAGAAGGGGAACATTACGCTGCTGCTTTAAAATTTAATAAAAATATTAAAGACAATGAATTTGAAAACCCTAATTTAAAACCACACTCAAAAGAAGAGTTGGAGAATTTCAAAGAACAGTATATTGTTGCACAGGCTCCTGTAAAATATAAAGATGATGATAATCTTTATATAGACGCACATTATTAAAAAATAAACAATGTGTTTTTATATTATTTTTTAAACAACCTTATTGATTTGATTATATTTTATTAATGTTATTTTTAATATTTTTAAATAATGGAATCTATTACTAAATCGAATAATTTCATTGAAGAAATTATTCAAGGAGAAATTGAGAAAGGTATTTTCTCAACAAAAGAAGAATCAGCCAAGATAATTACGAGATTTCCGCCTGAACCAAATGGTTATTTACATATTGGTCATGCTAAATCTATTTTTTTAAATTTTGGTTTAGCCGAGAGGTTTAATGGAAAATGTAATCTGCGTTTTGATGATACAAATCCGGAGGCAGAAAATTCCGAGTTTGTCAATGCTATAATTGCAGATTTAAACTGGCTTGGTGTTAAACCTGATAATGTTTTTTATGCTTCCAATTATTTTGGAACCATGATTATTATTGCAAAAAATTTAATACTTAAAGGTCGTGCCTATGTTGATAGTAGTACATCTGAAGAAATTGCTTTAAGTAAGGGAACTCCAACAACTGTTGGAACTGAAAGCCTTTACAGGAACACCTCTCCTTCTGAAAACTTATTGCTTTTCGAAAAAATGATAAATGGGGATTTTGAAGATGGTAGTAAAGTTTTAAGAGCTAAGATTGATATGTCTCATGTAAACATGCACATGAGAGACCCTATTATTTATCGTATAAAAAAAGAAGTCGAACATCACAACACTGGGATTGCACATAATGTTTATCCAATGTATGATTTTGCTCATCCTATATCTGATGCAATAGAAGGGATTACACATTCAATTTGTACTTTGGAATTTGCTTCTCATAGAGATTTGTATGATTATTTTGTTGCATATGCTGCCAAGGCTTTTGATGATGTTATTTATTCAAAACAAATTGAATTTGCCAGGATGAATTTGTCTTATACTATTTTAAGTAAAAGACATTTATCAAAATTGGTTGATTTGAAATTGGTATCTGGATGGGACGACCCTCGAATGCCTACAATTGCAGGTATGAGAAGACGTGGATATCCTGCAGAAGCAATAAAATTGTTTTGCGAAAAAGTTGGTGTTTCCAAGCGTGATACAATTAGTGATTTTGCTTTACTTGAGTCTTGTGTGAGAAATGTTTTGAATAAAACGTCTTTTCGTGTTATGGCTGTGCTTGACCCAATATCACTATTTATTACAAACTATCTTAATAATCATGTAGAATTAGTTGAACTTGAAAATAACCCAGAAGACGAGTCAACCGGTAAAAGAAAAGTTCCCTTTTCAAATACGCTTTTTATTGAACGTGAAGATTTTATTGAAGAACCGATTAAAGGGTTTAACAGACTATACCCAGGTGCTATCGTTAGATTAAAAGGAGCTTATATTGTTCGTTGTACAGGATGTATTAAAGATGATAATGGTAATGTTGTAGAAGTAACATGTGAATATATTCCAAATTCTATTTCTGGAAACGA
>JACCDG010888147.1_pt1 | contig 11584 bp, 7 predicted proteins | sample 7442471 | NCBI WGS metagenome assembly JACCDG01 (sample SAMN15323444, study PRJNA562643) | freshwater metagenome | isolation source: river surface water | place: USA:Blue River Watershed | collected 2017-08-17
GGTTCAGTGGTCTTTAAATCAAACGGAGAATCAGTGTGGAGATTAAATTAAGTTTGCCTCCTTCAACGCTTTGTAGGCACCCTTCTTGTTAATTGTTCGGATACCACTAGTTGAAACACGTATTCGCACGCTCTTTGATAATTCAGGAACGAAAATTTTCTTTGACTGTAGGTTCACCTGCTTGCGATTCTTTCCGGTTGGATTGAATTGAGTAGCACGCGTTCGGTTTGAGTAACCACCGCCAACGATTGATTTTTTACCTGTTATTTCGCATTTCTTTGCCATTGGGAGATATGCTATCATAGTTGGAATAGAATGCAAGTTGAGACAAAACAAATAAAATGCAAATAGATTTCATCTTTCAAATAGCTATTTTAATAATGTCCGTGGTGATTCATGAGGTAGCGCACGGATATGCAGCATTGGCACTCGGGGATGTCACCGCAAAATATGCCGGCAGATTGACTTTGAATCCTATAAAGCACCTAGATCCGTTCGGCTCGGTGATTTTGCCGTTGTTAATGTCTATGGTTCCTGGAGGATTAATGCTCGCTTGGGCGAAGCCGGTGCCATATAACCCATATAATTTGAGGAATAAGCGTTGGGGCGAGCTACTAGTTGCCATTGCGGGGCCACTTTCTAACATTGCAATCGCGATTTTAGTTGGTTTGGCTGTGAGAATAGCGATTTCAGCTGGTTTTTCTGGCCCAGCAATTAGTCTCGCCTTTATTACTATTATATTGAACTTGTATTTGGCTTTCTTTAATATGATTCCTGTGCCACCGCTCGATGGCTCCAAGGTTTTGATGGGTTTGTTTCCTAAAATCGCCCCAAAATTAAATCAGTTGTCACCAATTTCTGGAATTTTAATTATCGTCTTGGCGATTTCAATTTTTCCAAACTTTATTTTGCCGCCCGTTCTATTTTTTGCAAAAATTTTAACCGGCATCTCGTTTTAGTTGAAGGTACATTTTTAATTTTAGAAATATTGCAAAAAGCGTGGAAAACATTAGAACATTTTATTATTAAATCTGTTATAATAAAATTTGAAGCTTGAAATGCCTGAGGGATTTTGACTTTAACAAAATAGTAATGTCGTCCACACATTTACGCGAGCACATAAACAAAGTCATTTCGAAATTGTCGATTTTGTTTTTTGCTATTCTAACCTTTACTATCAACGCTAATCTGGCACATGCGACAACCTTGGGTTCATGCGGTGAGATTGCAGTTTCAGGAACATATACTCTGTCAAGTGATTTGGGTACAGTAGGTGCAAATTGTATCACTGTCACAACGAGTGGTGTGACAATTGACGGCTTGTCGACATATTCTGTCTTAGGAAATATTTCTGGTAACAGAACGAATTATACTTTGACAAACGTTGTTAGCACTGGCGACCTCTCAATTTTCTACTACAACAACGCTGCTGCCGACGGTAACTGGGCAAACAAAGCTAACTGGTGGTTGGACTCTGCTTACACTTTGACTGCAAATAGATCTGGAATTACTGTGCCGAGTACGCAGGACACAGTCGTCGTCAATGGAAACGTCTCTCAAATTTCGACAGGTGTCGCAAGCGTCTTTAGTGCACGATTCATCAACAATGCAACTTGGAATGTTGGCTCCTCTATTACTGATGGATTGGTGTGGACAAAATCCGATAACACGATTCCATCTGTTTCAGATACATCTTCAACTAATGGAAGGTTACCACTAGGTAATAGCGGAAGAGGCGATATGACACAAGTTTATCCAGTTTCAGTAATGAAGGATGGATCCACTTATAAGATGTGGTATCAGGGTGCTGATAATAGTTACAATAGAATTTTTTATGCTACTTCAGCAAACGGTTTAACTTGGACAAAGTATGACAACACAGTCCCAAGCGCTTCCGACACTACTTCAACTAACGGTAGAATTCCTGTTGGAACATCTGGTAAGGGGGACGCAAACGGTGTTGGAAGTGCCCAGGTCATAAAAGAAGGTTCCACGTATAAGATGTGGTATTCAGGATTAGCTGCAGATGGTATTTGGAGAGTTTATTACGCAACTTCTCCAGACGGTTTAACTTGGACAAAGTATGACAACACAGTCCCAAGCGCTTCCGACACTACTTCAACTAACGGTAGAATTCCTGTTGGAACATCTGGTAAGGGGGATACAACCTATGTCTTGTTAAAACAAATTATTAGGGATGGTGATTTATATAAGATGTGGTATCGAGGATACGATGGTACGAGCGTTAGAACATATTTAGCTACTTCTCCAGACGGTTTAACTTGGACAAAGTATGACAACACAGTTCCAAGCGCTTCCGACACTACTTCAACTAACGGTAGAATTCCTGTTGGAACATCTGGTAAAGGAGATGATTTACATGCTCAGATTCCTGTTATATACAAAGATGGTGCAATGTATAAAATGTTTTATTCTGGTTATACTTCTGTGGGAAGTTTTTATTCCGGATTCTATGCTACTTCTCCAGACGGTTTAACTTGGACAAAGTATAATAACACAATACCATCGACATCTGATACCACCTCTACAGATGGACGTATTCCGAAAGGAAATGCAGGAAGATTAGATAGTACTGGTGTCTTGTTAACATCAGGATTACTCGATAATAATGTATTCAAAATTTGGTATTCAGGATATTCTGGTACAAACTGGAGAGGAGCGTATGCTACCGCATCCAACTCATATCGCGCATTAAATCTATTTGTAAATTCCGAGGGAAGTGTTTTGTTTGAAGGAAATTCAAAATTTGGAAAGGGTACGATTTCAACATCTAATAGTATTGCAGTGGATGAAGTTTCGTTTTCTGGAACATCAATAGCGACTGAAGCTGTAATATTGTCAGATGTTGTTAATATAAATACTTCTACATCAACTACAGGTATATTTGAAATACAAAATTCCGGAGCAGTTGTGAATGTCGACAATGTCAGTGAATCTTCAACTATAAACATAGTTTCATCAAGCTCAACTTTGAATTTGAACAATAGTGTCAATTTAAATTCTGTGACTGGTAGTGGATTGGAATTAAATTTAAATGATTCTTCATCGGTCGATTCATTCAATTTGGTTGGTAATTCTACAATCAAATTCAATACTGATTATTATGATGGATCGAGCGCTTCAACAGACGGAGTTTTAGTAATAAACAATAGAACTTTCGCAGGAGTTATTCAAAGTGCAACAACATTGTTGGATTCAGACGATAATGAAATTACTGAGTTTGAATTTAGAGGAACGGCCTCGAACACTTCTCGTGGAATAGATGTACCAGTATCGTTTTATGATTCATCAACAAACTCTGGAACTATTAGTGCGGATGTGACAGTGAACGCACCTGTAACGAGACCTATCGGAGGAACTATTACAGGAACAGTTTTATATCTAGGATATGATGGATTCTATTACAACAATGCTGCTGCAGATGGAAATTGGCTGAACTTAAGTAACTGGTGGTCTGACTCTGCACACACAACACCCGCCACATTACCAACACAAATAGATGATGTTTTTGTGAGTGGTAACATTTCGAGTTTCCCAAATACAGGAAATGCTCTTAATACGGTTTCAGTGGCTGGAACTAACGGTGCGTGGTCACTGGGAACGTTTTCTGTTTCAATGTGGTATAACTCAAAAAACTCAAACTGGGTTCAATACATGTATAGTTCGGGAGGTGTGTTGTATATTCAAGTTAGAGGACAGGGATCAAACCCCCCATATTTTAGAGTGTATATGGGAGGATCTCATACTGATTTCTTTGCGCCGTCTGGTATTCCGAATGTTGTCGATAAGTGGACACATGTTGTATTTGTCCGTGCCTCAGACGGAAAAGGTTACATGTATTTTAATGGACAAGCATCTCCGCAAAATGGTGCGAATGTGGGTACTACAACCTTGGTGCCCATCGCTGTTTTACCACGCGACTCCATAACTGATGAATTCATTGTCTACGACAAAGCATTAAGTCAGGCTGAAGTAAACGCCCTCTATAATAATGGTGCACCCGTGAAAATTACAGATCTCACCAATGTATATGCATACTATTCAATGGATCAGTCGTCTGGCACCACTGTTACAGACAATTCTGGTAACGGAAGAAATATAACTTTCTCAAGTGGTTATCCATCGTGGCAAAGCGGTATAGTAAGAAAAGAAGACTCTACCTTTCCAGAAGTTCAAAGCCTTAACATGTCCTCTGGAACAAATAGCACAACGATTCAAACAACATTAGGTGCAACTTTCTCTAATACTGCTGCGCACAATGGGACAGTGTTTGGTAGTGCGACATTCCTTGAGGATGATCCAACAATGTCGGCAAGTGCCATAGCATCCACAGATACGACTATTAAAAATAGATCACTAAATTTTAATGGTGTTAATGCATTTGGAACTGCCTCAAATCCAGGTATCACAGGTAACACTTTGACAATGTCAACCTGGGTAAAAGTTGACAACTATACAGGTGCGGCTTGGAAACATATATTTGGTTCTAATCTTGCGGTCCCAACCTCTTGTCCTGCTAGTCCATATACACCGTATATGTTTGCTGCGTATTCTGGATCACCTGGCGGAGTAAATTTCGGTGTTTCAACTGGTGCGGACAGAACGTTTGTGTCTGTTGCTAATACATATATCCCACTAAATCAATGGACACATCTCACAGGTACATATGATGGAACAACAATGAAATTTTATGTTAACGGTGTATTGAGAGGTTCTACTCCAAAGACTGGAAATATTACAGCAGCACCAAGCGGAGGCCTAACTTTTGGTAGTTATCCGTGTGCGTCAAATAGGGACTGGTTCACTGGAGGACTCAGTGATACTGCTATTTGGAATGTTGCTTTAACTCAGGATCAGGTCACAAGTCTATATAACAGCGCACCAGACAGAATTGGTGTCACTCCGCTATCATTCTGGAAATTTGATGCTGGTTCAGGTTCTACAGCAGCCGATTCTGTTGGAGGTAGAACAGTTACATTAACAAGTACTCAATGGCAGAGTTCCGTGCCTCCAATTAAATATACTGATAACGCGACTTTGACTCGTATATATACTGCAGATGCAACAACAACCAAAGACTTCACCCTAAACAGTGGTCGTTGGTTCATCGAATCAGACGGTGCCGATATTGATTTGTCCGGAGCAACATATGCAGTTTCCACAACAACATATCAATCAAACAAAAACGTTTTCCGAGCAAAGAACGGAGCAACATTTACAGAAAATCCAAGTATCAACGGAGGCGCGCATGTTGTTCCAAAGGTGGCTGTTAATTCACCTGTTGCAGGAACGAATATACGCTGGAACCCAGATGTAGATTGGGACGATGCTGACACCTGTCAATACAAGTGGGGAGCAAACGGAACATATGCAAATGTGAGTTGTGCTGCGGGAGGGTCAGATATACCAAGACCTACTGCTTTTGCAACAACAACTTTGTATGTAAAAGGTATCTATAATGACACTTCATATTCTGAACAACTTTCACCTTCGTTTGTCTATGATAATGTGGCACCAATTTCAACAGACTGTACTTTTGATATGGACGAATCAACCCGTCAATACTACTATCTCGAATCAGATGTCACAGGTGACTGTACTGCAACAGCAAACATCACATTGAAAGGCGCATCTACAACAGATGCGACATATACTTTGAATGGACAGATGATTGCAAATGCAACTTCGACAACAGCCGGATTTAATTTGAATTTGCAAAATATTATAATCACTGGAACAACTACTGCAAATGGAGGCGGAAATGGTAACAGAGGAGGAAGTATTACAGTGACTGATTCTACTCTTGCAAACATTGTTACAAACGGAGGAAACATCTCCCTCACAAATGTCACAACTGGATCAATTGATGCAGACGGAAATACTGGCCTCTCAACTGCAGCCACAATCAGCATAACAAACTCCACAACAACTGACATCACGGCAAACGGAGGTACAGGAGGATCTGGTGTAGGTGGAAATGGAGCTGCAATTACAATCACAAATTCATCTGTCGGATTAGTTGATACTAATGGAGGTTCTTCCGGCAAACGCGGAGGCGCCGTCACAATCACAGACTCAACAACCAGCAATATCACCACAAACGGTGGAGCAATTTCCATCACAAACTCTGTCACATCACAACTTGCCTCGAACTCAAACTCTGGAGGCATACTTGGCGGCAACATCACTGTCGATGTCTCAACCACAACTGCAATATATGCAAACGGTGGCAACATCACAATCAGTACCTCGTCTGTTGGACTCTTGGATTCAACTTCACCAACGGCAGGAATTGCGGGAGGAGATATCACAGTTACCAATCCTGTTTCTGAAATACCAAGCATCACTACAAACGGTGGAGATGTAACTTTGAATAATGTAGTTGTAGTTGGCTCAATCACAGCAAATGGAAATACTGGAGGTGTTTCTGCTGGAGCAATTTCAATTTCAAATTCAACAACAACCGCCATATACGCAAACGGAGGAACACACGCATCCGGAAACGGTGGAAATGGTGCAACAATCACAATTGCCACATCAACAACAGGTTTAATTGAAGCTAGCGGTGCTGATTCGACAGGTGATGGTGGAGATGGAGGTATCATCACAATCACAAACTCAATTGGAACAAGCGCGACATCAACACCAATCACAGCAAACGGCGGAGATTCAACTTCTTGTGGAGACGGAGGTGATTCTGGAATTGTCACAATTGTCGATACCACATACGGAACCATCACAGCAGAGCCAGGAGTTGGTTTCAATGGCGGCTGTCCATCAGATACAAAAAGTTCTGGTATCAGGAATACTGTCACAACTGTTGGTGAGGGACACTCTTCAATACCTAGACCATCAGCCCCTGTTACTCCAAGCAACCCTGGTGCAATCGGCGGAGGAATCAATCCACTCTTCAGAAACGGTTTGAACGGATTGGACTTCACTCCAATTCAACAATTCAATTTGTTTGGAGACGGATCTGGTGGTGGTTTCAAACCTATCGATGCTGGAACTACCAGATTACCTAAAGTCTTCACGGATCTAAACAGATTAAATGACTTCTTGCTGGACGAGATGCCAGTCGACATTCTGCCTAGCCTCGAGCTATTCGTCTTTGATGAAGTTTCTGGAGAACTAGCGGATTTGTTCCCTAACGCTTCAAATCTCCTAGCTGCTGCGGGCGTAGAAAGAACTCAGCAACTCGCTAGCCTATTCCGTAGTCCAAAACTTATCTCTGATATTGAAAACCCAGAGAAATATGGTCTTTTCAAGGTCTACTCAGGCGACGTGCTCGTGAATACATATGTTGCATACGAGCAGGCAGTCGAAAACCTAGCACAATTAATCAAAGCTAACCCTTCTCAAATCATACATATCGGTACATATGTTAAAGGAAAAATCACAGATGATTCAAAAATCCCTTACATCGTATATCAAGGACAGAAGAAATTGATGACACCAACATTTGATGGATACTACGCGACTTCAATAATTGTACCAAACCTAGAGGGAAGATATCTAATCGAAACTAGCTCGAGCGTTCAAATTCTGCTCGATGTTTTACCTCAAAACAATACTAATGAGCAGAGCAAACCATGGGGCATCTTTAATCGATTGTGGAAATTGTTCCACTAGAGAAGGTGAGTAAATGAGTTTGAATATATTATATTTGCTATATAATATGATTAAACAATTAAATATTAAATCGAGAAATTAAAAATTAACAACAAATATTATGAAATTAGGAATTGATAAAACAAGATTGAGCTCAAACGTTCTGATGATCGCACTGGTCATGATGAACATTTTCTTCGGAATACAATATACACAAAATATTAAAAACGAAGACAAAATGATCGAAGAACAGGCTGCACGAACTGAACAGAGAATTCAGGTCGCTAAATTTCTCCGCCTCTTCATTGAGAAGGTATTGAGCACAAACGGTACAGTCTCTTTCGAGGACCGTGTTCAATTGGAGAACGACGTACGAAAACTGGGTGATGAACAAATCGTTAAACAATGGCAATCTTTCGTGGCTAGCAAGGATGGAGAACAGGCACAACAACGAGCTATTACATTGATGTCACTATTGAGTAACAAGATGGTTAACTAAGTCAATTTCCTGACGCAGACTCCTCAGTCTGCACCGAAACTCTGAAAATCTAATAATATTTAAATTTCCTCTTGCATTTTAAAGTGTGATGTAGTAAAGTGTTTCCCTATATATGCCAACAATAAATCAATTGGTAAAAAAGAACAGATTCAAAGCAAACCGAAAATCTCGAACCGGTGCTCTTGACCGTGGCTTTAATACCGTTAAAAATAAACCAACTTATTACCACTCACCATTCAAACGAGGTGTATGTACAAAAGTAACTACAAAAACTCCTAGAAAGCCTAACTCAGCTGTGCGAAAAATTGCCCGAGTACGATTGTCAAACGGAATGGAAGTCACTGCCTACATCCCAGGAGAGGGACACAATTTGCAGGAACACTCAGTTGTTCTATTGCGAGGTGGTCGTGTAAAGGATGTTAACCTTCGATACACAATCGTTCGAGGTGTTCTCGACGCCGAGGGTGTAAATGCTCGAAAAGTTTCTCGATCACGATACGGTGTAAAGAAACCAAAGGCTTAATAATTTAATAAACTATGCGAAAACCAGTAAAAAACAGAAATATTGTAAAACCAGACTTCAAGTACAATTCGATGAAGGTATCTAAATTCATCAATCATGTAATGTTGAACGGAAAGAAAAACATTGCTGAGAAAATTGTATATCAGGCTTTTGATATCATCAAAGAGAAAGAGAAAGTTGAAAACCCTTTGGAAATTTTCGATACTGCCTTGAAAAACGCGGCGCCTGCTGTCGAGGTTCGATCAAGACGAGTCGGTGGTGCTAACTACCAGGTTCCACGAGAAGTCCGCCCAGAAAGACGAGCATATCTAGGAATGTCTTGGATCAAGAATGCTGCCAAGGCTAAAAAGGGCCAGCCAATGCACATCAAACTAGCCGAGGAGATTATCCTTGCAAGCAAAAATGAAGGTGAGGCGGTCAAGAAGAAAGAAAACACTCACAAAATGGCAGAGGCCAACAAGGCGTTCGCACACTTTGCTTGGTAGCATAACGGGAAGGGGCCACCGAGAGGTGGTTTTTTCTTTATTTGACTGTTGTAAAACCTTGCACTTCTCCATAAAATACGATACTCTAGTGATACGAGTATACCTCGTTTTTTTCTTATTAATAAATAAACAATTAAAAATATATGTCACGTGATTATCCATTAAACAGAGTTCGTAACTTCGGTATTATTGCCCACATCGATGCTGGTAAAACTACTACATCAGAACGAGTGCTTTTCTATACTGGTGTTTCTCACAAAATTGGTGAGGTTCATGAGGGTGCAGCCATCATGGACTGGATGGAACAGGAAAAGGAAAGAGGTATTACTATTACCGCGGCTGCGACAACTTGTTTTTGGACTCCTACATACGTGGCGGATAAGCAGAACAAAGAATTGAAATATCGATTTAACATTATCGATACTCCTGGTCACGTGGACTTTACCGCAGAGGTGGAGCGATCTTTGAAAGTTTTGGACGGTGGAGTTGTTGTGTTCGACGGTGTTGCTGGAGTTGAACCTCAATCTGAAACTGTTTGGAGACAGGCTGACAAATATAAAGTGCCACGAATTTGCTTCATCAATAAAATCGACCGAACTGGTGCGTCTTTTGAGCGATCATATAAATCTATTTTGAACCGATTGAACAAAAATGCTGTTCGAGTTCAGATTCCAATGGGTGAGGAGGATCAGATTTCTGGTTTGGTTGATCTTCTAAAAATGAAGGCCTACAAATTCGAAGGTGAGATGGGAAATCAGGTCGTTGAAATCGATATTCCTGAACAATATATGGCTGATGCTCAGAAATATCACGATGAATTGGTCTCAAAAATTTCAGAGCATGACGATGCTCTAACTGAGAAATTCTTGAATGGCGAGACAGCAACAGTCGATGAGTTGAAGGCCGCATTGAGAAAAGCTGTATTGGATATTAAGTTGATTCCTGTTTTCACTGGTTCTGCCTTGAAAAACATGGGTGTTCAATTGGTGCTAGACGGTGTCGTCGACTATTTGCCAGCCCCAACAGATATTCCACCAATCACCGGAGTTGATCCTAAAACAGGTGCTGAGATAACTAGAGAAACTTCTGATGAAGCTCCATTTTCTGCTCTGGCATTCAAATTGCAATCAGACCCATTCGTAGGTCAGCTAACATATTTCCGAGTGTATTCAGGAACAATTTCATCGGGTACATATGTATACAACGCTACAAACGGCAAGAAAGAGCGACTAGGACGAATTCTCCGAATGCACGCTAACGAGCGAGAAGAGGTTCAGACTGTTTACGCTGGAGAAATCGCAGCTGCCGTAGGTTTGAAGGAAGCAAAAACTTCAGATACATTGTGTGATGAGAAAAACCCAATCGAATTGCACCGAATTCAATTCGCAGAACCAGTTATTTCTATGCGAATTGAACCAAAGACAAAGGCCGACCAAGAAAAAATGGGTATGGCTCTAAAACGATTGTCAGATGAGGATCCAACTTTCCGAGTAACTTCAGATGAAGAAACACAGGAGACATTGATTTCAGGTATGGGTGAATTACACCTCGAAATTATCGTCGACCGAATGAAAAGAGAATTCGGAGTAGAGGCAAACGTTGGTAAACCACAGGTTGCTTACCGAGAAACAATTACAGGTGAGGCAGACGCAGAAGAGAAATACGTCAAACAATCTGGAGGTAAGGGACAATACGGTCACGTCAAAATCAAAGTTCGACCATTGGATTACAGCGTCAAAGCAGAGGATCTTCCAAAGAACATCAAACGAGACGGTGGATTCCAATTCGTCAACAACATCAAGGGTGGTGCAATTCCAAACGAATTTATTCCTGCAGTTGAGAAAGGTTTGAAGGAAGCTCTAACAAGAGGAGTTTCAGCTGGATACAAGATGACAGACATCGAAGTTGAATTGTACGACGGTTCATATCACGATGTTGACTCATCAGAAATCGCCTTCAAATTGGCTGCTTCATATGCTTTCCAGGACGGTGCCAAGAGAGCAAAACCTGTTGTTTTGGAACCTATTATGAAGGTCGAGGTAACAACCCCAGAGAAATTTACTGGAGATATTACAGGAAACCTTTCATCAAAACGAGCTCAGATTGATGGTATGGATGATATTGGAAACGGAATCACTTGCATTCACGCTAAGGTGCCTCTATCAGAAATGTTTGGTTACACAACTAGCCTTCGTTCTATGACAGAAGGTCGAGCGCAATCAACTATGGAGTTTGATCACTACGCAATCGTTCCAGCAAACGTTGCCGAAGCAATCAAAGCAGGAAAGACAAAATAAATTTCCACGAAGGTGCACCTCAGAAATGGGGTGCATTTTTGTTTTGTGCAAATTTTTTGTGTTAGAATTATGAAAGGTATTAGCAATAAATTTAATAAAATGGACGAACAAATTAATTTGAATTCAACCGAAACTAATGTTGTTACAA
>JACCDG011633845.1_pt1 | contig 11584 bp, 15 predicted proteins | sample 7442471 | NCBI WGS metagenome assembly JACCDG01 (sample SAMN15323444, study PRJNA562643) | freshwater metagenome | isolation source: river surface water | place: USA:Blue River Watershed | collected 2017-08-17
AGTAGCCGCGCCAGATGGCATCGCCGTCGAGCGACGCCATGACGCCGAGGCCGGGCCACTCGCCGCCGGACTGCGCGGCGTAGTTGTTGTGGAAGACCTTGCCCGCCGTGATCGGCGTCCACGACAGAAGAATCGGGTCGGATGCCATTATGCGGTCAGCCCAATATTGAACGCGGGTTTCGTCGTCGTCGCCGACGTGTCGCGTGCCAGGATCGTGCGCGCGGCCGGCGATGCGGGGAGGTAGAAGAGGATGACGGCGGTGCGGACCGTCGCCGTTACTGCGCCCGACAGCCGGTCATCGCTGTCGAAGGCGATGAGGCGCAGGCCGGGCACCTTCGTCCGGTCGATGACGGGGCGGTCGCCCGAGCCCGCCGAGATGGCGACTTCAGCCGTGCTTAGGTCGCTCACTGCCGACACGACGGCGCCGTGCGACAGCGCGCCCGACTCTGTGGTGATCGTGGACAGGCGGGCGTTCCAGTCGCCGAGTTCGGCGCCAGTGCCGCCGCCCGCCCCGAGCAGTATGCGGAAAAGCATCAGTCGTCGCGGTCGATGAGGACCATGCGATAGGGCTCGCTGGCCGAGAACCGATAGCCGGCGAGTACAACGAAAGTGTCTGCGCCGGTCGGGAAGGTGATGGCGGTCGGGAACGTGAAGCTGGCCGCCGGGAAGGCGTCGGCGACTGCCGTGCCGCCTGCGATGTTGTGGCCGCCCGTGCCGTCGTTCAGCAGCCGGACGATGATTTCGCTGTAGTCCGCCGGAGCATTAGCGATGGTCAGCCCCTCGGATGAGATGTCGTCGTCAACGTCAACATCGAAGACCTGCCCGTCGTCGAAGTCGAGAACCGCTTCGCCCGCCGTCAGGGCGACGGGGACGCGCGTGGCGCGGATGCCGCGGACCTGCTGGTTCTTGGTTTCGGCGCCGTTGAACGAAACGACGTCACTGCTACCGACCGCCGTGATGCCGTCGAACGTCGAGTTCACCGCGACGACCGCTTGCTCGGTGAACCCCGAGAAATCCGCCTGCAACTCGCCGATGCGCTCCTCGGTGGCATTGCCGAGATCGCGCATGTCGGACTTCGTGACCGAGACGCCATCGGCGAACGCCGTGTTGATGACGGGGAAGGCGGTCATTCGCTGGCCTCATTCTTGAGGCGGGCCACTTCCATGCTCAGCCGGTCGACCTTGCTCGCCAGCGTCTGCACGGCGCCGATGAGCCACGGGGTCAGGCGCCCGTAGTCCATCCACAGCGGATCGTCCGGCGTCTCGCGCCCGCCCACGACCTGGGGGATGACCGGCTGCACGTCCTGCGCGATGAGGCCCACCTCGCGCGGCGCCTCGGGCGCATCCCGCCACGCATACTCGACCGGCTGCAGCTTGAGGATGAGGGCGAGGCCATCGTTGAACGGTACGATGTCCTGCTTCCAGTCGCGGTCGCTGGTCGTGTTGTAGGTGACGGCGCCCGCTGAAACGTCGATGCCGCCTTTGATGGAGCCGTTGTAGTAGATGTCGACGACCGTGCCGGTGCTCGACGTCCGGTTCAGCGCCATGACGACGTTGCCGGAGCGGGTATGCTGCACCCAGCCGGCGCCGTTCAGCTCGTGCCCGGCGGTCGAAATGTTCGACGCCGACTTGCCGATGAGCGCCGTCGAGGCTGATGGGGTGTAGAGGGTGCCGGGCTCCAGCGTCAGCAGGTTCGTCATCGTCCCGGCGGTCATCACGCCGAGCTTGAGCCTGCCGTCCTCGGTGCCGTCGGTGACGTCGACGATCTCGCCGAGGATGCGCCCGTAGGTGGTGCTCGTGCCGCCGTCGTCCCGGCCGCGCCATTCGAGCGAGCCGACCACGTCGTCATCGGCTGGCGAGGCGCTGTTGCGGTCTAGCGCCAAAACCGGGCCGCTGCTGGCACCAGCATCATCGCTCAGGATGCGCAGCCCGTCGGCCGTGAACCGCGCGACGAACTCGCCGTCGACGTACAGGTCCGCGACCTCGGTGCCGCTGGACAGCCCGCCGACGAGGTAGGTGTCCTTGGCGCTGTTCAGCCGAAGCTGCTGGTCGTTGAAGTTCTGCGGCGCTGTCCACTCGTTCGTCTTGTTGATGGCGGCGGCGACCTCGCCCGGCATGACGCACGAGATGGTTTTCGTGCCGCTGCCGAAGTTGATGGCACTCGTGCCACCGGCCGACGTCTTCAGGATCGTGTCGCGGCTGATGGTGGTCGTGGTTGCACGCGTGCCGACGCCGACTTCCCAAGTGCCGGCGCCGTTGTCGATCCGGTAGAGCGTCGTGTCGCTGACACCTACCGCCGTCGAGAACGCCAGATAGCCCGACACAGCACCGCCAAGGGTGATGGTGCCGGTGCCGGTCGTGGTCGTCGTCTCGGCAATGCCCGAGCCCAGCTTGAACGCCATGCGTCAGTGCCTCTCAAGAATACGGAGGCGCAGCGTGCGGAGAACGCCGCTGCTGTAAGCAATCTCCGGGTCGGCCTGAAGCAGGCCCCAGATGGTGTCGCGTGCGTAGGCGGTCGCGTCGTGTGCGAGGATTGTTAGGAACGGCGTGGATCGCGCGTTCGTGACCATCAACGTCCGCGCGAAGCCGGCGGCTTCGGCAGCAGTCAGCGACTTCAGCTCAAGCTCGACGCCGCGCTTGACCGTGCGCAGGTTGACGTAGGTGTCGCCGCCGACGCTTTCCGAGATGATGGAGCGGTCCTCGCTGAACTCGCGCCACTCGGGCGAGAAGTTCCGCGTCGGAACCGTGACCGGGCCGAGAATCATCTTCCCGGCCTCGATGTAGGATAGTGACGTATCCGTTACCGTGACGCGCCAGTAGCGGCGGGTGCTGGTCGAGGACAGCGGGTAGACGAACTGCTTGGAAGTCGTGTCGATGTACGGCAGCAAGCCGGACGACGAGAGGGAAACGTTCAGGTCCGGCGAGGACATATCCGAGTTCGCCGACGACTTGATGCCGACCGTGGCGCCCGTGGTCCAATTGATGCCGAGCAGGGCCACGACATCGACGGCATAGGCGCTGCCGAGGTCAGCCTGTGCGTAGGCGCCGGTCGTGCCCGTCGCCGTGGAGCGCCACACCTTGCGGCGGCTCTCTCCGGCCAGGTTCTCGATGGGCAGCGTGGCTGCCTCGGAATCCGTGCTCCATGACCCACTGGCCGCCCGGTCAGTGGTCAGGAACTTCACATTGGCCATGCCGGATTATCCGAAGAGGAGCAGTCGCGTCGTCTGCGCCGTCAGGTCTTCCTCGACTTCCAGCACGGTAAAGAACCGGCCGGAGTCCAGACCAAAGCGGTTGTACGTAACCTTGACCGTCTCGCCCAACTCGATGCGGAACAAGAACGTCTTGACCTCGACGCTCAGCATCATGCGGTCGACGGAGTAGAGCGCCGCGAGGCGGTCGCGCTCGTCTTGCGCGTCCTCAAGCTCGTTGAAGTACGTCCGGTGCTCGATGACGCGGGCGGCGGGGAATGCTGTCTGGACATCGGTATCGCTGGCAACGGTCACGAGATACTGGCGCTTGAGCTTGCTCTTGCGGCTTAGCGAGACCGTGGCGGCGAGCTGCGATTCGTTCTGGATCGTCCAGTTGACGCGGTAGCCGACCCGCCACTGATACCAAGGCGAGCCGTAGGGCAGCGCCACGCGCGCCACGCCGCCCCGGACGATGTTGGTGTCGTTCAGGTCGTAGGGCGAGTTATCCGAGGGCGCCTCGACGCGGACAAGCGTCACATGGTTGTACTGGTCGACGCCGACCGCAGCGCCGGCCGAGCGGGCAAGCTCCTGAAGGTGCTGCTCAATCGAGTTCGTGTCGCCCGCGGGGATGTGGTAGCCGATCTGCGCGGGCTGCGCCTTGTCGAAGCGGTAGAACGCCGACTCGTTGATCTGCTCGCTGGTGAACCCGCCGCGCTCCTCAAGGATGCGCCATATCGCCTGCGCCACACCCTGAACCGGCAGGCTGGCGAACGTCTTGGCCCAGCCGGTGCCGTCATCCCAGCGGGTGCCGTCGCTCCAGTCCTCGACATCCGGGCGCCGGTTCGCGGTGCGGTCGCCCTCGACGTCCATCGTGACCTGGCCGATAGGGTCCTCGCCGAGCATGACGTGACCTTCGGTGCGCGAGATCGCGAACGTGCCTGCGTCGAGTTCCCGTTCGGCCAGCTTCTCATAGGTCGAGAACCGGCCGTCTTCCTCAAGCGCGATGCCGCTGTCGTAGACGGCCAGGACATCCTCGATGAAGTCGTCGTGGAACTGGTACGTCCTGATGCTCGGGTCGATGAGCTGCGGGCTGACGTTGTAGCAGATGCCGTAAGTCTGCGGCTTGCTCACGCCTTCGAGGTCGTCGGTACCTTCGTCGCCGCCCGTGCCCGCGTAGGCCGTCGTGCCGATCTTGCGGCGCAGGCGGCGGCTCAGGCTTTCCAACCTCAACTTGACGATGTTGCCGTCGCCCTCGAACGTCCACTGGCCGGCGGTGCCGATGAAGACGCGGCCGAACGAGCCGTAGCTGCGGATGTTGCCGCTGCTGTCCTTGCCCGCCGTCTTGATGACCACCTGCCGGCCGTCGACGTACCAGTAGGTGAGCACGTCATCGAGGCCGCCGTCGGCGTTGTCGAGTTCGATCTCGCCGAACGACCGGATGAGGCCGCCGGAAAGCATGCCGTCCTGACCGCGCTCGATGGTGCGGCCGAGGACACACGAGCGGATGCGGCCCTCGAAGTGCCGGCTCGCGGGCGTGTTCCCCGGCAGCGTCGTGAAGGACTCGTTGCTGAAGTAGAACGTGCCGCTGGTCCCGACGTCCGCCGCCGTCACCGCCGCGATCTCGACCGCGATGACCAACGCAAGATCAGGCCGCGCAAGGTCCGTGGCGTAGGCCGGGATGTCGGTAAAGGCGGCGAGCGCGGTGTCGTCGGTGAAGGACTTGGCGCCGAACGTGTAGAGGCCGAGGGTCATGCGGGAGCGTCGAAGTTCCTGATGTCGCGACGCAAGCCCTTCAACTGAGCAACCACGTCGGAGTGCCCGGCGCTGAGTTCGTCGTTCAGCTTCTTCAGGGCATCGGCGCTGGTAACAACCTCGCGGCACGCCTCGATATGGTGCGCGTCGAGAATTGCCTGAACGGCGTCGGCGATTTCCCCCGCAACCTCTGCCGGGACATCGAACGTCATCGAGATATGCATTACGCAGCCCTGTCCAGCTTCTGGATGTCCCGCCGCAGTGCCTTCAACTGCTCGACCACGTCGTCGCGCTGCTCAAGCAGGTTCTCGCGGATGTCCTTGAGCGTCAGGACCGTGTTGCCGATGCCGTCGAGCAGCCCCTGCTGCGCGTCCTCGCCCTGGTCCGCGGCGCTATCGAGCACCTGCTGAACCAGTTCGGCGATCTGCTGGTAGCCGCTGCCGCTGGCGAAGTTCTCGCGGGCCGCATTGAGCAGCGTCTGCGCGGCGCCCGGCAGGGCCTCGAAGCCCTGAACCTGCCCCGCCGCAATCTGCTTCTGGATGCGCTCGAACTGCGCCTGCGCCTCGGCAAGGCGCGACCGCGCAGTGCCGCCGCCGGTCGCCGTGTTGAAGTTGTCGCGAAGCTGCTCGATGGGCTGGAGGAAGCCGAACGAACCCTCAACGGTCGAACGGAAGCCCTGCTTGATCGCGAGGATTTGCGCCGACTTCTGGTCGCGCAGGTTCTGAAGCTGCTCGGCCTGCGCCTTGTTCAGCTCGGCGACCGACAGCCCGAGTTCCTTGGCCTTCTCGTCGGCCTTGTCGAACTCGACCAGCATCTTCTTCAGTTCAAAGACGAACGGCGTAACCGCGCCGGTCGCAAGCTGGAACTGCTCGGCAAAGTCGAGATCGGCAATCAGCCCGGCAGCGTCGGTTGCCTTCGACCGGCCGAGGATGCGCGTGTCGAGCGCCGACAGCCCCTCGGTGCCGGAAATCAGCGCCTTCGCCGCAGCAAGCGACAACTCCTGCACGTTGCCGAACCGGCTCGTGCCGCTGGCCGTCGTGAGCTGCAGCCCGTCCTTGTTGCCGCTGTTCAGGCCGATGGTGCCGGTGAACGTGCCGCCGCGGCCCTGCAGGGCGGCATAGAGCGCCGCAAGCTGCTCGCCGACCTGGGTGACGTTGTTGACGTTCTGCTGGTCGGGCTTGGTGTTGCTGACGTTGGCGAAGGTGCCGTTGACGAACGAGGCGCGGTAGTTGTTGTTCCGCTCCCCGCCGCCACCGCCACCGAAGAAGTTGCCGAGGAGCCCGCCGCCTACACCGCCGAGAACACCGCCAGCCACGGCGCCAACCGGCCCGCCGGCGATGAACCCCAAGCCAGCGCCAAGGCCGGCGCCAAGCCCGCCGCCGGTCGCGTTCAAGCCGACCATCGGCGCAATGATGCTGCCGCCCAGCAGGCCAAGGCCGGCCGCGCCCGCAATGCCCGCAAGGCTGGCGCCGCCGAACCCAGCAAGCGCCCCCGCGCCGCTACCGCCGCCCAGCGCCGTCAGGGATGCGCCGCCAGCGCCGAACAGGGACGGGAACGCCGAAGCCAGCGTAGCACCGCCGCCGCCGAGGAAGGCGCCCGCGCCAAGCAGTGACCCAAGCCCGCCAACGCCCCCCACGCCAGCGGCACCAACCCCAGGAGCGACGCCGGGCGCAGCCGCGCCCCCACCGAACAGAAAAGTCGGACTGAGAATGGACGCCGCTGCGATCTGCGAAACGGTCTGAAGGGCAATCTGCTTGAAGGTGTTGAAGAACTCCTTGACCGTCTGAATCTCGCCGTTCAGGCCCCGATAGATCGAGTCGGCAAGGATGTTTTGGATTTGGCGCCCGGCCTCTTTGACGGGCTCAAGAACCACATCCATCTGCTGCTGGATGATGCGTTCCTGCTCGCGGGCGGCGTCGTCGGCAGCCTTTTGCTTCTGCTGCTCGACCGCGAGTGCGACGCGCTTGTCTTCCTCGTATGCCGCGAGGATGCTCGCAAGCTCACCCTGCCGCTGCTTCGCGCGCTCGGCAGCCGCAGCCGCCTCGCGCTTCTGCCGCTCGGCAATCAGGTCGACGACGACCTTGGACTTGGTCTTCTCGGCGGTCTGCTCGTCGGCAATGGCCTTGATCTCGGCCTTGTGCGCGAGCTGCGAGGCGTTCGCCTTGTCGCTCAGCGACTTCGCCGCAATGGCATCGCGCTCACGCTGCGCCTCGCCCGCCGCGATGATCTCGTCGATTTCCTGCCGGAGCAGGTCGATGCGGCTCTGGATGGCGGCGCGGCGCTGGTCCTCTTCCTCGCGCGTGCCGCCCAGCGTGGCATAGGGGTCGTCAAGACGCTTGGTCAGCTCGACGATCTGCCCCTGCTTTTGTGCCAGGACATCGGCCGACGACGAGCCGCCCGTGACCTTGGCAATCGCGATGCCGGCCGCCTCGATGGCGTCGGCGAGCCCGTTGATGAGCCCGGTCTGTTCAAGGATTTGAGCGCCCGTGTTGGCGAACACCTTCTGCAGCCGGTCGAACTGCCCGGCCAGCCCGCCGGCCTGTGCCTCGCCGGCACCGCCGACGCGCTTGGCCAGTTCGTCCAGAATGAGCGTCTGCGCCTCAGCGGCTCGGCCCATCTCGAAAAGCTGCTTGGCCGACTCGGCCACCTCCGGCGAGAACGCGCGGACCTCACGGGTGAGCAGCTTCAGCCCCTCGACGGGGTTGTTCAGCGCGTTGCCGACCTTCTCGACGGCCCCGACGACATCGCCGCCGAATACGGCCGACATGTCGTTCGCCAGTTCAATGGCGCGCTTGAAGTTGGTGCCGGCGACCGTGCCGAACGTGGCGAGGCGCGCTGCCGCAGCCTTGACCATGTCGTCCGTCGCGAGGGTCGTCGCCTCAAGCGCGCTCGACAGTTCGTCGATCTGTCTGGCCGTCAGCCCGGTCGTGTTGCCCGTGGCCTTCAGCACGCCCTGGAGCCGCAGCAGCGCCTGCTCGCTGTCCTTGAACTCCTTGATGGCCATGCCGATGGCGCCGGCCACGCCCGCCGTACCGAACGCCGCAATGGCGCCTACGGCCAGCCCCTTGAACAAGCCGGTGATCGACGCCAGCGACTTCTGCATCGCGGACGTGTCGGCCTGAACCGACTGCTGGAACTGGCGGAACTCGCGGCGAGCCCGCTGTGCCGAGGACTCGAACGACGCGCTGTTGAGCGTCAGGTCTGCGCGGAGTTCGGCGACTTTCGTGGCCATCAGCGCCTACCCTTCGGGGCGAACGGCTTCTGCCGCTGCTTCGCCATCGCCGCGTCGGCCTGCCCCTTGACATGCGCCTTCTCCATCTCCTCCCGCTCGATCTTCAGGTAAGCGAGCCAGTAGGTGATGTCCGACGCAGGCATGGCCTTGATCTCGCCGAGCGTCTTCTTCAGGCGGTCGGCGAGGGCGAAGAGGAATCGGAGTTCGCCGTCTCCGCGGAGTTTTTTTCCGCACTCGCAACGGCGTCCTTGCCCATCGCATTGACGCGGTTGGCTTCCGTCACCAGCGCCTCAAGCACCGACGCCCGGCCGCCCGTGAATGCGTCGCGCGCTTCGGCCTCGGTGAAGAAAGGACTTCCCTGCTCGTCGCACAGCGTGAGGGCAAGAAGGGCCACGTTCCAGTCGAACGGGGTCGCGTCTGCCTTTCCTTCGCCGAAAAAGCGCTGGCCGAGGGCAAGGCGGTCGCCAGCGCTCATCTCGCGCATGCACACTGTCTCGCCCAGCGCCTCGACGTCGACCTTGACGACCGGGCGCGCGAGGTGCGCGAGCAGGGATTTCCGGGACAGCATCGCCATTACGACACGTTCCGGGTCAGCGTGCCGATGCCCTGGAAGGAGATCGTGCCGCCCGAAAGCTGGCCGACCGCGGCGTTCAGCAGCGGGACCTGCGTGATGAGCACGTAACCGGTGAAGCTCGGGTTGGTCGCCGCTGTGGTCGTGTCGGCCTTGACGATGGCAATGGCCTGCGACGTGCCCCACCACGAGAAGATCGACTCGTTGATGCCGTTGTCGGTGAAGTCGTCCATGAAGGTGACGGAGCCACCCCACGACTTGAACCCGACAGCGTAGGTGCGCGAGCTGTCGCCGAAGCCGGTCGTGTCCAGCGTCTCGGCATCGCCGGTCAGCGTGACCGAAGACGCCTTGTTCGCGAAGTCCACGCCGCCGATGGAAACCTTGACGTCGTTGAGAACAGTCCCAGCCATGTAGCTGCTCCAAAAGAAAAGGGCCGCTCAAGGCGGCCCGGCTGAAAACTCAGATGATGTCGTCCAGAATGCCGAAGCTGACGACGAACCCGAAAACCGGGCTACTGCCGCTGATTGTGTAATTCACACGCCAGTAGTCGTCGGTGATTGCGGACGGCCCCGCCTCCTGCCACTGCGCGCCGATTGCCGTCATGCCGGTGAAGGTCAGGCGGTCGGTGGCGGACGGGAAGTTGCTGGCGTTGTCCGACTGCACCTTGAAGGTGATGGTCGGCGTGCTCGTGCCGCTGATGCTGAAGACATGCGCGGCGGCGAAGATGCGCTGGCCGGAAGACACCGCGCCGAGCTGCTGGGCCGTACTGGACGCCGTCGAGGTGACGCCGGTCGCGCGGTGCAGGATGTTGCCGCGGACGAGCGGCCCGGTCGTGGCGGCGCCGCTGAACTGGATAGTCGCCGCTTGGCCGAGCGGCATGCCCCAGCCGTACTGGGCCTCGCAGCCGCGAACGAAGTAGCAGACGCCGCCGGTCGAGTTCGTCGCCGGAAACGTGAAGATGGTGTCGGTGTCGCCCCATGCGTCGAACAGCGGATAGTCACTGTTCTCGGGGTTCCAGAAGCCGGCGCCGGAAAAGCGGACACCTTTGAAGCCTACGGCGTACTCGCGCGACGTTGCGCCGAACCCGGTCACATCGACCGTGTCAGCCTCGCCGGACACCTGGATCGTATTGAAATAGGACGACAGCTCGTAGCCGCCGACATACAGGCCGGCGCTGTTCAGCACTGTTGCCATGCGATCTACTCTTGGTAATGAATGCGGAAGTCTGTAATCGCGCGGTGCAAAAGCACCGGTCCTGCGTCAAACGTCTCCTGCGTGTTCTCCATGAACACGCCTTCGACCACGGGCGGGCCGGTCGTCGTCCACCGCTGCAATGCGGCGCGCAGTTGCTCGACTATCGAACGGAGGCCGGAATAGGTCGTGTCGAACGCGTCGAACTGGAAGCGGTCTGTTACCGTGCCCAGATCGGTGCCAAATCCACTGTCGCGAACCGAAGAAACACGCCGATATGTGATATAAGGTATATCTGTGTTCTGTTTGGCGACGTTAGGGTAGATGCGGTTGCCGACGAGCGCGGTCAGGCCGGCATGGCCCGACAGGCGGTCGTACAGAACAGACTCAATCGACAAGGGAGAACGCCACCGTGAGCAGGTTCACCATTGCCGGCCTCGTAATCATCGCCGGACTGGCCGGCTTCATGTTCGTCCGCGGCCCGGCGAGCAGCGCCAATGACGACGCCTGCACGATGGGCGAGTATTTCGTCGGCCAGCGGTTCGATGCCCGCGGGCTGTCAGGACAAATTGAAAAGGTCGGATGCCAACTGGCCGTCGAGACGCGGCCGGGTCGCTGGCTGCTGACCGGCTATTACGAAACGGCGTCGGCGAAGGACCCGATGGAATGGACCGCCATTCTGGCTGGTCCGTACGGCTCGCCCAGCCAGTGGGCGGTCTGCGAAATGAACCTGCCCGGCATCACGACCGAGCGCGGCAACAACAAACGCTGTGTCAGCCCCTCTTGACTGCCTCGGCTTCGATGCCTTCGCCGAGGACGCGGCCGAGTTCCGCCAGAGCCTCGCCCGCCTTCGTATCGGCGGCAGGCCGCAGGAACGGCTTCGGAGGCGTGCCAGGATGAGCCACTTTACGCCCGAAGACCTTGCCGGTTTTTGGATCGGCCAGAACCTTGCCCGGTGCGGCCTCGATAGTGTGCGGCGACGAGCCGAACTCGACGAGGTGCGCCAGCGGGCCTTCCCTGCCAGCAACGCCGACGCTGACCGTGCGCTCGTTCGTTGCCCGCGCCTTCCGGCTCTTCGTCTTGATGCTGCGCTTGAGTTCGCCCGTCAGTACGGGCGCCCGCTGCCGGGCGTCTTCACGGACGATGCGGGCTCCGGCCCGTAGCGCCTTCAACGCCACACGACGCGCGACGCGCGGGCCCAGGTCCTTGAGCATGGCATCGAACTCGACGCCACCCTCAAGCTTCCAGTCCAGCTTCATGCCGGCCCGGCCTCAACCACGAACTCGCCCTGTTCGGCAGACTGCCCGGTGCCGGTCGCGTACCACCGCCAGTACCAGCGGCCCGCCGACGAGGCGTTGACGTCCACGTAGTAGACACCGGTCGCCGACTTCACGACCGCGGCATCGACGCTGTACTGCACCGTCGTCGTGGTGCCGGCCGGGTTCGTGTAGGCGAAGAACACCGCGGTCGGGTCAATGGCCGTGCCCGCGCTGTTCGTGAAGGTGCCGGTGACGCGGACCAGATCGCCCTTCTGATAGCAGGTGATCGTCATGCGTCGGTCCCTGTCAGCAGCGTGACAGCATCATCGTTCGCCGCAAGCCCGTTGGCTGCCATGTCTGCCGCGGCTGCCACATTCGCCGCAGCGTCTGCG
>JACCDG010520758.1_pt1 | contig 11583 bp, 2 predicted proteins | sample 7442471 | NCBI WGS metagenome assembly JACCDG01 (sample SAMN15323444, study PRJNA562643) | freshwater metagenome | isolation source: river surface water | place: USA:Blue River Watershed | collected 2017-08-17
GTGCAAGTTGCAATTGTAGCGTTTGCAATGCTTTGAGCGCTGCGTCATTCCACAGTACCGCTGCTTTGGGCGATCGCTGCAGCGTACCCGTGGCGCTACAGGGAACATCTGCAAGAATCCTATCAAAGCTGAGACGTTTGAGCGCACGGCCATCCATATTTGTGATAAGCACATTGCTGCAACCGCACTTCTGCACATTTATTCCCAAAGGTCGCAGACGGATACCCCGATCATTAGCAACAATCACCCCAGTATTGTGCATCATTGCTGCAAGTTGAGTGGTTTTACTGCCAGGTGCTGCAGCCATATCAAGGACTCTCTCACCTGGTTGCGCTGCTAGGACCACCGGAGGAAGCATGCTTGCTGCCTCTTGTATGTAGAAATACCCTAGTTGATGCTCAATCGTATTGCCGACGTCGCGACGTTCCCCAGAAACCCAGTACGCATCCGCACACCAAGGAATGGGAGTGAGCGAAAAATAACGTTCGAGTCGTTTTCGCGTCTGCGTTGGATCCATCTTGAGTGGATTCATTCGAATTGCTTTTGGCAAATAATAGGCAATCGAGGCGACAAATCGGTCATAATCAGTGCCGAGTAATTCGCGATAGTGCGCTTGAAACCGTTCTTTGAGTTCAATTGGTGCAGCACGTTTTTCAGTTGCTGGCGGTTGTGCTCGAGGGCCGCTTTGTGGTGGATGTATTGATCGAATGGTTTGCATCATTGAGGCTGTACAAACGCCTCAAACCCTTGGAATCGAGCGCGAGAGCCGCTTGTACTGTGAAGGAATGCGCGAAACATTTAAATATTCCACTACGGAAAAGAATGATTGTTCGGAATGACTCTTAGCAAAAAAGCAATTATGGGTATAGGTACCCTGATTATCTTCATTGCGACTATACTAGTCGCTGCGGTTGCCGCAGGAGTCATCATCTCAACATCTGGAGTTTTGCAGCAAAAAGCACTCATCATAGGCGAGCAAGCACAAAACCGCCTCATAAATGGTATCGAAGTAACGCACATTTTTGCACAAGGAAATACTACCGCAAAAACTGCGAACAACTTCGAAATCCTCTCCCGTCCAGAACCAGCAGCAGGTCCAGTGAACTTCAAAACAACTTCCGTTTCATTCTTCACTGATAGTGGCGCATACTCAGCCGAGCTTGAGCACCCTACTATGATTGAATTCAATGAGACGGTAAGTAGTGCCGTCACCACATCATATGTTGCATTTGGCGACCTTGATGGGGACGGCGTATCAGACACTGTTCGCATCGTCACCGATAGTGGAGCATTGGACGACTACTTGCTTTTTAACCTCTCAGAGACAGGCCTCACCGACAACGTCAGCTTAACCTTCAATGCAGACAACACAAATAGCCGAAACGTGTCTGATATTCCAATTACAGGCCAAGACACCATATACGGATACTTCCACATCGAAGATTCCGCTGGAGTTTCAGGCCAAATCGATGCAAATACTTTGCGCATCACGGACGTCTTTGAAGGCGACTGCTCGTTTGAAAAAGTCATCCCTGAAACGAAATACTGCATTGTCACGCTCGTTGGTGAAGATGACTACTACCTTGAATACGGCGAGACAGTATTCATCTACTTCCGAGTACTTAATGACAACTCACTCATCGAGAACGATGAGTTTGAATTCAAGATCTTCCCACAAGATGGCCGAAGCACATACATTCTTGATCGCATCCCAAGTGTGATCTACAAGCGCCGCATCAACCTGTATCCATAAGGCAGTTGCCGCTTGGAGTCAAAAGAGCAATTTTATAAACGAATCTCCTTCGTTTTTCTATAATATTGCGAAACTGAATGGGTGTGATAGAATACCTCGAATTTGAGGAATTGGGCCAGCTCCTGCACAATATTGCAAGTGAGCGAGACAGACTTCTTGCAAGACTGCTCTACGAGAGTGGCTGCAGCATCGCAGAAATAAGCGAGCTAAAAACCAGCGCTGTACATGCTGATGGCACCATACACTTTGCGGGGCGAGTTGCAACCATTTCACCAGACCTTGCAGCAGAACTCCTTCGACAAGCATCAACCCACATATTTCACACCCGGCAAACACCGAGCATTAGCCCAAAACGCATTCAGCAAATTCTCAAACCATATCTCTCCCGAGTACACAATGGGAAAAACACCCCGCATTTACTTCGATACACCCACATAGTTCACGCCTACAAGCAAGGCATTTCACTTGGCGCAATCTGTAAACAAACAGGCCTCACCGCAGTGCGCGTAGCGCAAATAGTCGAATCAATCAATAGCTCAAAGAACTACAACAACTTCTTCAAACAGAAGGGGGTGCGCGCATGACTCGCACACGCGCCTTCTTGCTCTTCAGCATATTCTTGCTAAGCATAGCTCTCGCACAGGCAGCAGTTGTTACCCTCCACCTCGATGCACCAACCACAATCCTTCCTGGAGAGGGCGGCAGTATCACTGTACGCGCCAGCGTGGATGGAATTGACCTCATAAGCTTCCCTGCTGAAGCAAATATTACCTACCCAGATGGAACCATCGTACCGTTGGCGCTCAGCCCGGATGGCACAGGATCACTCCTCGGCACAATCTACTCCACAACAGAAGGTCCTCACCAAATAACCGTAGCGAGCGCTGCTGGCGATACACCATCAAGCGTATCCACGATTGTCATGGTGCAAAAACCCGCACGCACCATGAGCGTGAGCGCGTACATTGAGAATGGCGAGCTCATCGCAAGCATTACACAATCAAGTGCCGCAGATGTTACTGTTGCACTCACACCATTCACCGCGGGGAATGTTGCTTCGAAGGCATACGAACACATCTGCACACAAACGTGCGACGTTACGTGTACCATTCGATGTCAAGCCCCCAATCAGGCATCAATTGCCCGCTTTAGCGTACAGGGAGCGTATACCTACGAAACATATGTTCTCATCAGTGCAGCAACTACCAACAGCTCTCTTTCTGTCGATGAAGATACCGCAGTAGGAGAGGTAACAAGCGCAACCGTGCAAGGAAGTGGAGAAGTTTTCGTGCTCCAAAATAACACTCTCACAAGCATGCAACTCGTTGCAGACAATTATGTGTTTGTAGCAAATGAAGAAGGCACCGTTCAGATCATTCTCAAAGATGGCGAAGCAATTACAACGCAAACACTCCAAATCAGCACTCGAGAAAATGTACTCAACTGGCAACCACAAACGGCAAGCGATGGAGTGAACTCCTGGTGGATTGGCGCTGTGAATGCAACCCAAGACATGTACTTGCGCCTTCCACAGCAAGAACAGGTACACGAAGCATATCTCCTAGAAAACGGAGCGAGAACCGAGCTCGCATGGCTCAAAGACTACATTGTAATCCCACAGGGCGAGCACCTTGTTGAAGTCCGACGATCATCCCCTGGAGCATTTACAACGCCAGCCGTCACCAGCCCAGAGGGGACTATCGTTGGAGGAAATGGACTTGTGCGCCATGAACTACTGGGCAACCTTGTAGCGCTGACGATCGCAGGTACGAAATCAACCTACTACAATGGCTCGTCTACAGTACTCTATACCGAGAATGAGATAGCGATCCTGCTTGAAAATACTGGCGGCTCACTTTCCCTAAGCGAACCAATCCGCAGCGGAGAACCATTTACCATCTCGTATGATGTGAGTAGCTCACAATCGAATACGAGTGAAACGACTGCTGCCCTTCGCTTCTTGCGCTCAGATGGCAGCGTTGCATTTGGACAGCTCCTTGAAGCAAAGCAAGGCACACAAACACTGTCACTTCCTCTTGCACCCGGCACGTATATTACAATTGTGCGCGCGGACGTCATCGCAGCAACAGTCGTTCGAGTGTTTAGTCAAAATGCTAGCCTCCTCTTTGATGCACCAAAGCAAATAGTCGCTGCGCCAAACACCATCACAACAATCCAACACGAACTGACAAACGCAGATCCAGTACAAACTCGTACAATACAGCTCAATGCGAGTGGTAAATTCACAGCGACGCTAACAAGTAATCTTGCCATTCAAAATGAATCTCTGACGCTTGCCCCGGGACAAACTGCAACGATACAAATTACGGTAACGATCCCTGACGGATCTACGAGCGGCGATGTTACTTTGCATGCAGTCAGCGACGAACTCAGCACAAGCATCACTGACACCATCACTGTCGAAGCAACGCCGATTCCTGTTTACATCGATGCGGACGTCGTCTCAATCAGCGGTACTAGCGTTGCACCGATTGCGTTCATCGAAAACACCCATAGTGAACCACTCCAAGCACTTCTTCGAGTGTCGGGAAGCACACTCAGCGATGAACTCATAGTTACGCTGCAACCCGGTCCAAACGAAATTGCACTCCCTGCCGTTGGAGAACGCATCACAGTTATGGTTGAGGTCGCACAAGACATTCGTGCGCAAAACAATGTACGCACGAGAGATTTCCGCGCTCCAACGAGCACAAGATTGGTCCACATCAATGAGCGACTACATATCGATCACACGGAATACACTATCCAATTGCCACCAATGGAAGGAGTGCTCGTGTGGTACGACGAAGCAGGCACCTTACACGAAGCCACAAAAATGAACTATGGGGGCGCAACTCTCTGGTCAATTGGACCACTGAGTGCAAACCAAGAATTTTACGCAGCAATAATCCCGGGAGTTGCTCAACCCGCGTCGTTTGCTCGCGTCATTGACAACAGTGCAGCGCAAGCGCTCGCTCATGGCGTTTGGGTACCTGCCATTACTGCGGCAGACTTCTATGGGTTCGACTACTCATTACAATTGCAAGGTGGCGGCGCATCATTCAGCTACTCGCCCGCAGTTGAAGGACGGTACAGCGTACGAGCATTCACACCAAATGATGCATCGTTTGCGGACAACGTGCAAGTGAAAATTAATAGCGTTCAACCAACGACAGTCACCATAAACGAACGCACGGCAGGACCTCACTTCCTTGGCCTACACCTCTTTGACATACAGAGCAGCGTGGTGCTCAGCGCAAGTGGAGCAAACGGCTTTGTTGCAGCAGATGCATTTGAATTTGTACCAATAAGCCAAATCGGAGGACTCGAAGTAATTGGCAATTCAACTGTAGCACTGCAGACAGAAGCAGGAATTCCAATCGAGATCGACACTGCATCATACCTCTTGCAAATCGATAGCATAACTGCCGATCCTCTGCTCAATACAACAGTTGCAGACTCAACAGTTACGATCACGGCAATCGCTGCAGGAAACTTCACAATTACCATCCTTGGAGCAGGGAACTCGCTCACGATTGAACTCAATGTCAGCGATGCCCCCTCACAAGTCATACAACCAATTTCACTCACTACGCTTGAACCCGTGACTATTGGCGAACCTGTTGTGTGGATTGCACAGTATAATACAACGCAAAACCAGAGCGACATCGTCATAGCAGTACCAGACACCGTGCTCAATGTGAGTGTGAAAACTACTGCAGATACTGCAGAAGAGATTGTTCCAATTGAAGAAATCACTTTTATCGATGAAAAGGGCGCTGAATCAGCGCAAGTGCGTTTACTTGAGAACAAACTCGATAATCTCGAGCGTCAGGAAGCTCTCGTAGAGAACACTGCATCGAGAACCATCAATGCTCTCGAAGTTGCACAATCCATAACAGAAGTAGCTGCTGCAATTTCAAAAGCAAACTCTTCAGAGAATACGACACCGCAAGACCTTGGACTACAAATTGCAGTGCAGCAAGCACAACTTGATGCCCCACCTGAGAACCAAACGTTTGTCCACATTGACCTTCCGCAACAAACAGATCTTGTCGAAGTACAGTTTACAACGGAAGCACCCCAGCTCATACTTGAAACGACTCAAACTGGCGAACAACTCATCACGATCACCTCTGAAACACACTACACAGATATCATCGCATATCTAGATATAGCACCCACTCCTGCCTGGGCGCTTACTCTTGTACGAACCACAAACGGAGAACGCGAAGAAATAACGAACCTAACCACAATTGACTGGAATGCAGATGGACTTGTTGAGCGCATTGAGTGGATTGTTCCCCACCTGAGCAATCAAACGTATGAGTTATCGATTGACATTTTGAATCCCATTAGCTACTTGCGAGATGGCGATACCTGGACAGTTCTCTTTGCAACATCAGGAAGTGGAAATCTCACTATAACAAGTCCCAACGCCTACTGGACAGAAATGCTCAGCGACGATCCGTCAACCGCTGATGAAATGAGTCTTTCGCAATTCAACTGCGGTGGCGTCTCAATACTCGATCAACTCCAAATCATTGACGCTGCCGACGTACACTATGCATACAACAGTATAACGGGAACGGATAGCATCAAACCAAAAGCGCTCTTTATTGAGAACTACAGCTGCGCAGAGAATGGCTCGATTGCAAACTATATGACAATTGCAGGCTATGCGATCTTAAACTTCACCTTCACAAATGGAATCACAACGCAGAGCGCACTCGCAATAGATCCGGCAGGAGTCGATGTGGGCTTCAGCCCTCCTACTCCTGCAGACGGTGCAATATTAGGCTCCTCACCATTACTCATCAACGTAACTATAAATGAAACCAGCTTACAGAACCTTAGCTACTGGTGGAACGGTACAAATTACAGTATATATGATAACACATCGCTCAAATTGCTCTTCAACCTCGACAATCGAAGCACTATTGGTGAAAACAATCAAACAGCAATCGATGTAAGCACGACTAGCGCAACCGCCGCATTTATGGGTGGTGCGAGGTGGAATACTTCTGGCGCATTGAACGGAGCAATTACCTTCCCAGGCGGTACGGCGTTCTTGAATACATCCACAAATTTAACGACATGGCTTGGTACGACTTCGTCCCTCTCCGCTTGGATACGAACTACACAAGCAGGTTCAGCGAACGCATGGACAGCCCCAGGTATTACAGGCGTTGAGGAAGGAGGCGGAGGCAACGACATCTTCTGGGGATTCATTAATGCAGCAGGAAACATCGTCATGCAAGCAGGAAACGGCGCTGCAGCAACGAGCACACAAATCATAAACGATGGAAATTGGCACTTTATCACGCTCACATACAATAGCGCAACAGGCGCAGTGCAAGTCTACGTCAATGGAACCCTCAGTGCGAGCGCAGTTTCTGAAACAGGACCAAAAACCCGCACATTCACTGGATTTGGTGTTATTGAAGACACCGCAGGCGCGGCAAGCAACAACTATCTTGTGGGTTCACTCGACGACATCCACGTTTGGAACAGAGTGGTAAATAGCACTGAAGTGCTGCAGCTATACCGCTCATCATTGACCAAATACAACTCATCCACATGGAATTACCTATCAAATCACTCAGGCGTTGGCGAAGCTCAGTACTATGTGCAGGCATGCGCTTCGAACATGAGCCTCACAACGTGTACGGACAAGAAACAATTTGCAGTCAACAGCAGTTCTGCATCTCAATTTAACGCACGGATATACGTCTGGGACACATTCAACACCACAACTCGTGCAGACGACGTATTAGTTGGATCAACATTCTTATTACAAGCAACACCCAATGGGACAAGACAGTATGCAGGTGCTATTTCCGGCTCAGTGTACAGCTACTCAACCTACCTCTTTGAAGTGCAGCTACAGCCAGAGAACCTATTTGCCTTTGACGCAGATTACTATGCAGAAACGTTCATCGCCGCAGGCCACGCATTCGCTCTTTCGAACAGCTCAACCGATGCGGAATTACTTGTTCCAACTACATGGGTGACAAATGATGGTCCATTCACGCATGACGTCTTCGTGAGTAACACCCACGATGTTGACTTTACAGTTGATGCGAACGTAGGAGAAGTTGGTAAAATCATGGGAGACCCTGATGTTGGGTCGATGGTCGACACTGTGAACGATTTATCCGTGCACACCGACCCGCAAACGAACAAATTCGGTGCAGCGTGGACCATCACAGATGCAGATACCGACATAGGCACAGTGTCGTTCGAGAACGCGATGGCGGCAGCAGATTTCGACATGGATGGCGATATGGACTTCGTCATAGGCAACGACGATGAAGATCTGCGTATCTTCCAAAACGACGGGACGCCATTTAGCGGAACAATGACTGAGCTTATTGCGGATGCAAGCCTTGGACAAGATGTTTACAGTACAGTCGCAGCAGACTTCAACAACGACGGATTTGTTGATATTTGCGGCGGTACTATCACAACAGATGACATATACTGCTTCGACAACGATGGAACACCATGGGATGCTGCTTGGACTCAACGAACCGTAGAGACTTCGGCAGGCGGAGACGTCAATGCCCTTGCAAGCGGTGATTTGGACGCTGATGGAGACATCGATCTTGTCGCAGTAACAGAAGGCACTGCTGACGTTCTATGGTACACGAACGATGGAACGCCATTCGATGGAGTGGAATGGACGCTGAACACAATTGATTCGAGCACCGGCGGAGAGCCAAACGTCGTTGTCGTAGCCGATTTCGATAACGATACCTTCCTTGACGTGGCACAGGGAGACGACGATGAAGACATTGACGTATATTGTAGCAACGGTAACCCACTTACATGGACTGAGTTCGCAGTAGAAACAAGCGCTGGCGGCGACGTTGTCAGTATGGCAACAGGAGACATCGACAACGATGGCGATGTAGATATAATCGTCGGCATACAAAGCACAGTAGATATTCTGTACTACGAAAATGACGGAAGCCCATGCTCTGGCGCAGAATGGACAGCGCGAACTATCAGCTCTAGTACAACTGATACACCATGGGCGCTCAGTGCAGCCGATATTAATCATGACGGATGGCTCGATGTCTTTGCAGGAATAAACGACAATGACATTATGGCATTCCAGAACGATCAAGCACCATCAGATGGCGCATGGACTGCTCGCGACATAGACACAAACGCAGGAGGACCAGTGCTCAGCATGGAAGCAGTCGATTTGGACAACGATAACGTAAGCAACGTCCTTGACTTCTTTGAAAATGGCTCAGTAAACGCAGAACGCGGTGGAGACGAATTCGGCGGTTGGAGCGACCTGAATACATCGCAAAATTACAGCTTCTATTTCCTTGCGAATCCAGACTACGACTTTGGCTATGAAGCGACTGCTCAGCTTGCAATTAAAGCTGGAAACGAAACTACGAGCGGCTGGACACGAATATATGAGAAAATACATGGCGCAACGCAGCACCCGATTTTTGTTACGTGGCGCGTGCCTGTGAACGTGCGCAAATACGTTGAAATCGACCAAATGAATGTTTCACCGACAACCGCAGCGATTAGAGTTGACACAGTGAATGTAAGTTGTCACGCTCGGACGCTAGATACGTTAGTTGACAAGTACGAATACTACAATTATAGCATCGCATTCTACTACAATAACACCCTTCTTGGAAGGAATACAACAAATAGCAGCGGCTGGGCAGTGTACCAATTCATACCGACGGTAAACCAAACCGCAAATGTAACCTGTGATCCCTCCTATGCAGCGTACTTCGACTTTGGAAACCAATCCAATATCACACTCAACGCCGTAAACTATCCACCAACACAAGGCACCCCCATCCTGAATTCCACTTCTGGTCAAAACGTCACTCAAGAAAACCTTACTGCATACAACCAGTCTACAGCAGATATTAATGGTGACGCAATCATGAACTACTGGACGTACACGGTGAAGAATCAAAACATCACCCTCTTGTATGCACCGTTTGATCACGTGCTCAATACAACCCAGATAAGCACGCCAAATAGTATCAAAGAATACGGAAGAGGACGTATGGGTAACTGTTCCGCAGATGGCGCGGCCTGTCCAAACTATGGGAACAATGGAATTAGAGGAAGCGCATTCACATTTGCTGCAAACGATGGTGCCATCGACTTTGGGAATAGTTCAGACTTCCATTTACAGGACAACTACACTGTCATGCTTTGGATTTATCCGACTGCAGCAGGAAACTACCGCATTATAAGCAAACAAAATGGAGGATCAGGCGGTTGGGAACTTCAAGTTCTTGGCGCAACAAGAACGATCCGATGGGACGCAGGACCAAACTACAACTCAAATGCCAACGCTTACCTGCTGAATCAATGGACGCACGTCGCAATTACAAACAACGAATCCAGAAGTACATTCTACATCAACGGAACAGCATGGGGGACGCAAAACAATGGCATTCCACCAATAAATGAACTCAACCTCACCATCGGAGCCACACCAAATCACGCAGGAGACTTCATTGGAAGAATCGATGACGTACGCATCTACAATCGTAGTCTTTCAGCAGACCAAATTACGCAAATAGTGCAAGAAACCAGAACAAACTCCGCAACCGCGATGATTCACGAAGGGGAAACAAAAGGCGGAGAATCATGGCAGCTGTGCGTAACACCCAGCGACAATGTCTCTGATGGAAACGTGAGTTGCACCAACACGTTGCAAGTATATGGACAAGTTGATGTATACTCTCCTGCGAACGGATCAGTTATAGATCGAGACAATAGAAGCACTAGCGATCCGGACAATCTTACACTCATAGTCAACGCATACGGGGATGAACTTATTCTATTCCAATTTGTAATCAATCTTACCTCGCCAACTATTCCTGGCTTCGCCAATTTCAATCTGAGCACAGCAACCAGCAACACAAGCGGCTTCGCATCGATCACGTTCAAACCCAACATCACAATGCCTGCAGGCAACTACACTTGGTGGGCAACAAGCGCAAACTACACGTCCACCTCCACCGGATACTTCCACATTTATGGGGGACTGAATCTTAGCTTTAGTAACACAACAATCTACCCGAACGCATCATATAACTTGAGTAGCAATGCCACCATCCACGTGAATTTGAGCTCCCACCCTTCGATTAGCTCGCGAATAAACTTGAGCAATGCATACGGAGCCATTGTAACCATCAATGTATCAAACACAACATTTACGCACAATTCACTCAATGCTTCTTACCAATCGGGCGGACAGTATTGGAATGCAACTCATGTGTTGAGAACACTGTACGGAGTAGGCGTTTGGAACGCCACAGCTTCTGCCAGCGCAAACTACCACTACAGCAATTGGACCAATCGCACATTTGTCGTTTATAGCCACATGAATATTAGCAGCAATAGCACAACCCCAAGTAGCATCATGGCATACCAAAATACGACTACTTCTTGTATCGTAAAAGACCAAATAAGTCAATACCCAGTCAACGGCGCTACAGTCACCTTTTATAGAAATGGCACATTCATAGGATCGGGAACAACCGACTCCGCTGGAAATGCTTCTCTGACGTATCAAGTCAACACAACCGGCATTCACCCAATAATGTGCAACCTGACAAGTCAACCAGCAATATACTATTACGCGGGCAGCCAAGCATTCCAGAATGGAACAGTGACTGTTACTCCATTCTCCATCACACCTACAAACTTCACAAACGGAACAACAATAGACAGAGACAACGTAAGCAGCACAGACGAAGACAACATAACATTCACCATAACAGTACCAACATTCGTACCAGCAGGAGTAATGATAGACTTCAGAATAA
>JACCDG011469546.1_pt1 | contig 11583 bp, 15 predicted proteins | sample 7442471 | NCBI WGS metagenome assembly JACCDG01 (sample SAMN15323444, study PRJNA562643) | freshwater metagenome | isolation source: river surface water | place: USA:Blue River Watershed | collected 2017-08-17
CTGATGCCCCGCCACGAATGCTCGTCGTTTGGGCCGCGCTTTCGCCGGCACAGAACAGGATGAGCAGGAGCGCGAGCAGGCTATTGGTAATAGACGAAATGTACTGTTGCATCTTCGGTCTCCCTGATGATCTTCATCGTGGCCAATTCCACCTTGGAGAAGAACTCCTCATACCCGTCATCGAACGTGATCCCAGTCGATCCAGATACCGGGTTGGTGCCATTGAGCATCAACCGGACGCGTCCACCCCTGAAGTACACCCGTGCCATGCGGCACCCTTGCGGAACGGTCGGACCAACCGCGACGCTGCTGACCGTCAAGGCCTGCTGGCTCATGACCTTGTAGTAGGCGTATTGATCATCGGCGGCAAACTTCGGCTGAAAGATCATGCGTTCTTCTCCATGTAGCGTTGTGTCGCCCCTTTGACTTGCCGAGATTTCCGCCGCGTCATCCTCGCGGACCACCAAAGAATCGCACCCACGATGGCAGCCACACCGGCCAAACCGACCAAACTGAGCAGGAAGAGACTGATCCAGATCAGCCACAGTTCCGCCATTACTTCGGAGCCTCTTCCGGAAGCGCCGGCTTCAACTTAGCCACTTCCTCTCTGAGCTTTTTGATTTCAGCCGAGGCCGCATCGTTCATCCGACTCAAGTCCTGATTGGCGCGAATGGCTTGCGCCAAGCGCTGTTCGTACTGGTCTCGAGACTGCGCGACCAGCAAGGTTTGCGTTTGCGCGTTATGCAATTGAATCGGACAATTCTGCTGTGCCGGCTCAGTCGCCCATGCCGCACCAGCCAACAGTCCCACCACCAAAAGGAACACCCATCCCGCCACGTATCCCGCCATCTTCAACATGCCGTTCTCCTTGTTCATTGCTGACACCAGTTCTGTTTCTCTCCTCGCCCCCAGTACACAACCGCATAATGCGTCTCGACCAACATATCCGACAGATTGACGCCATCCGCCACGACATGGGCATTGAGACGGAAATACTTGTCTCGGTTCACTTTCGTGAGCCGAATGTCTTTGGCGTTGCGAAGATGCGAGAGCACGACCGTCTTCGCCGCCAGGGCCTTAGCCTTTTCGGCCTCACACTTGCCGTGCATCTCAGGCGTGTCGATCCCTCGAAAGCGCACCTCCATCTTGCGAAAGATGCTGGGCGCACCAGGAATCTCGAAGGTGCAGGTATCCCCGTCGTAGCAGGACACCAATTTCACCTTTTCGATGTCGTCATGCGCGAGCGAGGTTCCGGCCCACGCGAGAACAACCAATGCCGCGGCAACGAGGAGCCTCAATGCTTCACCACCACACCAGGCGACTCGAACACGGGAATGTTGGTCTGAGTGCCAGATTGAGTCACGCGAGCCCCTGCCCCACGAAGCCCATCACGAATCAGCCCCGCGCTACCTAAAAAGGCCGCAGCTTCCAATGTCTTTGGGCCCCACTTGTCGAGAACCGATTCCATGTACTGCGCGAGATACACATGGCTGTCATAGGCCTCCTTCGTTCCAGGAGCCGGGCAGTAGTATTTGTCGTCTTTATCTTTCGCCTGCTGATCCCATCGGCAATCGGTCTGATACACGTCATATCCTTCGACAATCGCCCGATGCTCCGACGTGGTTTTTTGCCGAGCCATAAAACCGTCCTTCGTGACTTTGGTTTTGGCCGGCATCATGCACCCCGTCATTACCACCAACATCAGCATTGCAAATACCGTCATGAGTCGTTGCATAGATTCCCCCTATTGCGTTCGTCGTTTGTCCGTCAGTCTTGCTTTAATCGTCACCCACCAAGGCGCGTTCTCGTCCCACGGCAGCGCGCCGGCCCATAACACGCACCCATCCGCCTGCTCCATCACCACCTGGACAATCGTCGCCCACACGTCGGCATCCAGCGGCACGCCACTCTGCTGCTCGAATGGCTGAATGTAGGGGTAGATCGGTGACTCCATGCGCCCGTAGACTCGGCGCACGCGCTTGACCTCATTCAAGTTCTCTTCGAGGTACGTGGTCAGGTGCGGGATGAGGTGAGAGGCAGAGGCCCGCAGAAACATCCAGTAGAGACTGGGCATATAGATGTCGGTGTACGGAGCCAACACTTGGGACAGATCGTTATTCCACGATTGCCACACCTTATAGTCGGACGATCCGACGCCTGAAACGGCTTTGTAGAAATCCTTCCGCACAGGATCTTGATACCAGCCGATGCGCCATTGAGGTTTCCGTGCCTTGATTTCCTGGTAGATCGTGACGTATTTCGCCGCCGTCGCCTGTCGCTCTGCCTGCGTGCCATACGGCCAATCTTCATGGTCGATCAGCACAATATTGCGAGGTGCCTGCGCTCCACCAGCAGAGGTCACGCTGTCGTACCACTGCGCGGTCGGAAGACCTAACGGATCAGTCCATCCAGGGTAGCCCGTGCGATGAATCATGGGGATCTTCCCCATTCGATACAGGGCCTCAAGATCAGGCTTCCCGGTGTGAAGCAATCCGTCAAAGATCGGTTTGTTCTGTGCGTTCACTTAGTCTCCAATCAGCAACACAAGGTCCGCGAGTCGCTGCCCCATGATCGATGACCCATCGTTGTAGGTCTGCCCAGGATGCACGCCATCGCCTGACCCCCACGAGGTCTTGAGGTCGCTGTTTCCGTCGTTCGCATCCGTGAACACGTCATAGACCGGATAGCCAAGCGTCTTAATCCAGGCGTTATACCCATCCATGACGGTCTGCATCCCCGCATTCGCCGCGTTGTAGGGCGGCACGGTCAGCAGAATGATTTTCATCCCACGCGCTGTCGCCGCGGCAATCTGCGCCAAGCGCCGGGACTGCATCACCGCGAGCGTTTTCGCCTGCGCGACATCGTTCGTCCCTCCCTCCATGATGCAGAGGGTGTACGGAGAGACACGAGCACTCACGTCAGTTTCAGTGAAGGATGATGCGATCTGCGTGGTGATTTCATCGGTTTGAGCACCAGCCACGCCGCGAAAGTTCACGGCAATCGGCCTGTTCCTGAGAAACCGCCGCATGTGCGCCGGGAAATCTCCCCAGGTTGACGGCGTGTTCTCTTCCTCGTTGGCCCAGCTATCCCCGATGACCAGGACGCTCGAGTTTGATGGGATGGTATAGGTGCTGCCGAGTGTCGGCGTATTCACCAGCGTGCCCGTTAAGGTCGTGTCGTAGGTATAAGCAAAAGCCCGCTCATCGCCAGGCGTGACGTATTCCCATGGCACCGCTCTATCTTGCGGAACTGGCTGCTCGACCATGATGTTCCCAAAGCGAATCGTCGCGTTGTTCGCATTCGCACTCAGCACGCCGATACCAATCTTCACGATGGTGGTTCCGGTCGAGGTGGAGGTGAACACCATCGTATGGCGTCCAACGGTCAGATTTTGGATTGATGTGGTCCCGGTTCCCGTTCCAGAGGCCAATGCGACGTGGTAACCGTTGAACGTGCCGGTCTTGGAGATCACATCGAACGAGACAATGTATTTCGTCCCCGAGACGGCCTTGAATCCGAACTGTGCCCAGACCCGCTCGAGGGTCGTCACGGTCGAGGCGCATTCAAACCACTGACCCCCATCACCATTCGCCCCCCACGTTATCCCCGCCGTATCGGTCGGGAAATCTCCCCAGGAGGTACCCCCGCCCTTTTTGTAGAGCTTATAATTGACCGACAGGGCATTGCGGACGATGCGCGGCGCGGTCCGGTTCGAGAGTGCCGGACGTGACGCCACATTGATGTACAGCGGATTGAGCGTGACCGATGGACGATCCGCGAGCGCCAAGGATGGAGCCAGCGTCAGGCATGACAGGAGCAGAAAGAGGACGCGCCTCACGACGGCCTCCACAAGACCAGCACCAGATTGTCATCGGCGGCGTTCGAGCAGGTAATCGTCAGCCCTCCAGCGCTATTGATGGCGCCAAGAAAATCCTTGTAGCCCACCGATCCAACAGGAAGCGTGTAGGTCTGTGCGGTCCCATCGGTATCCGCAAATCCTGTGATCGCACAGGTACCCGTCAACGCCGTATGGATGAGCAGGCCCATCAAATGGGTATCGCCCGCCACACCTCCACCAATCGTGACGGCGGCTGTCTTGGAAATGACCGACGCATTGGCTTCCTGCCTGACCACCCGATACCCGGTGATTGCAGACGAGGGATTGCGTTCTCCGGCCTGAAGCGAATCGATGAAGACTTCCGCGGCTGATCCGATGCCCCCCAACTTCACATGATTGCCGTTGCTTTGCGGGAGGCTGATTTCTTCCGCGGCCTGCACCGACAGGGGCAGCAACAGCGCCAGCGCCAGAGTAAATGTCAGCAGACGTCTCATTTATGCCGCCCTCCTCAAGTCATCAGGTTGGTCAATCGTGCGCCAGGGGTAGACCTTCTTCGTCTTGCACTTGATCATCCCTTTGACGTTGGTCGCGTAGTTCGAGAGGTTCGGCACATTGAAGGTGGTCGAGCCATCGCCAGTTCCGAACGTCGTCCCAATCGCGGCAAAGAGTGCGGCATAGGTGGTGCGACTCACGGCTGATCCGTTGGTGAGCAACCATCCAGACGGCGCGCTTCCACCGCCCCAGAAATGCACGGTCCCTGGAGGAATGACGCCGACGTTCTCGCGCGCAATGGTGATCGGTGCCCCAGTCGGGAAGCGCACGGCGAGGACGGTATTGCCGGACCCGTCATCCCGCGCGTAGAGCATGAGGTTATTAGTCGATGGCGCCGACGGATCAGAGATCTCCGCCATGCGCATGCCGCCGAGTAGGCCGAGCCCGCCAGCCGTGAGGCTGGTAGAATCGGTCGAGCCGACCAGCATGATGCCATCACTGGTCACACGCGCTTTCTCGCTCAGGCCTGCCGAGAATCGCACCGCGTTTAAGGTGTAAAGATCGATGTTGCCTGAGACGACTTGGAGATAGCTGTCCGATGTCCCGTCATTCAGTTTCAGGTAGGGGTTGGCCCCTCCACCGGTTCCAGCCACGCCGATGCGCATGCGTCCGCCTTCGGTGTTGACTTCTCCGGACGAGACATAGAGCGCGTAATTGTTAGTCGCTCCGCTTGGCGCCCCGTTTATGCGAACCGTCGCGGCGTTTCCCACGCCAGCATTGGCCGTGAAGGGTTCCGCGTAGATGCTTGCAGCCGCAGAGACGTTCGCAGATGCCGCATTAATATTTTGGATCGTGGCGTAGATCCCACTCAGCAGGCTATGCGTTCCAGTTGAGGCCTCTGTGAATGATGGATTGACATGCAGCCCTGATCCATCAATGTTGGCACTAGGAGAGATAACTTGATCGACTTGCAAACCTCTCGCAGCCGCTCCGCTTCCAGCAAACGTCCCCGTAAGATAGAGTGAGCTTCCTGTGTAGACGCTTCCCCCAATTGCATGTGGACCAGTCCCGCTTGCCGTAATGGAGCCAGTAATGATCGGCGCGGCGATGGTCTTATTCGAGAGCGTTTCCGTTCCGGCCAAGGTGGCGACCGTGCCGGAAGTCGGCAAAGTGACGGAGGTGGTTCCAGTGAGATTCAGCGTGAGATCGTAGGCCCCATTCACCGCGAGCGATTGGGGAATGCTGATCGTTCCAGAAGCTGTCGTGATGGCCGTTCCTGACCCATTGACGATCAAGAGCTTGTTCGCGTTACCGGACAACCCGGGCAGCTTATCGAATCCAGCCGTGATGAGATCTAATTCGGCGCGCATGCCGGCCGAGGTCGCGGGAGCCCCAGGAGCCGGAAAACTTCCGTGATTGTAAAAATCATTTGCCTGCGCCAGCGATGCCAGCCCCATGATGAACGCGCACAGTAGGAGTAATCGCTTCATCGCAGTGGTCTCCCGAGCGAGTAATGAGTAACAACGCTATTCACGGTGAACGGATAGATGTAATCCGTGGTCGAGGCGAGGATGATTTGCACATTCTCCGCGCGCCCGCCCATCTCCACCTCTGTCGGCGAGAGAGTGCGCCCGTCCCAGATGAAGGCATCCCAGCTGGAGACATCCCACTGGCCCGCGCCGCCCAGGTTGGAGTCGTAGGAGACCGGTTGCGGTTGGTCGATGAGTTCGCTGTTGTAGCCGAGGGCGTAGTTGAACTGGATGCTGGCGTAATGCTCGCCCTGCATTTCGACGGACGCGCCACGGAATCTCTTGATCGTGCGGGGCGTCTTGAGGAAATTCCAATTCAGCGTAATCGAGGCATCGATATTCGCCCCGTCAAAGCTGGACCCCTTGTCGAGCTGATAGACATATCCCCCAGCTAACGCGCCGACATAGGACACATCGTTGCCGTTGGCCAGTTCCCCATTCCATGCGCAATTCATCGCATCGGGGAACAGGATCGGCATGGCCCCCTGGAACTTTCCATTCACAATCGTGACGTAGAGCCCGCTGCCATCTGAGAAGAAGGCGCGATATTGGCTCTTGTCCTTACTGACACTTGAACAGAGGGAGAGGCTTTGCTTTTCGCTGACGTAGGTTTGCAGGCGTTGCGTCAAGGTGGACTGGAGGAAGTTGCCGTACTCTTGTGCCGCCGCCAAGCTGACCAATCCGCGATCATCGAGCACATAGCTTTGCTCGAGATTCTGGGCCATGTAATCGATGCCCCCGGTCGCCGAGGTGTAGGAGACAAACTTGAAATTGCTGACCGAGGTTCCGTAGAGCATGCCGGAGGCATTGCGACTGAAGACGGCCATGGTCGCCGTGTCTTGGTTGCCAGGCTGGATGAGCAGGCCGGTAATCGTGTCGCCGACCGCGATCTCCAACGCCCCACCAGAGGCGAGGAACTGATAGGGGAGGCCCAGGCTGGAGATCATGATCGAGCTGCCCACGGTCAGCATGAGATGGAAGTGGTGGGCCTTGATGTGCTTCGGGGTATCGACAGAGGCCCCGGTACGAATCGGCACGACGGTTGAGCCGTCGAATTCAAAGGCCTTGTTTGCACCGTCACAGCCGTAAATTCGCCGCGTGGTCAACTGCCCTGAGAAGTTGGCAATATCGAATTCGAATTTCCCGCCAGGCAGGAAGCTGATCGCCGTCTGAATCCCGGCCAAGGTCAGCGTGGTCGCACCAATCGTCGCCGCACCGGCCGCGAAGTTCCCGGGAGTCGGTGCCGCAATGATCAGTCGTCCGGCCGCGTCGCCATCGTTCCAGGTCCCAGACTCCAGCACGACGCGGCGAATCGTGGCGGTATTCCCGCCTTGCGTGAGCGTGTTGCCATCGGCAGGAATCGCCACCGCGCCGGCTGAAAACTCCACCGAATAATGCAGCGTGACCGGACTCCACCCAGAACCCGTCGCTTCGTGCATGACGCAGGCCGAAGCGCCGAGGTTGTCGCGGAAGGCATAGACCTTATGCACGCCACTAAAGATGGCTGAGACCACGCCGCGGACTGGTCCGGATCCAGGCACCGGCCCGATCAGTGCGCGGTACACATCGGCCGCCAGATTCAGGTACACGGCATTTTGTAGAGGGGTCAGGTTGATCGTGAGTGCCGTCGTGAGTCCGATCATCGGCACGCCAATGGAGACAATCTCCCCATCGACAAAGGTCCCGACAAGCTGTGTCAGCACGAGATAGTCGTCGCCAATGCCAATGACTTTTCCGGTCGCGCCAGAGGTCGCGCCGGTCAAGGTTCCGCCAATGCTGGGGGCATTTACGAACGACGTGACTTGCACGATCCCATAGGAGGCATCGGACGGCTTGGCCCGGCCATCCATGCGCTCATAGCCACCGATGCGGGTATAGCCACCAGTGACGGAGCACTCAAAATTGACGGCTTCTCGACAGAAGGACGGTTTCAGGGAGAGAGTCGGCGTGAGCTGGTCCAGTCCGCCTTTCAGCTCCGTGACATCGATCTTGACGTCTGACCAACTGGCGGTAGCTGGCATTAGGCGAGCGCTCCCGCGAGAGAGGGCCGCGGCAATTGATCGTTCCGCAATTGGGTCAACATCGGCGTCAGATTCTCCACGGCTTGCGCGTAGACTTCTGGAGCCGTTTCAAAGCGAGCGTAGTTCTTCATGGCGTACCAGACGATCAGCATGTGATCGTGCGGTTCCGGCAGCAGCGGCACATCGGAACTGGCCGTGAGGCGAACAGGGCCGCGGTAGTACTCAGCCGAAAAGGTGAGGCCCGCGACCGGCGCAGGACCGAAGGCGATGCCTTTGGTGGGCGTTTCCGCCCATTGATGGGGATAACTCGTGACGCTGCGATTCGCGCTGAAGTTCCAGGTCTCGCGCCAGCAGTCGTAGGAAGTGGGGAAGATGCGCTGTTCAGTATTGAGGCCCGACGCCGTGACGTAGTAGCGCAGCGGCTCGCGGAGCCAATGCCCGAAGGTGCCGGCCGCAATGCCACACTCAGCCAGCGTGTACGTGGCTTGTCCGGCCGTGCTGGTCCAGGTCGCCGTTTGCCGCTGGAATTTCCAGTTCGGGTGCAGATTCTGAATCTTCACCCAGGCATCGGCGATGTTATCGACAGCGCGCTTGAGTTCGCCCACTTGGCCCACGACCGTCACCGGTCCGCTGGACCCTCGCGCGCCACCGATCTCCTGCCTGTATCGCTGTACGAGTTCCAGAAACGTCATGCGTGCCAGCTGTCCTTAGTTGAAGTGGAACACCCGTCGCGCCCATTCCCGGCCATTGGGGTTGCGATCCTCGATGATGCGAAACTTGATGTTGCCCGTGGTGGTTCGACGGATGTAGTTGCGAGGCTTCTCGACGTGCGCCCCTTCGTGCTCCGTGCGAATCTTATCGATCTTGGAGGAGGCCAAGCGCTCCACGTACATACGCCGCGTAATGATGTCCATCCCGACGGGCAAGGCCCCGAGACGCATCCATTTCTGGCTGCCCGGGTCAAACACTTCGGCGCCTTCGCCGTTAATCGAGCAGTCATGGGCGGCAGGCGGAAACTCTTCGGTCCCAACTTCGATGTGGATCATGACTGGCTCGCGGTTGAATGCGAGGGCTTCCTGATAATCCTGGTGGAGCTGGTCTTGATTGACGCTGATAATGTCGGACTCGCGCGCATAGGCCTCATCGAGGGGCGACAACACCACATCATCCTTCTGGCTAATGGGCATTTCGTCGCTATGGATCTCCTTGCTACGCGGCAATTTGGGGGTGGCGGTTGCGGACATAGAGGGAACCTCCTGATTGAATGAGCGGGGAGCGACCGAAGCCGCCCCCCGCATGGATCACGTTCCAGCCGGCCTTAGGCGATCTGCGGCCGATCCGGAAGGGTGCTGACACTGCGGAAGGTCCAGCTCATCCCGGTCACGCTGGACAGGTTGTTGGTCCCGAAGGTCCAGGTCCCGACCAAGGTGGAGATGGCTTTCGCGATGATGTACCCAATCGGGCAGACCGTATCCGGCATGTTGGGCCACTGCGGCGCCCGCACGATGTTGCCGCCTGAATCGACCGGTTCAATCGAGCCTTGGCCCGCACGCAGGTTTCCGCCTGCGTCATAGCCCAACACAAACACCGTCGCCTGGTTGGCGATCAGCGGCGTGAAGGCCAAGCCGTCCACAATATCGACGGTCGGCGTGGCGGCGTTGGTCAGTGCCGCCTTGGTATAGGTCAAGCCCTTGATGGCAAAATGCGTGACGCCGGTCGTGCTCACGGTCGAGGTCGTGCCAGCGGCCAACGCCGCATGCATGAGGCTCATCGTGAGTCCGGCATTTTCCTGTTGTCCTGTCATAACGTGGTCTCCTTCTCAGTCAGTGTGTAGCGTCAGGCGTGCCGTGCGTTACAGCAACACCGACGGGTCGATCGCTCCGACGCAGCTGATATAGGCCGCGTTCGGGGCAACCGTGGCATCGTCAAGGGCCGTGGTTCCGCCGACAAAGTTTCCCGTGCCGGTCGGATTGATCACGATCATGCCCAGCATGCCGCTCCCCACGGGAGGAGCCGGCACCACGACCGCGGCCAGTGAGGCACCAGGGGTCCCCATCTGTGAGGTCACGGTTCCTGCGGCGTTGAAGAAAAACGCGAACACGTTGAAGGTCGCATTCACGACCGTGCCGGAGAGTGCCGGCATATCCGTGGCCGCGCCCTTCGTAATGAGCTTGCCTTGCGCCATGCCGTACCAGGCCGAACCGCCCGTCTTGGCGAGAGGACTTGCCCCCGCCTTGATGACGAGCCCGGCCGAGATGAGCGATTGGGTCGAGAGACGATCCGCAATCGGCTCCAGCACTTTGCGCAAGACCGGTTTCACATCCGATGGCGCTGACGCCAGCCACCGGGAGAGTGTGTCAATCATCGTCGTGACTCCTTCTCATCCAGTGACAGGGTTAGCTGACGATCTTGCTGCCCACGTAGCCCACGCACATCCATCCGTGGTTCTCGAGCGCGACGGCCTTGTACCACTTGGTACCGGCATAGCCACGCTGGCCATGAGGGTCAGACTTGTCTTTCTTGCTTGGCGGCAAGTAGGTAGAATCCAGCGCATCCTTGCCACGCACCACAATCTGGCTCCACGCGTCTTCCGCGCAGACGATGATCGGGTACACATCAATCAGCGAGCCGCTGGTGCTATACAGCCCCGTGGTCCCGATGGCCGCGCCCGCATCCTGCAACTCTGGCAGATCCGGCGAGGTGACGAAGCGGAAGTTCTCCACTTTGCCGATCTCGTTCGGCACCGGTTTGCCGCTGGCATATTTCACCGTGGGCGTGAACCCCGGCATGTCGCGGATGTCCGGCTCCAGGTTGGTGTGGCAGTACACGAAGAACCCAGCTTCGACCGCTTCAGAACCGTAGTTCTTGTCGGACGACAACATGCTGGTGACGGGCATCGCATGGTTGGCCTTCAAGGTCTTGGTCATCCGGCGAATCATGCCGAGGGTCGGCGCACCGTTCACCGTGGCAATGGTCGTTCCCGTTCCACCGAAGAAGGCGTTCAGGCATCCGCGCAGGACGCCATAGACAATCATCTCGTTGACCAGCGAGACGCGTTCCCCGATCTGCTTGGTCATCTCTTTGGGGAAATCGTCTTCGTGGAGGTCATACATCTTGTCGGAGAAGCCGTAGAGGCAGGAGTACTGCTGGATGACCGTGGTCACATCGACGGCAGTCATGGAATCCGGCCCGCTGGTGATGCCTTCACCGGTCTGGTGGGCAATCACCATGGCGTTACCACGATCACCCGTGCCGTTCTGGAAAAACCGGTTCTGGGTGTTGTAGTCGGTCGCCAACGCCCCGTAGGGCATGAATCGCCGAGACACGTAAGTGTCGCTGGAATTCCCCGGCATCTGCCGAGAGACCTGGCGACCCTGCCGCGTCAGCACTTCCCGCATGACGGCATGCTTCAGGATGGCTCCTGAAAATTTCCCGATCCGCGCCGATGTACTCCCGAATTGCTGTAATCCCATGGGGATGCTCCTTTACACGCTATTCCAGCCTTCATCGAAGGGATCGACCTGCCTGGAGGAGGGGGCCGGCGCTGCACCGCGTGAGCGGGGAGCGACATTGGCCTCCAGAATGGCGCGTCGTTGCGTTCCGGCAGGAGGCGCAGAATGCTTCGACGGCGCGGCAGGCTTCAGCTTCGCTTGATGGCTGGAGAATTCTTGCAGGGTCTTGCGGACCACTGCGGGGTTTTGGC
>JACCDG011220203.1_pt1 | contig 11582 bp, 19 predicted proteins | sample 7442471 | NCBI WGS metagenome assembly JACCDG01 (sample SAMN15323444, study PRJNA562643) | freshwater metagenome | isolation source: river surface water | place: USA:Blue River Watershed | collected 2017-08-17
CGACGCGACTGGCAAGAAATGGGAAGTTTATAGAACCGGCGAACCGGCCACAGCATAATGGAACTTTCAGATTTAAAACGTCTTGCAGGCATCACAGAATTCAAAGGCTACCAGCCATATGGCGGTAGTAACATAAGTATCACTGGTAATGAAAAAGGTGAGCTTATGAAGAAACACAATATCAAACCAGGAACACCTGAATGGTTTCAACTGTGGTTTAGCTTACCTTATCTAACTGGTGAGCAGCCAATAGGAGGAAAAAAGAATGGTTGAGATAACAGAATCAGCAAAAGCCAAAGTCATAGATCTTCTGTCAGAAGAAAACAATCCTAGTCTAATGTTACGTACATTTGTACAGGGTGGAGGGTGCAGTGGATTCCAATACGGCTTTACTTTTGACGAAGAACAAAACGAGGACGATTTTGAAATTCCTTTAAATGATAAATGGAAGATGGTCGTTGATGCTATGAGCATGCAGTATCTAACGGGTGCAGAAATAGATTACAAAGATGATATCACCGGCAGTCAATTTGTAATTAAAAATCCTAATGCACAAACTACCTGTGGTTGCGGTTCAAGTTTTTCTGTATAATGCCATGGATAAAACTTTAAAAGATTACATCGAAAGAGCTCAAAAGCAAATCGACGAAGATCGAAAAAAACCTATCACTCCCAATCCTAATCAGTATCCTGTCTTTCCTGAAAGAAAAGGCGAGGAAGATAATCCACAAAATCCTTACGGACAACACTAATGAGAGCATACGAATTTATTACCGAAGGTAAAAAGAAAAAAAAGAAATTTAGATACGGTGCCTACGGTCCAGGACCTTACGGCGGGTATGGATTTCTAACAGGTTACAGCGGTGATAGTAGTGGAGGAGATGGCGGTGTTGGCGAAAATTTCGCAGATGGTAAAGTCAAAGGCAAAAGCCGTCCTGGTCGTGTAAAACGTGCAGGTGCTAGCTGTAACGGATCTGTAACTGATTTGCGTAAGCGAGCGAAAAATGCGTCGGGTGAAAAAGCTAAAATGTATCATTGGTGTGCCAATATGAAAAGCGGACGCGATAAATAATAGTATGAAAATACGTGAAATTTTAGAATCAGCTACCGCAGGTGCTACAAGTTCCGCTAATATAGGAACAGTAGTAAATCCGCACATAAGTCCAGGTAAAGCACGAGGTAAAAAAAGCTACACAGGAACACCAGGTCGTAGCGGTACTAAAGCACCTCCTCAGCCCAAAGTAGCAGATAATACAGGTAAAAACGCACTAGATATGAAGGGTAACATCTTCGGTAGTGGCGCACCAATCAAAAGATAAATATACTATGCACCAAGATTTTCAACATGACGATAGCGAAATGCAGATGGCAAAAGCCGAACTGTACAAACTTCACCAGTATAGTGCCAAACTATACAAGTTGATTGCTGACGATCAAGAGTTAGAAGGGTGGGTACAATCTAAGATAACCAAAGCTGCTGATTATATCAGTTCAGTTTATCATTACTTAGAATACGAACAAATGGCTGGCGAATCGATCGATCGCGGGCCTAGAAGTTTTGAAGAAAATGTACAGGAAAGTGTACGCAGAGAATTAGCAGAGAAATGGAGTCAAAAATATAAAAGCTCTATCAACTGTGCTGCTCCAAAAGGTTTTAGCCAGAAAGCACATTGCGCTGGTAGGAAAAAATAAGAGGAAAATAACATGGATTTCAAATCACTAGTTTCTAAAATCAGCTCAATGGATGATCCAATCGAGTTACCAAAAGCTCCCGAGCTTCCAAAGCCAATCCAGCTAAATGAAGATGCACAATTACGTGTCTTAGCTGGAACTTCTACTATTTTAGAAGAAGCTAAAAAGATGAAGGACGAAAAGAAAGAAGAGAAAGTCAAAGAAGGCCAGGAAGATCTTAAAAAGGTCGGTGATACTGCTAAGACACAACATGGCACAATGACCAAAACTAAAACTGGTCTAAAACATGAGCGTTCTTATGGTAAAGACGAAGATGATGAGCCAAAGGCCAAGAAAGCTAAGAAAGAAAGCATCGATCCAGAAGCTTTTAAAGAAAAGTTCACTAAGATGGTCGAAGCTAAAAAAGCTAAAAAAGATCACGACGGCGATGGCAAAGTAGAAAGCGGTAAAGATGAATACATGGGTGCCAAAGACAAAGCCATCAAGAAAGCAATGGGAAAGAAAGTTGACGAAGCTTCTAAACCAGATTTCTTAGATTTAGACAAAGATGGCAACAAGAAAGAGCCAATGAAAAAAGCTGCTGCTGACAAAGGCGGTGACAAGAAAGATGGTAAGAAAGGTATGTCAGCCAAGCAAGAAAAATATTTTGGTAAGAAGAACGAATCAGTAAAGGCTTCTAAAAAAGTTGTTGCTGAGTCAGTAGAACCAACCCTAACTTTCAGAGACATGGTTAAACTTGTACAGGAAAGCGGTGGTCAACAACAGATTGATCCTATAGACAAAGCATTATTTACATGGGCTCAGCGTGTTGCAAAATCTAAACTAGGCGAAGGAATGAAGGCGGAACTTTATGCTGGTCTAATTTATGAGCGCAACGGTGGCGTATTTGAAATGTACGATGTACTAGCCGAAGATCAAAAATAATTTATTTTTGGTAAACTAGAGCCAGTCATTAGTTGACTGGCTTTTTTTATGACTATATAATAGTCCTATAAGGAGAATTATTATATGGCTAAGATTTACGGTCCTGAAGAAAAAGCAAAACTCGAGCGTCTCATCAACGAAGGTTCAAATGTTCTACGTGAAGTAGAAGATCTACAAGAGGGTCTTAAAGAAACTGTCAAGGCTGTTGCAGAAGAACTGCAAATCAAACCAAGTATTATCAATAAAGCAATTAAAATTGCTCACAAAGATAACTGGAAAGATCACGAAGCTGAATGGGAAGAAATCGAAGGTATCTTAGGTGTTACTAAAAGATTACCAGAATGATTGATTTATTAAAACCAACCTTTGATTGGATACGAGATGACTGGAACTCTAGTCCTTTCCGTTTTATTATCGAGCTGCTTGCTTGGGCTATTTCGATTGGTTGTTCAATCACGATGGCCCTTACTGTGCCAACTCCGCCCCTACTTGTACTTTATCCTATCTGGATTGCTGGTTGTGCCATGTACGCTTGGGCTGCTTATACTAGGAAATCATTTGGCATGTTGGCTAACTATATCTTGTTGACAACCATAGATACTATTGGTCTAATCAGGATGTTATAAATAAACAGGCAAAGATGGTAGGCGAGGCCACAATCCGCACATTTGGTATTTGCGAGCCACAAATCGCATATGGAGAAAAATGAGCTACGTTGACGCATTCTACGATCGCGACGACGACATGATTCGTGTCGTTGAACGTGATGACAAAGGGCAGAGGCATTATAAAGACCATCCTGCCAAACACATTTTCTATTATAGAGATAACAAGGGAAAGTATAACTCTATTTTCGGTGAGCCTCTTTCTAGAGTAAGCTGTAAAAATATCAAAGAGTTACGCAAAGAACTTGCTATACATTCAAACAAAAAACTCTACGAAAGCGATATCAATCCAATCTATCGCTGTCTAGAAGACCATTATCTCAATATCGATGCACCCAAGCTAAATGTTGCGTTTTTTGATATTGAAGTAGACTTTGATCCTGAGCGCGGTTATGCAAGTCCTGACGATGCATTTATGCCTATCACTGCGATTGCTGTGCATCTACAATGGATGGATACATTGGTCTGTCTTGCTATCCCACCAAAGACACTTAGCATGGAAGAAGCTAAGAAAGCAGTGGAAGAATTTCCTAACACAATGCTGTTTAAGAACGAAGCAGATATGTTAGATACATTCTTAGACCTCATCGAAGATGCTGATGTGTTGACTGGTTGGAACAGTGAAGGCTTTGATATTCCCTATACAGTCAATCGTGTTACTAAAGTTTTAAGCAAAGACGATACTAAACGTTTCTGTCTTTGGAATTGCTATCCTAAGAAAAGAGAATATGAAAAGTTTGGTAAAACCGCTGTAACATATGATCTAATCGGCAGAGTACATGTAGACTACCTTGAACTTTACAGAAAGTATACCTATGAAGAAAGACACTCCTATCGACTGGATGCCATCGGAGAAATGGAACTCGGAGAAACTAAAACAGTCTACGAAGGTACATTGGATCAACTCTACAACAATGACTTCAAAAAGTTCATCGAATACAACAGACAGGACTGTGCTTTGGTCGATAAGCTCGACAAAAAATTACAGTTCTTGGATCTAGCCAATAAAATTGCACATGAAAACACAGTATTGTTACAGACAACAATGGGTGCTGTGGCTGTTACTGAACAGGCTATCATCAATGAAGCTCACCGTCGTGGCATGATTGTTCCTAATCGTCCTAAAATGGACGATCGAGGTGATACACAGGCAGCAGGCGCTTATGTTGCTTATCCTAAGAAAGGTATCCACGAATGGATTGGATCTTTAGATATCAACTCTCTATATCCTTCGGCGATTCGTGCATTGAACATGGGTCCAGAGACTATCGTTGGACAATTGAGACCAGAAGGTACTAAAGCACATATTGAAGCAGAAATGGCCAAAGGTAAATCATTTGCTGCTGCTTGGGAAGGTATTTTCGGATCGCTAGAATACACTGCTGTAATGAATCGAGAAGTGGGCAGAGAAATCACTATCGACTGGGAAGGCGGCGGTAGTGATACTTTGAGTGCTGCACAGATATATGATCTTATCTTTGACAGCAATCAACCGTGGATGATCAGTGCTAACGGCACTATCTTCACATATGAAAAAGAAGGTATTATACCAGGACTGCTTGCACGTTGGTATAAAGAACGTAAAGAGATGCAGGCCAAACTAAAAGAATGCATACAGGCGGGAAATAAAATTGAAGAAGAATACTGGGACAAAAGACAGTTGGTTAAAAAGATCAATCTCAACAGCTTGTATGGTGCTATTCTCAATCCTGGTTGTCGTTTCTTCGACAATCGTATTGGTCAATCTACCACTCTTACAGGACGTCAGATTGCCAAGCACATGGCTAGTAAGGTAAATGAAATAATTACAGGTGAATACAATCACGTAGGAAAAGCAGTTATCTATGGAGATACTGATTCATGTTATTTTTCAGCGTATTCAACACTTAAAAACGAAATAGAAAAAGGCACGTTGCCTTGGACTAAAGAATCTGTTATTGAACTTTATGATACCATAGGAGAAGAAGTAAATGGCACATTCGTCAAATTCATGTCTGACGCCTTCCACGTTCCAAAAACCAGAGGAGAAGTCATCAAAGCAGGTCGCGAGATTGTTGCTTCCAAAGGACTTTTCATCACGAAAAAACGTTACGCAGTCCTCTACTACGACAAAGAAGGAAAAAGAGCGGACACAAGTGGCAGCTCTGGTAAAATCAAGGCGATGGGATTAGATCTGAAACGCAGTGATACTCCGGTAGTTATTCAAGATTTCCTCAGCGATGTTCTTACTAAAGTTCTAAACGGTGCTCCAAAAGAACAAGTTCTAGAATTTATTACAGACTTTAGAACTGAATTTAAAACTCGACCTGGCTGGGAGAAAGGTTCACCTAAACGTGCTAACAATATCACTGAATATGCTGCCAAAGAAAAGAAACAGGGCAAAGCAAACATGCCAGGGCATGTACGTGCCAGTTTAAATTGGAATACGTTGAAGCGTATGTTCGATGACAAATACTCTATGAACATTGTAGACGGTATGAAAGTCATCGTATGTAAAGTCAAAGACAATCCAATGGGCTATGTATCAGTAGCATATCCTGTCGATGAACTTAGACTTCCGCAGTGGTTCAAAGATTTACCATTCGATGACCTAGAGATGGAAAATACTGTTATCGATGAAAAACTAGAAAACCTTATTGGTGTTTTGGAATGGGACATCAGTTCAACAAGGTCGGACAATACATTCAGCAAATTATTTGATTTTGAATGATTTCAGGGTTGATTTTTATTCACGATCTAAATATAATCTTATTATACATGGAGATTCTCTAAATGAAAGACATTTTACAAGACATTGTAAGCCACACGCAAAATCTAGGATTTTTAACTACAGTTAAAGTCACAGGTACAGAAGACAAAACACAGATCAACTCAATGGCAGATGATCGCAGTGTTATTATGGAAGCAGAAACTTCCAATCCATACCCAGATATGGTTGGTGTATTCGGTATGCCACAACTACAGAAACTAAAATATCTGCTAGACGGTCCTGAATACAAAGAAGATGCAAAGATCAATATTACTTTTGCAGAACGTAACGGTGAAACTATTCCGGTCGGTATCCACTTTGAAAACAAAGACGGTGACTTTAAAAATGACTATCGCTTCATGAATCAAGAAGTGATCAACGAAAAGATGAAAACTGTCAAGTTCCGTGGAGTTAAATGGGATGTTGAAGTCGAACCAAGCGTTGCTTCAGTTCAGCGTTTTAACTTCCAAGCAGGTGCTAACAACGAACATCCAACATTCCTTGCTAAAACCGAAGGCGGAAATCTAAAGTTCATCTTCGGCGATGCATCAACACACGGTGGTGAGTTTGTATTTGCACAGAACGTTGCAGGTAAACTTGATCGTGGTTGGACTTGGCCAGTGTTGCCAATCTTGAGCATCTTAAAGATTGCAGATGTAAACAATACTAAAATGAGTCTAAGTAACGAAGGTGCTATCCAGATTACTCTTGACAGCGGTCTCGCTACTTACAAGTATATCATTCCAGCACAGGCGGCCTAATGCTAAATTCATTCAACCAATCATCTAAACATGTGAATGCATATATGGGATCAAACAACGATCCCTATTTTAGCATGAGCGCACCAAGTGCGGGTATGCTTAGATTCAATGGCGACAATCGAAACTTTGAAGTTTACGATGGCATGTCATGGAGGACTTTGAGCGGAACTTCTGCTACTGTATCATTAAATCCTAACGCCGAAGCTGCTATTGACTGGGCCATCAAGAAGATGCAGGAAGAAAAAGAATTGGAAGAGTTGGCAAAAACTAATTCTTCTGTTAAAATAGCATTAGATAATGTAGAACAAGCTAAACAACAACTAAGGATAACAGCGACACTAGCCAGAGATACAGCACATGACTTTGGTGAAGTTGAAGCGATGCAGGCACCATAATGACAAGACAACCAGTAGACCTAACACCATTACAGAAAGACTATGCTGTATACCTACCAGCTATCAGTGCTTTCTTTTCAGATTACATAGCAAAACAACGTAAAGGAGAATTCGTTCCTAATGATCGTATTCCGCAAGGCTTTGATCGCGGAATTGAAGGAATGAACTTTTTAAATCCCGAAGAAGGATATTTCTATTACAAATATGGACTGTTTTCAGCAGGACATGCACAACTTGATCTAAATAAAACCATGGATCAAGATGCTATGATACAACAACGTAATAGAAACCATTCACTAATCTTAGGCGACTCTGGTGGTTATCAGGTTGGTAAAGGTGTTCTTAAATTTGATTGGCAAAACTTTGAAGGTGCAAGTGCTAACAAAACTAGAGATGATATCTTAAACTGGTTAGAACTTACTGCTGATTGGTCGATGTTGCTAGACGTTCCTACTTGGGCATGTGACCATATCCATCAACCTAAGACTGGTCTTAAAGATTTCCAAGACTGTTTAGATAAAACTCGTTTCAACAACGAATATTTCTTAAAAAATCGAATCGGTGCTACTAAGTTCTTAAACGTTCTACAAGGTTCAAACTGGGAGAACGCTGAGAAATGGTACGAGGGTGTCAAAGAGTTTAGTGATCCTAAAGTGTGGGGAGACAAAGCCTGCGAAGGTTGGGCCATGGGTGGCGCCAACATGTGTAAAATGCCAATTACACTCCGCAGGCTTATCACTATGCGTTTTGACGGCATGTTGGAAGGCAAAGATTGGATGCACTTCCTAGGTACCGCACAGCTAGACTGGGCTTGTTATCTAACAAGTATCCAGCGTCAAATTAGAAAACATGTAAATGAAAACTTCACAATTTCCTTTGACTGCGCATCACCTTTCATCGCAACAGCTCACGGATTGGTATATACTAACGCCCAACATACCTCTAAGCGATTCAGTGTTATCATGGATAAAGCCCCGGACAATAAGGGTCTTGCCAAACGGCACGATATACCTTTTCCTTTCGAAAGCGAGATCGGTCGCAGACTTACGATCGCTGATATCTGTCACTATGCACCTGGAATGTTAAACAAGATTGGCAAAGAAGGAAAAACATCATGGGATAGCTTTGGTTATGCACTGATGATGGCACATAATGTCTACTGTCATATTGTAGCTGTACAACGTGCTAACAATCTAGCAGATATTGAATATGCTAGTTATCAACCCGACTGGAGATCTTGGCGCAAAGTCAAAGATGCTGACAAGAGCGATGAAAGTTCAGAATGGGTTCCAAGGAATATTCTTTACTTTAATCGTTTTGTTGAAGAACTATTTGATTGCAAAACTAAGGATGCAGCATTCGAAATGATTGCTGAAGCAGAACGTCTTGGCTTCTTGCAAAACTTAGAAGGTGCTCGTTTGCGTGGTGGTGTAACTAACATCGCTCATAGTTTGTTCTACGAGGAATCTGAAGATGAAACTTCTTGGGAAGATGATCGAGAAGATGAGGCACTAGATAATCTTAAAGTCGAATAAGGAGTCTGTTATGTATGAAAATCGTATCAAACATCTCACCGAAACACATCGTCTTTTGAACAATCAAATCGACCAAATGGAACGATCTGGTAATTTTAAAGACGAGCAATTAGCCGAAATGAAGAAGAAAAGGTTGCAATTTAAGGACGAAATTGCTAGACTTACTAAATTGCAATGGGAACACGATCACGAAACTATTCACAACGACGACGATAGATAAATGACAAATAAATGCGAAACCTGCGGACAAGAGTACAGTCCTAACTGTGATTGGAGGCAGGGTCGCTGCCCTCATCATCCTTCACTGCTCAATCAAATCTTAGCTGACCCATATAAGTCACGTTACTATAATTTAATCAACTCAATTAAAAATCTGTTTAAAAGGAAATAACATGGCTACATGGACTGTATCGCCTTATTATAAAAAATCCTGCGAAGAACACGAACACTATACCAAAGACGGTATGACTATTATTCGCAAGACTGGATATCGAGGTGCTAGCTTTTACGTCGAAACTGACGACGACAATCCTCCAGAATTTGAATTTGATTTTGTTCCGGGCGGTGATGGCAAAAAAGACAGCATCGATATGTACAACTGCTCTTTTAATAACATCGAAAATGTTGAATTAGAAAGCATGTGGGACGGCTGTTGGGAAGATATCGATTGGCCTGAGGACATGGACGAAGAAGAACGTGAACGTCTAGAAGCACTAATCGAAGAAGAAGGCGATATCTACGATGTGCTGGAAAATCAAGAAGGCTGGATTCAAAGTGAAACTGAAGCGTGGATCTGGGGTCCTATCCTTATCGAAGACAAAGACGGTAATCAAGTACGTATTATTGTAGCCGACGATGATGGTAATGTAGTTGACTACAAGGACGAGTAATGGAAAAGCTGTATCGTATTACTCCGCTAGAAAAGAAAAGTGTTGAATACTTTGTTGACGTATTTGAACGATTGCCCGATGGTAAGATTCGCGGATTTGATGTAACTGAAACTTGGCGTTGGGGCTACGGTTTCCGTCCCGAAGACGAACCTGTTTGGAAATTCGAAACAGATCGTGTACATTGTAATCCGCAAGTAGGTTGGGGTTGTGAACTTGATGATCTTATCTCAGTTCATGTACAATATGGTTGTTGGGATATGGAAGGTAATACCTATGATGATGGGTTTACTGAAGAAGAAAAAGAAGAAATCGAAGCCATACTTAGAGGTGAACGAGAAGATGAAGATGGTCGTTGGGGTACCGCTTGGTTGTACGACGGCGATCATAACTGGGAAATTGAAGACGATCATGTAGCTATACTTGGACCTGTAAAAATTGATCTAGTAGATGCTAATGGTTACGGAGATAGTGCTGTGTTAGAAGAAAATGTGGAGCCTTACGACGATGAAGCGTGATTATGCAGACGGCGTTGCAGATAGTATTACATTCTTTACAGGTGTTGAAATTGAAAAAACTCCTGCGTTTGGAATGAAAACTCTATTTGTTGTAGGTGTTCACGATCCTTACACTATCTTAGATATTGTAAAAGAATCTAGATCTTATATTGATCAATCTAAGCACATCACACATATCTACTTTGGTGCTAATCAAAGTTTTAAAACCAACGGTGTAAATGATGTTGAAACATGGCGGCCTTGGGAAAACATGATCTATGTTTGTCTAGACAGCGAATACGATCTCTGGTGTACACTAGACTTCGATGTTCGAGAAACGGAAGGATTACTTGAAAGCGGTCTTACCGAAAAACGTAGATTTATTCCGCAAATTAGTGTAAAATTACCTTATATAAATCAGTTAGGCTATAATGCTACACTAAAGATCGACGACAAAGATTTTAAAGCAAGTAATCCTGGGGTTTGGTGCCATAACCTACAGGACCTTCTGGGAAGAGATCGCTTCACAGATTGGGATCAATATGGCAAGGATGAGATAATCAAATGAGTGGTTATGGACAAGCAATCGGGTATGCTCAACAGACAGTATCTAAAATATCTTCTGTTAGACCTGCCCGTAGAATTAGGAAAGAAAAGAAAATGAAACTGAGTTTGAAACAACGCATTAGAAATTGGTTGATGAACGACGAGCTTGAATCCGATGTTCCGCAACTCGTAGAACAAGATCGACTTTCTAGCGAAGGTATGCGTCTGCAGATTTATCGTGCCAGCGGTGGTTATGTTGTAGAAACTCGCAGTTATGATCATCACAAAGACCGTAATCACAATACTATGCATGTTATTACTGAAGATCAAGATCTCGGTGATGCTCTAGGTAAAATCGTAATGATGGAGGCACTGAAGCGATGAAACATTCTGACTTAAAAATTAAAAACATTACTATCAAAGAATCTCCTGCTTTTAGAGTTCGTGTAGAATCTTGGGAATCTGTTTCTCCAGCTGGTCTTTTAGCCGTAGACATCATCCAGGAATGTATCAGCGACAAGGGAGAAATTACTACCGCTAGCACATATAATTTTCATATGACTAGAGACGAAATCAAAAAACTCTGTGAAGGTTTGCTATCAGTATGATTATCAAACAAGACATTCGACCAAATAAAATGATCTGGGTGACTTTCCGTAAGGAAGGCATTCACAAATATCCTGCGGCGCTTACAGATCCAAATCTTGCTACAGGAGACGAATATGACGTATCGTTTTTGGGTTATCCCCATCGCCACATTTTTCATTTCAGGGTGTGGATCAGTGTGCAGCACAATGACAGGGACATCGAGTTCATCCAATTCAAACGATGGCTCGAGTCGCTGTATAATGGTCAAGGGGCCGTTCTAAGCCTTTACTACAAGAGTTGTGAAATGATGTCAGATGATTTACATGACATTATTTCTCAAAAG